>Ga0075154_10001888_pt1 | contig 14240 bp, 7 predicted proteins | sample JI71714BDNA_FD_70965 | JGI IMG/M metagenome (GOLD analysis project Ga0075154, IMG submission 70965) | Wastewater effluent complex algal communities from Wisconsin, to seasonally profile nutrient transformation and Carbon sequestration -... | ecosystem: Engineered > WWTP > Effluent > Algae... | reverse complement strand
GTTGAATACGAAATAATCGCCGACTTTTCAGCGGCTTTGGAGAAATAACGGCTCGGACCTTTGGCCACAACGGCATTCAGGTCTTTCATAGCCTCGGGGAATTTGCCCAATGCGGCGTACGAATCACCCCGGTAAAAAGTAGCGGCTAAGGCTTCGCGGCCGTTGGGGTATTTTGTCAAATACGTGGTAAAACCTTCAATCGCCTGCTGGAACTGGCCGCGGTCGTACTGGTATTCGGCCGTTTGGTACGTTACACTATCGCGCGCCGCCGACGTTACTTTGTAACCGGGCACCGTTTCGAGGAACGCAAAATACTCATCGGGGCGGTTCATTTCTTTGTAAATGGTTTCCAGCGCCGAGAGGGCTTCTTTGGCTTCGTCGTTTTCGGGGTTGTTGGCAAAAACCTGCTTGTAGTAGTTAATCGCCGCCGAATTGTTGCCGTCGTTGTACGAAATAAGGCCCAATTTGAGCAATGCCGGATTGATGAGCGGAGAACGGCCGCGGTAGTTTTCCACCACCCGGCGCAAAGCCGCCAACGCCTGCGAACTTTTGTTGAGGCTAATGTACGTGAGGCCCATTTGGTACAAGGCATCGTCCACAAACTGGCTGTTGGGGAATTTATTTACCAGGTCTTCCATACCCGAAATTTTGTCTTCGGGTTGTTTTTGCAGCCCTTTAATCATGGCTTTTTGGTAAATAGCGTATTCAAAACCATCGTATTTGCGGCCAATGGCTTCGTTGTAATAACCAACGGCTTCGCTGTACTGGTTGCGTTTGAAGTGGCAATCGCCGGTGCGCAAAATGGCATCGCCCAATACGCCCTGCGTAATTTGTTCGGAGTTAATGCGGCTTTGGTTCTTTTTAATACCGTCCACGCAGGCTTTAAAATAGGTCAAAGCGTCTTTGTGGTTTTCCTGCTTGAGGTAATTGTAACCCTGTACGTAGTTGCCCATGTACGTGCTGCTTTCGTCGGGCAGGTCCGAATAGTTTTTGGCCTGACCAAGGAACGCATTCATTTGGTTGATACTGCCCTTGTAATCGTTGGATTCGTGCGAAATCATCCCGTTCCAGAACGAACAAAGGGTTACCAGTTTGCGGTCAATGGGTTGTTCCACCGATTTGTTAAAGAAACGGCGGGCTTCTTCTTTTTGGTTGTTTTGGTACAATTGCAAACCGCGCAGGTAGCATACTTTTTGGTAAATTTCGTTGAGGCGCGGGCTGCGGTTTTTCACCCCTTCGAGGGTCGAAACGGCGCGGTCGTAGTCGCGGGTATTCAGGAAAATTTCACCCATCAGGGCTTGCGCGTCGTTATAATAAGGCGATTGTGGTTGGAAACGCTGCAAAGCCGAGAGGGCATCGCGGTCGTATTTGAGTTCCCAACTCAATTTGGCGTAGTTCATGAGCGCGTCTTCTTTCACCATCGGGTCGAAGTTCATGCTTGATGCCTGCCCAAATGCGTTGCGGGCCGCGCCCTTGTTGCGCACGCGCAGGTAACAATCGCCGAGGTGATACAGGCCGTTTTGGCCCAACATCGAGTCCTGTTTGGTCAGTTGCTCGAAGTTTTCGATGGCATTTTTGTAAAAGCCATTTTGGTATTGGGCGTAACCGAGTTGGTAAAAATCGGCGGGGCGGAAATTAACGCCGTTGTTGACGGCAAATTCCATGTAGCGCTGGGCATTTTTAATATCGCCTTTTTCAAAATAAGCCTGACCGACCAACATGGCAATTTCGGACTGGTTGCGCACGGTATTGTCCTTGGCTTTTGGCTCGCCGTAGGTAATTAACTGGTCGTATTGGCCTTTTGCAAAAAGAATTTGGCAAACGTAATAAGCAACAATTTTGCCGTATTTATTGGATTTTTCCAAACGCTGGAAGGCTTTTTGCGCCTCGTCGTAGCGTTTTTCGTAAAAAGAGCAACAACCGTAATAGTAGTTGGCGTCTTCGTAATATTTGCTGCGGGTATTTTCTTTAAGTCCGGCAAAAATGGATTTAGCCTGACCAAATTTTTTGGTAACGAAATAACTGTACCCCATTTTGAAGCGCAGTTCATCGCCCAACGGGCCATTGGCCGGTGCCATATCGTAGTAAGTAAGGGCCTTGTCAAATTCCTTTTTACCAAAATAATAATCACCCATTTCGAGCGCGGCCTGGCTGGCAACGGGCGAAGGGGATTGATCGCGGAGGAAATCGAGGGCTACCTTTTCGGCTTCTGGTTGGTTGAGTCTTACCGCACACCGGGCGTAATACAGTTCGGCGTTGGTTTTCAGGTCGCGCCATTCGGGTTCATTTACCGGGCGCAAGGTATTAATGGCGCTGAAGAACTCTTTTTGTGCTAGTCCGTAGATACCCTGTTCAAAAAAGTCAACACCGCGTTTATACGATAAATTGGCCTCCGTAAAAACCGTTGTTTGTTGAGCGGGGAGCAGGATGGTTGCCAATAAAAAGCAACATAGTGAAATGCCTGTCCGAAGGTTCATGCTGAGTTGGAAATTTAAATTATGAAACAAGTTGGTGTTATTGCAGTATGTGATAAATACCTGATTATTGGCCCGCAGGGGGACGAGCCGCTGCATAACGCAATAACGAGGCGCGAAAATATATAAGTTCTTAAAAATGGCGCTTAAATGTAGATAAAAGCCTTGAATTAACGCGAATTTAACAGCCATTTGGGGGCTTTTAATTTAATCCATCCAACCATCGGGGCGGATGAGGGTACGGGTCGCGCTTTCGATGCAGGGTGCCTGCCGAAGCGGATCGGGGTGCCAGGGTTTGAGATTAGGTTTTGGTTTGGCGCGGATACCGTTGATTTCTTTGGTCATGTCGATGATAATAATGGATTTTTGGTAAGAAAAAACGTTGAACGCCCCCAGAATTTTCTCCGAAGGATTGTTGACATTTCGAACATTCGGGTTGAGGCGTGTTTGTGCCGGAATGTCAAAAATAGAGCCGGTATTTTGGTTTTGCACTTCCTGCGATTTGAGATAATCGTACACGCTCGCGGTTACTGCGCGTTGCTCCACTTGCAAATAGTAGCGGTTGGGCGGCGTAACAAACGGAATACGCGTTACTTTTTTGGCAATGGTAACCCCATCGCGTAGTTTATCCGATTGGGTAATGACCTGGGTATTGCGGTAAACGCCCCAGCAATCGTAAGGCGTACACGGAATGCGGTACGGAATGTTGCTGATGGTTTCTTCCCCGCAACTTTCCGTACGCCTGTTATGCGTCCAATCCCATTGGTAAAAATCTTCGGAGCCGGGTGTATCGGTCAAAAAAGCGTAAATATCCATGCCGTAGTAAAGGTCGTCGTCTGGGTCGCGGAACACTTCCGGGTTAAAAAAGGCTGCCAAAGAATCAATAACCGGACAAGCGCGCATGGTTTCTTTATCCGATGCGTAAAATTGGCCGTCGGCTTCCACAAATAATTGGTAGGTTTCGCCAATTTGCCCCTGAAACGTATTGTCTACCGTGCCTTTTGGGTCAAAATAATGCCGTTGCCCCTGGCTGTCTTCCACGTACACACTGGCATTGGGTTCGGGGGGCAACGTATACCCACCCTGTGGCGATAACCCGGTGATAGAATAACTGACCCTGACCTTGCCGTAATCGGGCGTTAGTTCGGCGTTAATGATGAGAAATTGTTCGGCATTGGGCAACCCGGTCTCGTTGGTGGGGTATTGGCATTGCGGGCCGATGAGGCACAAGGCCGTGAAGAGCAGTAATAAAGTAGCGGTGCGCATTATTTGAATTCGATGTTCCAGGTGATTGAAAAAATGGGCGTGGGAAAAACGCTGATTTTGTACGGTTTAAAAACTCCTGCGTTGGGGTTAAAAAAGTATGAAAAAGCATTTTTTCGACCGTATAAATTGTAAAACGCCACTACCCACGAACTTTCCCAACGCCGTTCTTTCATACTGGGGTTGCGGATGGTCCACGAAAAATCCAGTCGGTGATAATCGGAAATACGCGCGTTGTTGCGCTCCGTAAAGATAGGTACAAAACCGGAGCCGTTGTTAAAAAAACTGGATGGCGACGTGTATGGGCGCCCGGTGCTGTACGTAAAAGTAAACGAGGCTGCATTGTATTTATCTCCCTGAAAACTAATCATGGTGTTGACGGTATGCGGCTTATCAATGTTGGAGCGGAACCAATTGCCGTCGTTGATGGATTGGATAGCCGGGAAATCGCCGGTAATGCGTTGGAAACTCCGGGCGTAGGTGTAACTCATCCAACCCGTCATGGTGCCTTTTTTCTTATTAACAAACAATTCGGCCCCGTACGCGCGGGCCTTTCCTTTCAACAGTTGGGTTTCAATCAATGGGTTAATGTTGAGTTCGGCACCGTTGACAAAATCGAAAATAGCGTTTTGGTGCCGGTAATACAATTCCGCCGACCACTCCCAGATGCGTTTGGAGCCATCGTGAAAATACCCCAGCGAAAATAAATCACTTTGGTTGGGTACCAAATTTCGGCCCGACGTTTTCCAGCGCACATTGGGCAGGGGAGTGGCGTTGTTGGCGACCATTTGCAAAAACTGGTTCATTCGATTGTAGCCAATTTTGACCGATCTGTTTTCATCAATGCGGTATCGAAGCCCAAAACGTGGTTCAAAACGCCCGTAATAGGCTTCTTTTTTGTTTTTGCCCACCAACACGGTATCAATAACCGAAGACGGGGTACGGGGTTCGTTGGGGTCGTAAATGCTTTGCGCGTAAGGCCCCATATTCCAATAATTGATCCATCGTGCGCCCACATCTACCAGTAAACGGGAATTCAGTTCGTATTCGTCGGAAATGTAGATGCCGGTTTCCCAGGCCTGTTCTTTGGGAATGGTCACCGACGAAATGACCGATTGTTGCCGGGGGACCAGGGTAGCGGGCTGATTATCGTATCGGTTCACGGCAATGCCGCCACTCACGCGGTGGGTTTTGGACGGAATCCAGGTGGCCTCCGCTTTGGCGATGTGGTGCAGCAGCCGGGTATCGTACTGAAATCCGGCGGTGGGTTCGCTGGCGGAGGTTCGGGTAAAATAATCGGTGCGAATCAGGTGCACATTCAGGTTCCATTGGTCGTTAAAAAAATGGTTCCAACGCGCAGCCGTGTTCCGGTGCCCGTATTCCATGGTAGATTGGCTGGGTGTAATACCCGCAATAGAGAACAGGTTATCTACGCGGTAACTGTCGTAACTCAGGTACGATACCACCGAAATATAGTCTTTCTGGCTTGGCCGCCAAAGGATTTTGTTGGCCAGATCGTAAAAAATGGGCCGGGCATTGGGTAGCCGTTTTTCGCTGAAAGTGCCCACCAGACGATTGTTGTACAGCCGGATGAGCGGATCGGTGTACGAAACCCGCAGCGACGACATAATGGCCACTTTTTCTTTAATAATGGGCGTTTCTAAGTGCATTCGGTTGGAAATTAGCCCTATTCCACCCGAAAATCGCCGGTTTTCCATGTCTGGTTCGCTGAGTTTTACATCCAGTACACCGGCGGTTTTGCCCGCAAATCGCGCCGGAATAGAGCCTTTGTACACCTGCATTTCGCGAATGGCATCGGTGGGAAACAGCGAAAACAGACCCAATAAGTGGGTGGGATTGTAAATAGGCATGTGATCGAGCAAGATCAGGTTTTGGTCAACGGCCCCGCCCCGGATATTGATGCCATTGGCGCCTTCGCCAACCGCCGAAATACCGGGCAAACTTTGCAAACTGCGCAAAATATCCACTTCTCCCGCCGCGGGCGTAATCTTTTTGACGGCTTTCATACTCAACTGACTGACCCCCAAAGCCGGGGTGTCGTGGGTGCGCACACTCCCCTGAGAGGTGACAACAACTTCTTCAATTTGGTTTTTGATATTTTCCAAAACCACCATCAGGGGTTCGGTAGCGGGTGCCCCCATGATGCGCCGGGCAAAAGGCCGGTAACCTAATTTTTGCACCCGAATGCTGTGTTCTTCGCAAGTGACCGGCATGCGGAGTATTCCGCTGCTGTCACTCAAAATGCCGGAATCTTCACCGTCTATTTTCAGGGAGGCTTCATCTAATGGCTCCGTCGAGTTGGTATCCACTATTTTTAGGTAAATATAGCAATTTTTTTGGCTACAAAGGGCATTGGGTATCAAAAATGCCAAAAAAAAGAGGCAAAAAATAACAAATGACTTCTCCGGGAGAGAAGTGCGAAGTAAGTAATTCCGCATGTATAGTAGTTAACAGGTGTGTTTATGCTAGCGAGGGCTTACAAGGCCAAAGTATAATTGCGGTAAAGATGCTACTTATTTACCAAATTCTTTTGTTTAATTCCTCAATAACCATTTCGATGCGCGAAATTTCGTAGTTATTGCGATGCGCAAGGGCAATGCATACTTCCAGTTCGGGGATGGGTAACGAGTTGTTATCCACCAACGGGCGACAAACTACCTGCTGCCCGGCGGGATTAAGAATGCCATCAGGCACCAGACCAATACCCATTTTTTGTTCTACCAAAGCAAAAACCCATTCAAACGAACTAACCTCTTGGGCGATGGTGCGTTTGATACCATTGTTCCGAAAAACGTTTTCTACTTTTTCGTAAATAGGGTGGATACTTTTGGCCAAATCAATCCACTGTTCGTGCTCTAAAAAGTGAATGGGGATCACGTCGTGCTGCGCCAGTGCTTCCGACGAATGTACTGCTACGCAAGTCTGTGAGCAAATAAAAGTGTGGGTTGTCAAATTACGGGTTTTGAGCGGCATCAAAACAATACCTACATCAATGGATTCATTGTAGAGGGATTCTTCCACCACTTTGGGCGATGGCATACCAATGAGATTAATACTAATGTTGGGGTAAAGTTCTTTAAAAAGGCGTAAAATATACATCACGGCCGACATGGGAATGAGGTTAAAATACCCCAGCCGGATGGCGGTATTTTCTTTGTACGCTTTTCGGGCATTGATGATGCTTTGCTGCGCTAATTGCATGATTTTGTAGGCGTCATTCAAAAAAGAAGTGCCTGCTTCGGTGAGTTCTACCTTGTGTTGGTAGTTGCGTTTACTTTTTACAAACAGTTCGGCCCCGATTTCTTGTTCCAGTAATTGAATCTGTTGGCTGAGTGCCGATTGAGACACAAATAATTTTTTCGCTGCATTACCAAAATGTAGTTCTTCTGCTACACCTATAAAATATTTTAGTTGCCTAAATTCCATTGTGGCAAAGGTAATCAGTTTTTCTAATCAGCAGTTAAGAAATAAATATCAGCATATTCGTTCTGGTAATAGACATTTGGCCAAATTTTCTTTTAATCATTATACTTTCACTTATTACTTATTTTTTAACTAAAATCGTTCTATTAATGAAACGAAGTATTTACGAATGTCTAAAGCCCTGTATCGCAATCTTTGTATTGTTGTTCCTGGGGGCTTCCTCACTTGATGCCCAGCGCACAGTTCGCGGCAAAGTGAGCGACGAATTTGGGGGTATTCCTGGCGCTACCGTAGTAGAAAAGGGTACCAACAATGGCACAGTCACCGATATCAATGGTGACTTTTCACTTAAACTTACGGGTGCTACACCGGTAATTAAAATTTCTGCTACCGGCTATGCTGCCGTGGAGTTAGACGCAACCACCCAGAACGCCTTTAATGTTACATTGGAGGCCAATGACAACGTTCTGGATGAGTTTATTATCACGGGTTACACCGTTGATACGCGGAAACAAACCACCAGTGCAGTAGCCACTGTAAAAACCAAAGACCTCGCGGCTGTACCTACGGGTAACGTTGAGCAGCAGTTGCAAGGTCGTGTGAGTGGCGTTACGGTTATTACCAACGGCCAGCCCGGTACTGCATCGCAGGTGCGTATCCGTGGTTTTGGTTCGTTTGTAAACAACCAGCCACTTTTTGTAGTGGACGGGGTTCCAACGCAAAACGTAGAGTTTCTTGCTCCAGACGACATTGAAAACACCACTGTAATGAAAGATGCGTCTTCTGCGTCCATTTACGGTGCTCGTGCGGCGGGCGGTGTAATTGCAATTACAACCAAAAGAGGTAGTAAAAAAGCACAACCACTGCGTGTAAGTTACGATGCCCTTTTTGGGGTTACTAATCCGGGCCAAGGTCAGGAAATGTTGAACCCACAAGAGCAAGCCGACTGGACTTGGAAAGCCATCCAAAACGGCGGTGGTACACCAAGTCACCCACAGTATGGTTCCGGTGCAACAGCAGTACTCCCAGATTACATCAACGTAGGTGGTTTGGCCGGTCTTTCGGCCAGCCAGGTAGATGTTGCGGCGGAAAAAGCCAAGTACAACGTTAACTTTGACAATGGTAATATTTATCAGGTAGTAAAAGCAAACAAAGCAGGTACTGACTGGTACGGTGCCATTACACGCAACGCGCCAATGACCCGTCATAACCTCGGTTTTACGGGTTCTACCGAAAATGCCCGTTATTACCTTGGTTTGAGCCTTCAGGATCAGGCCGGTATTTTGAACTACAACAATTTCAAACGTAACACTTTGCGCACCAACCTCGAGTTCGACTTGGGCAAACGTGTACGCGTTGGTCAAAACTTCCAGTTTACGCACCGTCAGGTATTGGGTCAATTGGGTGGTGGTGCCGGTGCTAACGTACCGCAGGACGAAAACGACATCCTCACTTCGTTCCGTATCCCACCAATTATCCCAATTAAAGATGAGTATGGTGGCTGGGCAGGTACTGCGGCAAAAGGGTTCAATAACCCGGCCAATCCGGTAGCCGACCGTGAAAGTATCAAAAACAACCGTGGTAACAACTACGCGGCTTTTGGTAATATCTACGCTGAACTTGATTTGATGAGCGGCCTTACTTTCCGTACCAGCCTCGGTGGTGATTATTACACTTATTCGGGTTTCGGTTACGGTCGTCGTACATACGAGCGTTCTGAAAACAACTCCAGTTTTAGCTACAACGAATTTTACGGCAGTGGTTTGAACTGGGTGTTAACCAACACATTACAGTACAAAAAGCAGTTTGCTCAAAGTTCAATTGACGTAATTGCTGGTCAGGAAGCATTGAAAACGGGTGTTGCTCGTGGTACAAACTCTTCAGGTTTGAATCCATTCTCCGAAAACCCCGACTTTATCACTTTGAATACAGTGTCTAACCGTCAGGTATTTAGTTTTAACGCTGATCCTTACGCTTATTCTTCTTATTTTGCGCGTGTACAATACGGTTTCAGAGACAAGTACTACGTTACTGGTGTAGCGCGTCGCGACGGTTCTTCTGTATTTGGTCCTGAAAATAAATACGGTTTGTTCCCCGGTGTATCTGCCGCTTGGCGCGTAACGGGTGAAGAGTTTATGAAAGGTATTTCCTGGTTGGATGACTTGAAAATCCGTGGTGGTTGGGGTCAAATGGGTAATTCCCAGATCCGTGCTACGAACCAATATTCTTTGTTCTCCTCTACATTGGATAACTCCTCTTACGACATCAACGGTTCTAACACCGGTGTTGTAACGGGCTTTTTCCAGAGTTCTGTAGGTGATCCATTGGTGAAATGGGAAACTTCTACCACGTCTAATATTGGTTTTGAAGCACTTTTGTTGAAAGGTAAATGGGATTTGATCGTTGATCTTTGGCAAAAACGCACCAGTGATTTGTTGTTCACTACACCACAATCACAAGTTGTAGGTGTTCAAGCCAACGCTCCATTCCGTAACATTGCCGAAATGACTAACAAGGGGATTGATATCCAATTGGTAAACAAAGGTAAGTTCTCTTCCAACAGCGGTTATGAATTGACGTTGACGGGTTCATTCCTGAACAACAACATTGATAAAATTGCCGATAACCTCGATTACTTCGATGCATTCCCGGCAAGTAACCGTTTGGCGGGTACAATGGTACGTAACCAAGTGGGCACTTCTATTTCAGCGTTCTTCGGCTACCAAGTGGTTGGATTGTTCCAAACGCAGGCTGAAATTGATGCGTTGAATGCGGCTGCTCCAGCCGATCCCAATGGTAACAAAATTTACCAGGAAGGTGCGGCTCCCGGTCGTTTCTACTTCGCCGACGTTAATGGTTTGGATGATAATGGCAAACTTACGGGTAAACCCGATGGTAAAGTGGACGCGTCTGACCGTACTTATATCGGTAGCCCCGTTCCTAAATTTACTGGTGGTGCCAACCTGAAAGTAACTGTGGGTGCGTTCGATATCGAAACATACCTCTACGCGTCTTACGGTAACAAAATCTTTAACCTGTCTCGTTGGTTCACCGATTTCTATCCTTCATTCACGGGTGCTGCAGTAAGTGCTCGCGTGAAAGATTCTTGGTCTCCCACCAACACCGATACAGATTTGCCAATTTTCGAAACGGCATCTAACTTTAGTACGAATACCCAACCCAACTCTTTCTACGTAGAGGACGGTTCCTTCCTTCGTATTCAAAACCTCACCATCGGTTACAACCTGCCGAAGAGTTTGATGAGCAAGTCTAAGTTGTCTCGTGCACGTATCTACGCGGCGACCAATAACTTGGTGACCCTCACCAAATACAAAGGTCTTGACCCAGGAGTAGGTGGTTCGGCGGATACCAACTTCGGTATTGACGTAGGTAACTACCCGATCACACGCAGCTACATGCTTGGTCTCGGTATCACCTTCTAAATTAGATTTATTCTATTTTGTGCAAAATTTTATTTGGCTTATTGGCTCAATAACTATATTTGTGCAGCAAAAAAATTAAACACTAAATTATGAAATATTTTTCAAATAAATTACTCCTTGCAGTAGGTACCGGTGCTATGTTGAGCATCAGTATGATGTACGGCTGTAAAGATAGTTTCCTCGATATTGCTCCTAAAGCAGCGCTGACGGAAGAAGTATTGAGTACTAAAAAAGGTATTGATGGCCTTTTGATTGGTGCTTATAGCCCCCTGAATGGGTTGGGCGCATGGTACGGTGGCTTCGGTAACTGGGTACACGGTTCTATCTTGGGTGGCGATGCCAACAAAGGTACCAACGCTGGTGACCAGTCCGTAGTAAACCCCGTACAACGTTACGAAACCCTTCCGAACAACGGTGCGGTAGCCGACAAGTGGAGCCGTTGCTTCGAAGGTGTGGCACGTTGCAACACGGTCCTTCGCATTGCTGCAAGTTCCACCGACGCTACTGTAACTGACGCCGACCGCGTGCGTTTCGCAGCCGAAGCCCGTTTCCTCCGTGGTTTGTACTACTTCGAACTCAAGCGTGCATTTAACAATGTACCTTTTGTAACGGAAGAAATGGCTTACGAGGAAGCAATCTCGGTTCGTAATACAACTGATATCTATCCGGCCATTGAAGCAGATTTCCAATATGCGGTGGATAACTTGCCTGCTACACAAGGCGCGGCTGGTCGCCCGAACAGTTGGGCTGCTAAGGCATTCCTTGGTAAAGTGAAATTGTACCAAGGTAAATACGCCGACGCTAAATCTTTGTTTACCGACGTGATCAACAACGGTGTAACCTCTAAAGGTGAAAAGTACGGCTTGATGGAGAACTACGCTGACTTGTTCAAAGCAGAATTCGACAACAACAAAGAATCTGTATTCGCGGCTCAAACATCGGTTAACTCTGGTAGCACCAACAACGCCAACCACGAGAATGTATTGAATTTCCCTTACAACACTGGTTCTGATGGTCCTGCGGGTTGCTGCGGTTTCTTCCAGCCCAGTTTTGAGTTGGTAAACTCTTTCCGCACCGACGCAAATGGTTTGCCATTGCTCGACGGTTCTTACAATAATCCGGCCAATGCAGTGAAAAACGACTTTGGTTTGAAATCTGCTGATCCGTTTACACCAGACGAAGGTAACCTCGATCCACGTCTTGACCACTCGGTTGGTCGTCGTGGTGTTCAGTACCTCGACTGGATTGCACACCCTGGTGACAACTGGATTCGCGACCAGGCATACGCTGGCCCATACTCTCCAAAGAAATTTGTATTCTATCGCGCTACTCAAAATGCGTTGACCGACGGTTCTTCTTGGACCCGCGGTTGGACGGCGATCAACCAACCACTCATGCGCTTTGCTGACGTGTTGTTGATGGCGGCTGAGTGCGAAGTAGAAACAGGTAACTTGGAGCAGGCGCGTACTTATGTGAATTTAGTGCGTAGCCGTGCGGCGAACCCATCTTCTTTTGTGGTAACTGCCGGTTACAATGCAAAATACACGATCAATGCATACAGCGCACCTTGGACAGATGCTGCTGTTGCCCGCACTGCGGTTCGTTTCGAGCGCAAACTCGAACTTTCTGGTGAAGGCCACCGTTTCTACGACCTCGTTCGTTGGGGTGTAGCAGCACAAACTTTGAACGCATACCTTGCGTACGAAGGTGCTAAATTGACCGATGCATTGGGTAATGCTACGTTTACCGCTGGTAAAAGTGAGTATTATCCAATTCCACAAAGCCAGATCGATATTCACGGTCCGGACGTATTGGTACAAAATCCTGGCTATTAATCCAGCCTGACGCTATTTTTAGCGGATAATACAGCGGCTGCTCTTCGTTTATCGGGGGGCAGCCGTTTTTTAGTGCTCGCCCCAGCGGTAGGTATTTATATCAAATCCGGCCAAGTCCAGCACCCGGTCCACTACCGTTTGGGCTATTTCCTCCACTGTTTTCGGATTGGCGTAAAATGAAGGCGTGGCCGGGCAAATAATGCCACCGGCTTCCGTCACGGTTTTCATGTTGTTGATATGGATCAGGCTCAATGGGGTTTCGCGGGTGACCAAAATAAGCCGACGGCGCTCTTTGAGAATTACATCGGCGGCGCGGGTCATCAAATCATTGCTGATACCGGTAGCGATTCGCGACAACATGCCCATGGAGCAGGGGCAAACAATCATGGTGTCGTATTTGGCAGAACCGGAGGCAAACGGCGCGTTAAAGTCGTTTTTAGCGTAAAACTGAAACGGATAAGCCTCAAAATTGGCTTTGCCAACTTCCAATTCCCAATTGATAATGGCATTACCGGACATGACTACGCCCACCGATTCCCATTGATCCTGAACGGTGAGCAAACGGTCAAATAAAACTTTAGCGTACATTGCGCCCGATGAACCGGCAATTCCCAATACGATTTTCTTTTTCATGCCGTTAGAACAATCTTTTTTTGAAAGATGTTCGTTAACATCGTAACATCGGACAACCTTAACTCAAAAATTGACACCTATGTTTGTACAGCAATTTGCACCATTGAAATACCCGGCGTTTATTCTTGTGGCCATTGTTTTTTTGGCGTCAGCCTGCGAAAAAAAAACGGAGTTGGTAGAAACAACCAATGAATTTGGTCGGAAAATCAGATACGAACGCAAAAAAGAAGATTTTACGAAACACGGTTTGTACGAACGTTTTTACGAAAATGGCGTAAAAGCCGAAGATGCACAGTACGAAAACGACACCTTGCACGGTTTTCGCCGCTTTTTTTACGAAAGTGGTCAACTGGAAGCCGAAGAGCATTTTGTTCGTGGGTTACACCACGGTATTTACAAAAAGTACTTCGAGTCGGGCCAATTGGAAATTCAGCAAGAGTTTATTAATGGGGCCATGCAGGGGAAAAGCATCCGTTATTATCCGTCCGGAAAAATAATGGAAGAGGTCTCCATCAAAGACAGTGAAGAAAACGGACCATTCAAAGAATATTATGAAAACGGTAACCCCAAGGCTGAAGGAAACTATATTTACGCCGACGATGCCGCGGTGGAACAGGGTGAGTTGCGGGAATATGATTCTACGGGGGTATTAATTCGTATCGCCGAATGTGAAATGGGCATTTGCCGAACAAAATGGAAAAAAGAATAACACACAATATGCTACAAAAACGATACACACTTGCCTTTTTTTGCCTGTTATGCGCATTTCAACCGTTGCGTGCGCAGGTATTGGGTGGTAAACATACTTTTTCATTCATGAGCCTGTCGCCCTCTGCCCGGGTAACGGGATTGGGTGGCTCTCAAATTGCCGTAAAAGACGATGAACTGGCTTTTGCGGCACTCAATCCGGCGGCTTTAAACCCTTCAATGAGTGGGCGTCTGGCGTTTAACCATAATTTTTATCTCTCCGATATTCAGCACGGTTACGCGGCCTACGGGCAACATTTTAAAAAAATAAATTTTACGTTGCACGGTGGTATTCAGTACACCGATTACGGTGAAATTAAACAAGCCGATGAAACGGGGCTGATTACCGGCGATATTAACGCCAAAGAGACCATGTTGATGGTGGGGGGCGCCCGGCCATT
>Ga0075154_10001881_pt1 | contig 14283 bp, 4 predicted proteins | sample JI71714BDNA_FD_70965 | JGI IMG/M metagenome (GOLD analysis project Ga0075154, IMG submission 70965) | Wastewater effluent complex algal communities from Wisconsin, to seasonally profile nutrient transformation and Carbon sequestration -... | ecosystem: Engineered > WWTP > Effluent > Algae... | reverse complement strand
AAGTGTGCGCTCCGTTTAAACGAAATTTAAATATGATGTGCTAAATGGTATAATACATTCTAAATACTGTTTAACATACTTTTTTTCACGGCCAGCTATCTAAAATACGATTAGACGTCAGAAAAGTTGTGGCGCATTTCGTTTACCACTGAAGTTGTGGCTCTACCCAAAATCGACATGGTATAATTTGGTAACTGCCGAAAATGACTGAAACGCACAAGTTTTCCCTAAATTCACTCCTTTTTAGCCCTGTTAAGAACGCCCCTAATTTCTCAGAAGGAAAACTTGTTTGTTATGTGCATTCTCAAAAAAACGCCATTACGTGTCCTTACCGTCCTTGGCGCTAACTCGAGCGAGGCATAAAACACAGTACATTGTACGTACTTAAGGCATGTACTTATTTGTATGCATAAAGTCGAGCCCATGTAGCAAAGGCAGTTGCGTTCTGTACAGTAACTGTTATTTTTAATGCTTTTAATAACAAGTCTATAGAATAGACTAATGGAATGCGATTATTTTTACTACTAGTATTTATCAAGAATGCATCCATAGCTGTCTGTCGAATTCCAACAGCAACTTTATTCTTACACATGATCCAGAGTTGCAAGCTGACAAAATATAATACTTGGGTTTTGATCTGCACCCATCTTTTGAATGCCCGACTTGTACATCACTTCTGCTATGAACAGCTCATGATTAGGTTGGTAGATCTCCTGCATCTGAGTCATGAACCTCCATGCTTCTCCTTCTGGCCATTTGGCGATGATTTCTCTTGTCATCAGTCTCAGCAGTACCAGTGCTTGACAGGCCTTAAATGCAGCTTTCTTCTCCTTGTCAGCTTTCCCTGCCTTCTTGAAAACACACCAAATACTTTCTCATTGCAATCCCACCAGAGTTCCTTCTAATTGAAATCCCACCAGAATCCAATACCATTGCAAGTGCCTGATGAGTGATCTACGCAAAAGCACAGATAATGCAACTTGATTTTATGCTTTACTAGAGACTCTTTACTGAGCACACTAGATTTCTTTCTGAATTTGAATCCACCTGATTGATTGTCAGCTCTTCCGCAAATGTTACCACTACAACGTATGACATACCGACAATCGCCAACAACAATCTGAGATTACATTTGGCAGTTTAATAGAGAGGGAGAGAAATAAGAGAGACAGATAAGGTGAGAGACAGAGAGAGACAATCAGCCACAGAAAGACAGAGAGAGAGAGAGAGAGAGAGAGAGAGTACAACAGGTACAAGATGGATTAGGACATGTTTTTGCGATGTTCTGGCATCTGATGCAAATTAACAAGTAATAATGCTCCTAAAAGAGGCGGATCTAAATCGCATACAATCCTCAGATGCTCTAAAGCAGAGATAGATGATTAGCGGTACTAATTTGAAAAGTAACAACAGTAACAACAATATATCGAAATTTCTACCTGCAGTTGACCGCAACTCCCTCCAAATTTGACAGCAATACAAGTAAATTGACTTCTAGTGCCAACTGCAAACAACAAGCATGCGTAAAGATGACACATGAAAGCTACACAACCCTTTGAACTAATAATAGCAGCAAACTCACCTAACATTCGTATTAGGTACTTGCAGAGGATCAGTTCTAGGTAGAAAAAAGTCACGAGGCATCAAAAGAGACATCAAAATCATTACTGCCCACAAGGAGGATAAGAATTGGGATGCCTCAAGTAGGACTATATAAGATTATGCACAGAATGTGTACATGGTTCTAGATCCAAACTACACAACCTGTGAACCTTTGTGAATTATACGTATTCGTTGAGATAAATAGTTTGCAGCATTTGAAAACATACTCACAAATCCTGGAAAGCTTCCGGTTATATCGCAATCGCAATGCAAACTCCCCATAAAATAAATTCTTCTAGAATGTATTACCATCCACAAGAGCTGTGCTAGGCTCTCCTAGATATCATCACATTCATCCTACATTGTGTTGACTTCTGAAGTATCAAACGATTTGTGAAACTTTAAAAGACTGCAGCACTTACTAGTAGTATTGTGGACCTAAGAAATGTGAACAACAAAGCACAACAACATAAAATCTGACTAGAAAATCCGACGTATTTTGATCTCACCGGAAACAAAATACGGTTAATGAACAGAAGATCCTCTATGAATTTAAGGCATGAAATTTCCAACTTAATATTGACTATGATCGTGATGAGGTTAGCTAAATTCTGCCTGGTGACCAATTGACTTGGTTACAAGGAACGTGAAACGTCTGCGGTCTGATGATTAGTAACATCAACCGCTGCAAAAGCTTCATCATGAATGTAAGAGCACAAGCTTTATTTTTCTGTTGATAGATTAAATTATTAATAAGTAAATTTGCACGTACAATGTACGGCGATAAAACTATGTATCAAGGACAATGAAGAAACTTGGAAGCACCAAAGTAAGCTAAAGCAGATAGAAATAAGAGCATTAGGTGAGGTCCAAGTGGCGAGTGAAAAGCCAGAAAGTGACCATCCTCACCAAGCAACCACATCAATAAGGGAACCCGTTCTAGAGCAGAGGATCTTGACAATCTGCTTGTGAAACATGAAAAACACTAGCCGAACTAGCGGAATGGGATCAGTCCTGAGCCAAAAACCTCTCATACAACTATGAGAGTAGTTAGTGCCCAAGAGATTTATCAAGATCATTTTCTCCCTCAATTTGAGAGAGTACGATGATACACAATTAGGATCAAGATCCACTGCAACATCATCTACGCTTGACTACCATACCAACCATACCAACCATGGACTTCTTTAAACTGGAAATTCTGAGAAACTACTGGTCCTGGATAAGAGGATTAAAAAGATGCATATACGAATGCTGGAATTTTCTCATAAAACACCTAAGGATCAAGAAGAAACAATTCAGAAGTAGAGGTCATAGTAAAAACTGGATAGAGACCATAAGTCTACCCTAAAACAAGTCATGCAACTTGAAAAGTATTTGCAGGAGAACTTTGCAGAATCATTGAGAGAATGCATGGACATTCTTAGCATGCAGATGGATCACTGCTAATTGCAACTGCATCAGATGAAAAAAAGGATTTCAGTGAAAGATATATGGAAAATTTCAAAGCATCACCAGAATTTAAACTAGAGTCCGTTATCATTTCATATTCTTCCCTAGAATGTCACTAAGTCTCAATGTAGGTTTTCAATTCTCCACAGTATTGGTGGCTCACAAAAAACTTGTGGATAAAATTTTGGAAAACAGTTGTCTAATTTCATCACCAGAAGTAACCACGCTAACTCTTCAAACAATAAAGGACAGAATAGCCAACTAATACCAATAGCAAGGAATGGTAATTCAGGTGAGACAATGACTGCTCCTATACTAAATCAGTCCATCCATTGGAGAATACAGAGATAGATGAGAACTCTTAAGAAAGTGCGCTAGAATTAGGTCCTCCTTACTTCTCGCGCAAATTCATTTTTTTGTCTGATCCTAGGTTACAAAAAAAGTCTACGCACTAAGCCAAGGCGCGGTAACAGACCTTGAGGAATTAGAGGCAAGATAATTACTCTTGACGGGCAAGCAAGACCAAACGAAACTACATGTTTGCATAGATCAGGAATAGTTACTGGGAGACTAAGGTAACAAGGGTTATTTTGCAAATAGCATTAAGTCTACTAAGGATATAAATAATATCAGGATAGCTCTTCAGAATGTTCATCTATTTTCATTGACAGACAATATAATTCATAGAATAAAATGTATTGAATTCAGAAAGCAAGGGGAAATTTGGGGATGGCGTGAGTTGGGCATGAACTGGTCTAATGCAATCATTAACAATTAATGCATGAAAGGATTTGTGGCCAGTTAAAATACTCTTATGCACACAACACCTATGACAACTTCAGGTACAATAACTTGGTCTCACGAGACAAAGTCGCTCACAGTGTGTTTGCTAGAGGCAAAGACAGCAGTGGTTTGAAAAGATGGTGCTGGGTGAGGATACATGAGAAAGAGAACATGATAATCAGGGTTATTTTGCTTACAGACCCCACTAGCAGATTTAGATTCCGTGGGAAGTCCGCATCAACACTACTCAAACCAAATAGAAAGATATTCCAACCCAATTTCCGCATGCTGGTTACATCTGTCAGATGAATTGGGAGGTTGGACAGAAGCAAAGGATGGAATTGTTCTTATGATGAATGTAAATGAGTTCATAAGAGTAGACAACATCAGCAAAATATCTGGCTCAAAGAAGCTGTGGCCCATTTATTCCAGAAATGCTATTTATACAGCCCGAGTATCAGTCAGATTCGAAGTAATAGGAGGGGGTACTCTGAGCTGGAATAAGGACTGATCTTAGTATCCGCTTGACTGAGGTGGTTTGACATATCAGAAGAGGGCTTTTTTGAATAGAAAGCCTAAATACCGAGACAATCTAGATCTTGAAGACTTAAAAATGAAAACTCGGTGGTCCACAAGAAATCAACACCCTTTGGTTGAATATCTTAAAAAGTTCAAGGCTAAAAAGATCCGAAGTTGAAAATCAGATGTTGAACCCACTATCTTACGTAAAAAGGATGATGGCAAGCACGGGGACGAAATCCCAATCTTGGGAATTTCTATAGTTGAAAAGAATGTAGGAAAAGCAAAAAAAGTAGAGTGTCATTATCTCCAAAGTTGGAAAAAAAGTATGGAGACGCTTTATTGGAAATTATTATGCAACAAAAACAAGGGTTTTATTTAAAGTAAAAGAATTTGTAGGAAGCAGGCGAAACTCAATATGGAGGGCAGGGGAGTACTAATTGAACAACCATCGCAAGAAAAATACGTGAAGGCGAGAAAAAAAAGTTAAAAGGTTTGCACGGAATGAAGAAGAGGAGGCTAGCGCATCACATTTAAGCCCTAACAGAAGCAACAGAGAAAGAGAATGTATTCACGTCCGAAATCTACCCCCTCGGCAATCTGAACATACTGAATGTAATCCAAGAGGATATCAGTCAGACGAATACGGTCGTTCCAAGGCTTACAAAGAGGGGAAGGCATATCAAGATTTAAATGGAAGAAAAAAATGGAGAAATCAGGCTTTTTTGACTCTAGAGGAGATGTTGACAGAATTTTCATAGAAGCCAACAAAGAAAAGAGTAGGCAGGCAAGAAACACTCTATTACTTTGGGACCTGCCTACTACAAAGAATTGCGTGTGTTGAACTGTCAGAGATAACAGTCAGATTCTCGAAGGAACCTTCTTGAAGATCAAGACCTTCTGAGAACCTGGGATAATAACAGCAAGCTATTCCTTGAACAGTGTGAAAGAGCACAAGAAGCAAATTTAGATACACCAGAACATTGGATAGGAAAATAATATGGGATAGCATCTAAGAAAAATAGCTAGAGAAAAAAACAGCTGGTTCAAATTATATGATGTATTTTGAGTTCTCAGAGCAAGTGCTAGCAGTCAGACTCCATCTTAATCATATGAAATATTGACAAACATTCCTTTTTTGTCTGGTTATTGTCCTATCAGTTGGCAGTAGGTAATTTTCCTGAAGAAAAAAGTGGATTATCAAGCTGATAAACGTTGCATAATATTTTTCCGCCCTTGCAAGCAGGACAGTATGGCACCAGTCAGAGTCATTCGGCAATCAACCAAGCAGACAGTAAGTTCTAACATTTGATTTTTTGAGCAGAAAGGGTTCAAAGGATCTCTCTGCTTTACCGATGAAAAATCATGTTATGACAGAATAGATTATTCGGCAGCTTCCATCTATTCAACAGCAAAATATCCCAAAACAAGCATGCATTTGTATGTTTGGTACTCTTCAATCTCATGGGATACCATTAGCACTATAGATGGAAAATCAAAGGAATTATATGAGGGTACTCTGTGGCTGATACCAGCACAAGGTATTTGCCAAGCTAATGGAACAGCTCCCTCAACTTGGGCTGTTATAAGTTAACCTTTTGTATAAATTATCAGGCTAGATAAGTTCAAAAAATTATCTTAAGAGGAGTTGTAAGTGGCGGATCAAAGTTTTGTGGACGATACTGAGCTGGGATTAGCAGCAGCTGAGTTTTTAACAACCAAACTCGAAATAAGAAAACCTCCAAAAAATAAGTTGACCTGTGTCAAGCGGGCCTCAAAAAAGAACAGAGAAGATCCTAATCTGACATTCTGGTATCTAAGTGATCTTGGTGAGCGTGGCAGCCCATTTGACCTTGATAAACATATCAGCATGGAAGACCATGCAGTAAATGTCAGAGAATAATGAATGGTGTGGCTGAAATCGCATTTGGAGTTGCAAACGCACCTGCAGGGATCTGGGACAAGCAAGAAGAAATCATCAGGTCTGTAGCTATATTGTGTAGCAAAGCAATGATTGAAAGGGACTTAGTTAAGAATAATACTGGCAGGCACTTAGTTCAACAATATTTAAACCTCTAGAATTTAGCCTTCTAGCAATAGATTTATCGAAAGAGTCTCGCGTCTACATTATCCCCTCGATTGTTAGATGACGTCCTTCGAAAAATTCGTAACTCTTGAGTAATTTCAACAGACCAAAACAGTCACAGGTGAGATTTTAGAGTTGCTCATTATAAGAACTCTTAATGAATATTGGGAGTGAAATGTAAATTTGGAACTTACATCAGAAGGATAAAACCATGTTGGCAGACTAACACTTCGCGGCATGCAACAGAAATGAAATACCAGATTGAGCTAGATGAAAGGCTATCAGATGTTTGCAGACCTAAATAAACCAGCTTCAGAATGATGTCGACATTTGCTGAAAGTCCATTGTATATCAGAGTTGGCATACACTTCACGGATACAAATCCACACAAATATTTGAAGCATTAACCATGTGATGATGTGCTTCATCTGTTGCCTGAGAAGAAGAAATAGATTCAAATGGCTCAAGACTGACTTGTATGGTACAGGTTTGGGAAAACTTATGTTCAGTTGATGGATTCTATCGTGAAAATGGGCTAGGGGAACTTGAGTCACCAGAAATCTACATCTATTTTGCAAATACTTCGAGAGATTAGTAAAATAACCAAGAGGAAGATGGGAATTACCAGATATCTCTGAAGGTTAATGATGTGCTTCATCTGTTGCCTGAGAAGAAGAAGTAAATTCAAATGGCTCAAGACTGACTTGTATGGTCCAGGTTTGAGAAAAATTATGTTCACTTGATGGATTCTATCGTGAAAATGGGCTAGGGGAACTTGTGTCACTAGAAATCTACATCTATTTTGCAAATTCCTCGAAAGATAAGTAAAATAACCAAGAGGATGGGCATTACCAGATATTTCTGCTTAATTGCATTTTAAATACGAGTTATGACATGTAATGGGTCACCAATACAACCACAAGGATTTGTCATACATAGATAAACTTAATAGAGCTATTGTCATGGTAAACACTGGATATTATTTATACAGACATCACTTGTTTGGAGAAAGGTATCAATGAAGATTCTCCCATATGCTCTGAATGGCAGTGTATCCCTAAGATGAGTGATGCGGGTGCTGGAAAGTGATGGTCACAGAGAATTGTAAACTTGATGAACTGAGTTTGCCAGAGTCTTGAGCCCAGATACCATAGTCCCAGGTTATTTGGTTAATTCAGTTTTCGTCTGGAAAATGTGGTGTAGACAAATTGCTGAAATGATGGTAATCCTGTGAGTCTGCACTTTGCCCACTATTCTCAACTCTGATGGAGTCCACGCAGCATGTTTTGTTATGCAGATAAAGAGTCCATGCACAGACTACAAGCAGCTATCGAACATCGGGATAAATTCTTAATAACAAGGGATTCCAACCTCATATTGTGGCAGCAATAAACATTGGTATCGCCAGTGTTAAAGGCATGAAATTCCCCAAAACTTTCTCTCCATATGATCAGGAAGTCAGGAAGGCAAAGGATAAAGATCTCCTGTGCTGGGAAGTTTTCTTCTGAGTAGATTGTAAGTTAAATGGAGAATTCGTAAAGAAAAATACTTTCTAGTAAGTGGTGGGCTACAGAATTGATCAAGCAGAATTGGCAAGTAAGCTGGAGTATTTGGAACACGAGGAATGATGCGAAACACAGAAAGTGCAGTGCAATTTCAGCTATTGAGTCAGAAATACTGACATGGTACAGTCTAGACCAGGGGAGAAGATGGGACCAACACCTTTTTGTAGGAGACGCACATAATAGATTGGCTTGGCCCCACTAAAGGAAAATGGTGGATCGAAGCGATGAAAATAGCATCAGAAAGAGTTAAACAAAGTATGAGTCAGATTGCCCGTAAATACACAGTGCCACCACAATTGAGTATAAAAGAATAACATGCTGCACAACAAAGTATAGCTAAAGGTTAAGGCAAGTGGAGTAGGATGTATAGTGAAGGGACCAAGAAATGAAGATGGCGTCCTGGCAGGAAAGACAGGTTGAGAACCGGAAAGGATAATTGAATGAAGTTGCCATACCAAAGGGGTCGTGGATGTGATGGCAGGTACTGGCAGTCGTTTTGAATTTTCTGGCTTAATGTCTGGTGAGGAATGGCGACTCAAAAGGGCTTCGCCCAATAAATATATCCTTTAATCTGTGAGTTATTTATTTCTCTAAGAGCTCAAGCTTTGATGTTATGGTTTAGTTCGAAGATGGAGAAACATCATTTAGAACCTCTCGGAGAATATTCTAACAAATGCGCGATACATTCAATAGAAGATTATCTCCTTGAGATCTTAGAGTAAAACATACTTGGTACTATAGCCAAAAGACAAAAGAATGCGTATGAGAAACAAAGCAAAGATACAATCCTTTCAAACTAGACCAAGTATGAGCATGTTTTTGGTGATCCCTAAATTTTGACCAAATCTGAGACTCTACGACAAAATGGCGGCACAAATTGGCTAAGTCGAAATTTAAAACTAGTGAATAGGACTTCTTGAACTTTACTCATGATCCTCAAAAACTATGTTACGATTGAAAGCGCTCACCTTATACATAAAATTCAAACATGATTGAAGAAATAAACATGTCAGATTCCATCAACCCCCAAACGAGTTGTTTAACAATCTGTATATGACATACCTACTAAAGATTATTACAGAAAAAGATGCTTTCATTGCTGGAATCGAAACAGATTAAAGCAACATCATTATTATCCTTTACGTCTTCCATCAAAAAGGACCTCTGGGCTGAGGTGACACGCGAGATTTGTGATTGTCGCAGACGGTTTATTGACTCCATAAAGTATGAAACTTTATTTATGGGTGGGGTAGTCTGAAGAAATCATTTGAAAACCTTGCATTGTAGGTGGGTGAACTAGCCTTCGCAACAAAACACCAAGAATGCTCATAGAAGAATTCTCAACAACCACCACTTTAAGTCCAAACTTACTGGTCCTGTGCCGTTCCACTTTAGATGCGATTTTTCAATTAACCACAGTACCTTTAGCATGGCTCTTAGCAAACAAGGAGATATGTGTGGCCAGCCATCAGAGAATATCTGGATAGAGTAATGTGAGCGCACCCCTACAAAATCTGACCATCAAAAGTTGGATATTACTGATTTAATTATGAGATAGTAAGATCAGAAAAAAATCGTAATATATAGAATCATTAGAATTTGAAGTATCCCTTGCAAGATGTGCTCCTGCTACATCCGTCATGACTGGTTCCATCGATATATCATCCCCTCAAAAGGATTCCTGATTGCTACATACCCCTAAAAAATAAACATGAAGTTATCAGACTCTGGACAGTTATCTGACACGAAAGAGTAGCATGTACGATTGATTACGAGTCTAAACATTTGGTACATACATTTGGTACATACATTTGGTACATACATTTGGTACATATGTTATCGGTGCCGATACTTTCATGATATTCTGGACTTGAGATAAGTTACAAAAATATTGCATTTCTTAAACTAAATACCTATACACTGCGCTCAAAGTAGCAAGCTACAGTGCAAAGCCAACATATGGATCACCGTTCATCATAGCACCAAGAAAATTTGGTGTCCGAATCACTCATTTATCTTTATGGATAATGATTTAAAGTTAATTTATGTTATCAATAAGACTGTGGTTGAAAGCTCAGTTCATCTTTCTAAACCACAGAAATACGAAATAGTGTTAGATTAGATATAGGTACTAAGACTATGGGATTTTATCCTATTAGTGGTTATAAGAGGAGAGATTGACCCTGCTGATATGTTTAGCAAACATTGTGGCTATGCACATCCCCTTAAGTGACTATTTTTACGTAAGGGCAATTACTTTATGATTGATGACAGAAATCTAGACATCTCAAGGACTTGATTTTTGTAAAATCAAGATGTGTGACCTGAGAGAATTATGCCTATACAAAGAGCTACAGTACAGTTGACTATAACTGATAGCTAGTAAGTAACCTTTACAAGATCTACCTCTTGCTGAAATGGGCATTCAGGCTAACTACCGATGAGATTTTTTGTCAAATCTCCTAAAGTTGGGTCAGCAGTAATTGCAACAGCAGCCTAAACAATATTCCATCCGATTTATGACGAGGTCATATACTCAAAACCACTCTGAGCTTCTAGTTCACAAAACGACCACCTGTTCAATTGCATTCAGTTTTACTCATCCGTATTTGCTTTACCTTCTACGTTCGGCGAAACACATATATCACAAGACCGATACAGCACAACTCTTGTATTTTCATCTCGAGAACATGCGGTTGGATGATGACAATGGCTCACATAGTACTTTTTGGTCTGCGATTTTAGACAAATAGTATTACAAAATCAGTCAGTTTTCATTCTCATAGTATCTATATCTGTCCCAGTTTTCCCTTGAAATTCTCGGTTGTACTTCAAAGAGCTTGATAATCCACAAAAAGTCGATTGCCCTAACAATGTTCATTAAAGCGAGAAAAATATTCTTTGGGTGAAGTGTGGTTTCTTCGTATCTATGATTCAAGTCACAAATTGCATCAAGAATTAGTTAAAGGTCAAGCTAACGTCATAGTTTCTCGGAAAGTCTGCGTATTCACCGAGCCCAGTTGATTTTAGGGTAGTCATTCTACATATCAGATGTATGGACGCTTACTATTGACGAGGACGTTTTACGCGCTGTTCTTATATTTTTAGACCAAGGTCTAGTTAAGAAATGGACCTAGTTAAGAAATGGACCTACGACCCAACAAAAAATCCTACAGTCTCCACATATTTATGGTTTAGAGTTCGTCTAATTGAAACGCGAGGCGAACACAAACTAAATATATTGGACAGGTCTAAACCTTTTTAAGCATTCTAGAGACAACTTAGTTCACCATAACTTTTCCAAAGCATCTTGTTTGAATGAATTTTAGACCACAGTAGAGGCTATATAAGGTATAACTAAATTTGCTGAATACAAGATCAACTATGAAATGCATCATTTAAAATATCAATTATCAGCTGAAACATCTGTTTGAGAATTATTTTGTTGCGTGTTACATGAAAAATCTGGCTGATGAATGCGAGAAACAAAAAGTAGGTTATTTCTCCACGAGGAACTGGTTCGCTACACACAACATCTGTGTTTGAGTTTGCTGAGAGACTCAATTGAAGCAGAGGATGGTTAGGCATCTGGTAAATCGTTGGCACAACTGGAATGATGACCATTGAAGGTTGCATGAAATTTCAATCTGCACGGGCATCCGAAGCAACAGAGTTCATGAAATAAGCTTGTAGTAAATATGCATCTGCGGTTGATTCCGTTCCATTTTGATGAGCCCATGAATAAGCTTTTATATGCTGATTAGAGATTAGAAGGACAAGAGAAAGGTTTAAACAAAGGAAGAATGTGTTCGCAGCATGTTGAACAACAATTTCTATTCTTTTTCTGCTCATGGTACGAATTGGTTCGTTTCTCCTGTTTTTCAGGAAATGATGTGTTCAGCTCACAGCGTTCAGTCAGGGCCTGCTTTTCATGCTGAAGATGTTTAGCTTCATTCTGATTGTTTCATCTTCAGTTTGATAAGTCACTGTTTTCTTTTTGAGCCACTTCAGAGCCATCACAGAGTTCTTTTTCCTCAATTTATCTTGATAATTAAATCCAGCCTCTTCTTCGGTTATATGCGTCGATGCAAGCTTATTGAAGACAGCATGATCATCTTTTTTGGCCCCATTTTTTGTGTTTCCGCTGTAGTGTATACGCGGAGAAGACGGCAATCGTTAGACTTTTCTGCTACCGCAGGGGTTGATGATGTTTTCTGACTGACTTCCCGAAAGTTGATGAGCAGCTTATTTCGATTTTCCAGGTAGTTCCATAGCTTCAGGCTTCTTTATGTCGGATTGTCTTGTGACTACTTTTGTAAGTTTGATTGAAATGTTCTGTGAATCTCTGCAGATACTTCTTGTAAGTACTTTATTCTTCATGCCTGGGTATCTATTGCTTAAGTTTGCTCTTCTTGACGGGGCTAGTAAGTAAAAGTTTCTGTCCTTTAAATCTCGCCCAACCTTATCTGATCAATAACATTGTGCCAAGGTCTCAGGTCTTAGATGATACAATATGGTCGAGGATGAAAAATGCTCACTGAGTTACACCAAAATTTGTGACAGCATACTCTTTTGCATTGGACGTAAATTTCATTCCGCGAGGAACATTCAGACTTGCACCGTCACGAGCTAGATATTTGCTGAACTGGTCGGAGAGACACGTTGCTCGACACGATACTGTGCAAAAATAGTTGTCATATTCACACAATATTCTTCCCAGAGGTTCGTATTGATGAAATTGCCTTCGTGTGCACGAAACGCTTTATCAATTGTCAATCTGTAGACACGCATTCTCCCAGATAAGAAGCCGCTCAAAAATTATCCACAAACACAACAGACAAACTTGGCTACGACTCTGAATTATTTCAGCTCTCCAACTGTAGTTTCTTTGGGCACAGAATCTAGCTTAGAATAACAGCACCATGATGATAGTTACATACATAATCGAGAGAGATGCGCGTGTGTTTCCGGTCAGTCAAATTGAACAAATCCAATTCATGGCAAGAAGGCATGTTATTGTTGAAATTCCTACCTGAACCCCTAGGGCCTCTATCATAAATGATGTCAAGGAGGAAAAGGTAAACGTTGTTGCTGTGTAGAAGTTAAACATGCAATAATCTGTTTCCTAGATAATTTTAAAAAGTGAGCTATTTTTCTATCCTCTCGATTTATAATATTTGTTTGCTGACTCATACTCGTACTTCTGACTCATACTTTCTATGCTGACTCACTCGTAAATATTTTTGTACTCCAACACACTCCTGTTGTCTCACTGAATGGATGCATTATTCGTGATCTTTTTCTTTTCTTTTCCAAACTTGCTACCAACCAATGGTTTGGTAAAAAAAATCTGCTATCATTTCTTCAGTGGGACAGTATTCAATTGTCACCTCTTTCCTCTCAACTAAATTTGTGACATAAAATAGTTTGATGTCAAAATGTCTTGTTCTTTTTCCACAACTTGTCTTGCCATTCATTTCAAGTTTCATTGTGCTTGTGTTATCTTGATAAATAATGTTTAATTTCACCTCAAAACCTTGCCATTCAATAAATTTCTTGGTCCACAAAATCTTGGCTATTACATCATCTACTGCAACTAGTTCAGCTTCAGTTGAACTGCGGGCATTAACTTTCTGTTTAGTGGACAGTGAAATTACCTCTCCACTTCCCATAGTCATGATCTCTCCGGTGTCACTTTTCATATCCTTATGAACTGCAAATGCAGCATCCACATACCAGCGCACTGTTTGACTGTTGTCTGCTTCCAAAATAAGAACATCATCAATCGTATCTTTTAGGTAGCTCATTAATCTAATAAGCTTGTTCCAATCATTTTCATTGGGATCTTGACATCTTGTACTCAGAAATTCAATTGCCGGCTGGATATCTGGTCGGCCTCGCTTGCACAAAAACATACCCTTCATTACAAATGTATGAAAGGTTTTTTTCCTTTCTTGCCCCAATCGCTTTGCATTTGTGTCAACCTTGAATAGATTTTCAGTCCAAGGGGTTGCATGTCTGCCCTTAATTTTCTGCGGAAACTCCTCGCGCATAGACTTGACATACTCAGTCATATCAATTTTTAGGATGCCTGGACTAGTATAATCCAAGGTCATTCCAAGATAATTGTGCTTTGTACCCCTTTTTGCCTTCACTTCTCCAATGTTGTCATTCGCATATTTATCCTTTAGCCATTCCAAGAACTCATCATTGACCTTACTATCTTCATGGCTGGACTTTACATCATCCACATGCCATGTGATCGTATGCTGTTTG
>Ga0075154_10001879_pt1 | contig 14287 bp, 11 predicted proteins | sample JI71714BDNA_FD_70965 | JGI IMG/M metagenome (GOLD analysis project Ga0075154, IMG submission 70965) | Wastewater effluent complex algal communities from Wisconsin, to seasonally profile nutrient transformation and Carbon sequestration -... | ecosystem: Engineered > WWTP > Effluent > Algae... | reverse complement strand
CGGTCACCGACTACATCAACAGCCAGTACCTGACGCTTGCACCCTGAGATGCTGCGGTTCGTCGGGCGCAGGTTGTGGTCCGGGGCGTGGACGCTGGCGGCGCTGGTCACGCTGACCTTCTTTGTCATGCGGCTGGCCCCCGGCGGCCCCTTCTCGCGCAATCGCAAGATCAGCCCGGAGGTGCAAGCCAACATCGAGGCGGCCTTTCACCTGGACGAGCCGATCTGGCAGCAGTTCGGTCGTTTCGTCTGGGGCGTTCTGCGGCTGGATCTCGGCCCCTCAACCCGCCATCGCGACTATTCGGTGAACGACCTCATTGCGAGCGGCCTGCCCTATTCGCTGACCATCGGTTTCTGGGCGGTGGTCATCGCGGCGCTGGTTGGCGTGGGCTTGGGGCTGGCCGGGGCGTTGCGGCGGAATTCGGCCACTGACTATCTGGCGGGAACCGTGGGCGTGGTGGGCATCGCAATCCCGATCTTCGTGATCGGCCCGCTTCTGCAGGCGGTCTTCTCCTTGCGCCTGAACTGGCTGCCGGTGGGCGGCATCACCGAGGGCTGGCGGTCGCTGGTCTTGCCGGTGATCGTGCTGGCCCTGCCGAACATCGCCTACATCAGTCGCCTGACCCGAACCTCGATGATCGAGACGTTGCGCGAGAACTACGTCCGTACCGCAAGAGCCAAGGGTGTCGGCTGGCGGAGGGTCCTGTGGCGGCATACCCTCACCGGGGCGTTGCTGCCCGTTATCGCCTACCTTGGACCTGCGACGGCGGCAATCATCACCGGGTCCATCCTGATCGAGACGATCTTCGCCGTGCCGGGTATCGGACGACATTTCGTCGATGCGGCGCTGAACCGGGATTACCCTCTGGTGATGGGGATCACGCTTCTCTACGGCGGAATCCTGATCCTGTTCAACATCGCGACCGACGTGGTCCGTGCGATCCTTGATCCGAGGATCCGCAATGAGCGTTGATGCAGCTCCGCCACGCGGCACATCGACCTTTGCGTTGCAGGTTCGGCGCTTCCGGCAGAACCGGCTGGCAATGGCCTCGGTCCTGGTGCTGGGCCTCATCGGCGGGCTCTGCTTTCTGGGTCCATTCGCCTTTCCTTTCAATGGAGAGGATGCCGACTTCGACAATATCGCCGCACCGGCCCAGTTCACCTGGCCGCACCTGTTCGGCACCGATGATTTCGGGCGTGACCTCTTCGTCCGGGTGTTGGAGGGCGGTCAGGTCTCGCTGGCCATCGGCTTCCTTGGCGCGCTGGTCGCGGGGGTGATCGGAGTGGTTTATGGGGCGGTCGCGGGCTATGTGGGCGGCAAGACCGACGGCTTCATGATGCGGCTGGTCGAGATTCTGTACGGCTTTCCCTACGTGATCCTGGTGATCCTCCTCAGCCTTCTCTTTGGCGGCGGCACCATCGCGCTTTTCGCAGCGATCGTCTTCACGCTGTGGCTCACCCCCGCCGTGATCGTGCGGGCACAGGCGCAGTCTCTGGCGCAGCGGGAGTTTGTTCAGGCCGCACGCGCCGGGGGCATGACCGGCCCGGCCATCGTGTTGCAGCACATCGTGCCGAACTGCATGTCCACTGTCATCGTCTACGGCTCGCTTCTCGTGCCCGAGGTGATCCTGTCGGAATCATTTCTGTCGTTTCTCGGCATCGGCATCAAGGAACCGCAGGCCAGTTGGGGGAACCTGATCCAGGCGGGCACGGCGGCGATGGACAGCGACCTGCGGCTTCTCCTTTTGCCGGGAGGCCTGCTGGCCGTGGTGCTGCTCTGCCTCAACTTTATCGCGGACGGGCTGCGCGATGCCTTCGATCCCAATGACCGATAGCCTTCTGTCCATACGGGACCTCACGGTCCGTTTCCGGTTGCCGCACGGGGAGGCGACTGCTGTCGACGGTGTGTCGCTGGACCTTGGGCCGGGTGACGTCATGGGCATTGTCGGCGAAAGCGGGTCAGGGAAGAGCCAGATCCTTTATGCTATGATGGGTCTTCTGGCGGCGAATGGGCGGGCCTCTGGGCAGGTCCTGCTCCAGGGGCAGGACCTTCTGGCGCTGTCCCCGCGCGATCTGGACCGGGTGCGCGGCGATGCATTGTCGATGATCTTCCAGGACCCGATGACCAGCCTCAACCCCTATATGCGGGTCGGCGACCAGCTTGCCGAGGGGCTGATCGTCCACAAGGGTCTGTCGAAGTCCCAGGCGCGGGCCGAGGCGGTGCGAATGCTGGACCGGGTGCGGATTCCAGACGCCGCGGCCCGGGCACGTCGGTTCCCGCACGAGTTCTCGGGCGGGATGCGGCAGCGCGTGATGATTGCGATGGCGCTGCTGGCGAAGCCGCGTCTCCTGCTGGCCGACGAACCCACCACGGCACTGGATGTCACCATTCAGGCGCAAGTATTGGACCTGATGGCGGAACTCGCGCGAGAGACGGGGACGGCGATCATCCTTGTCACCCACGACCTTGGCGTTGTGGCACGGCTTTGCGACCGGGTGGTGGTTCTCTACGGTGGGCGGGTGATGGAAGAGGCCCCGGCCGAAATCCTCTATGACGCACCCACGCATCCCTACACACGCGGGCTTCTGGCCGCGATGCCGCGGCTGGAAACCGCCCTGACCCCGCGGCTTGGCACGATCCCCGGTACGCCACGGTCCGGTGGGGCTGTCACAGGTTGCCCCTTCGTCGAACGATGCGAAATGCGGATGCCGCATTGTGCGACCGACCGACCGGCATTGCGCGATCTGACGGCCTTCGGCCCCGGTCGCCGCGCTGCGTGCCACCTTACGGGGGCTGCGCCATGAGCCTTCTGGAAGCGAAGACCCTTGGTGTCGGCTACAAGGTGCCAGGCACGGGCCTCCTCTCCGGTCCGAGTCTTCTTCCCATCGTCCACGATGTCTCCTTCACGCTGGAGGCTGGCCGCACTCTTGGCATCGTTGGCGAAAGTGGCTGCGGCAAGTCCACCCTGGGGCGCGCTCTGCTGCGGCTGATCGAGCCGACGGCGGGCCAGGTTCTCTGGCAAGGCCAGGACATGGCGAGTATCCTCGACCTCCGCCGCCGCCGGTCCGAGATGCAGATCATCTTCCAGGATCCCGTTGCCGCCCTTGACCCCCGGATGACGCTGGCCCGCATCGTCAGCCGTCCGCTGGCAACTTTCGAGCCCGGCCTGTCGCGACGCGATGCCCATGCGCGAGCCGTGCAAGTGCTGGGGCAGGTGGGACTGTCGGCGGACTTTGCCGACCGCTACCCGCATGAGCTTTCGGGCGGGCAAGCGCAGCGCGTGGGTATCGCGCGGGCGCTGGTCGGGCGGCCGAAGCTCATCATCTGTGACGAACCCGTCTCGGCGTTGGACGTCTCGATCCAGGCGCAGGTGATCAACCTCTTGATGGACCTGCAGGAGAAGATGAGCCTTGCCCTTGTCTTCATCTCGCACAACCTGGCTGTCGTCCGCCACATCAGCCACGATGTCATGGTGATGTGCCTTGGCAGGGTGGTCGAACATGCCCCGCGCAGCGCCTTCTACGCCCGACCGCTGCATCCCTACTCGCAGGCGCTGATGCAGGCGGTCCCCGAGCCCGATCCCCGCCGCGAGAAGGGCCGCGTCGGCACCTCACTTTCCGGCGAACTCCCGTCGGTTCTGAACCCGCCGCCCGGCTGCGTCTTTGCCAGCCGCTGCCCAAAGGCCACCGACCTTTGCCGCACGACCCGCCCCGCGTTGCGCGAGGTTGCCCCCGGCCGCCTTGCCGCTTGCCATTTCGTGGAAGCCCAATGACCGACCTTGCCACTCTCTGGGCGGCTGTCCCGCAGCTGTCGAACATCCATGCCAGCGCCGACGGCCAATGGGCCTTCTGGTGCATGGCGGGTGTGACCGAGACCGAAAACGTCTGGTGCGCGCGGGTGGATGGCTCGCTCCCGCCGCGGATGCTGACCCGGGGCCAGGACCATTTCCTGATCCGCGATGTGGCTCCGGACGGCAGCCGCCTTGTCATTGCGCAATCCGTGAACGCAAACGAGCATGACCACCTGCTGCTTCTGGAGAGGGAAACTGGCGCATTGACGCAGCTTACCCCGACGCAGGGTACGCATTACGTCTATGGCGGAACCTTTGCCAAGGATGGGTCGGCGATCTTCTTCCTTGCGGATTTCGACTACGACAAGCACGACGTTACCCAAGGTGCCTCGCTCTGGAGGCAAGACCTGACCAGCGGCCACCGCATCTGCCTTGCCCGTGCTGACAGCCCGCCGCACTTTTACGTCGGCCCTCAGCTGTCGCCCGACGGTTCGCGGCTGCTCTGGCACCGCAGCGACCGCGCACCGGGGGGCTATCAGCTTTGGCTCGTCCCGGAGGCAGGCGGCGACGCAACGAAGGTCCTCGACCTTGGTCCGACGAACAATGTTCTCGCTACCTGGCTGGACGATGACCGCATCGGCTTTGCCTGCGACCACGAGGGGCGCGACAAGCTGGGGGTTCTGACCCTGTCGACCGGGGCGGTGCAGTGGCTTGCGGAAGAGCCTGAGCTTCGTCCGCATTCTGTCCTGGCCGGGACAGGGGATGACTTCGTTTGCATCCACCACGTGGAAAGCCACACCCACGCCGCGCTGGTCGGTCCGACGGGGATCCGATCACTTGCCAACCAGTCGAACCGCCGCAGCCTTCTGCCTCATGCTGCATTGCCCGGCGGCGGCTGGCTTGCCGAGGCCTATGACGCAGACGCCCCGCATGATCTGGTGGTGGTGGCCGCGGATGGCACCTGTCGCGCGGTCTATCGCGCCGAGCCGGAGCCCACGCGCCACCACGTCGCCCCACAAGACTTTCGCTGGGCAGCACCCGACGGCCGCGCCATGCAAGGCTGGCTTTACCGACCGGAGGGGCGGACAAAGGGCCTGATCGGTTACGTGCACGGCGGTCCAACCTGGCATTCGGAAGACTGGGTCAACCCGAAGATCCAATTCTGGGTGGCTTGCGGCTATGCCGTCCTTGACCCGAACTATCGCGGCTCGACCGGGTTCGGATACGGCCATCGCGAGGCAGTGAAAGACGACGGCTGGGGCGGGCGCGAGCAAGCAGATATCCGAGCCGGGATGGAGGCAGCGCTTGCGGCAGGCCTTCCCGGTCCCGTGGCCGTCGCGGGCAATTCCTATGGCGGATTCTCAAGCTGGTTCGCAATCACCCGCCATGCCGACCTGGTGACGGCTGCTATCCCGATGTGCGGAATGTACCGGCTGGACATCGACTATCACGCGACCGAAATGCCCCACGGTCGCGCCTATTCCGAAGAGATGATGGGTGGCACGCCCGAGGAGTTCCCGGAAAAGTACTCAAATGCCTCACCGGGCCGCTTCATCGACCAGATTCGCGGCCATGTCCTGATCGTGCATGGGCTGGCCGATTCAAACGTCGGACCGGAAAACACCCACACAGCCGTTCGGGACCTGACCGAGGCAGGTATCGCGCACGAGGTTCTTCTGTTCGATGATGAGGGTCACGGAGTTTTCCGGCGGCGCAATGTTGAAACCTATCTGCGCAAGAGTGCCGCTTTCCTGGACCACGCGTTTCGCAGTGGCATGCGTAAAGGTTGAAGGTAGCCGCTTTCCAGCTCCTGGGCAGGTCTCGGTCCGCTTGAGTTACAGCCCGCATGTCCATGCAGTGGCGACTGGCAGTCTGGCATTGGGCAAGTGGCGGAACCTGGACACTGTGCAACAAGCATCGCCCGGTGCTGGATCTGCACCGCATCGGGGTCTTCATCAAGATCGTCAGGTCGTTCGACGGGCAGTGTGTCCCCGGTTGCAGAGAATGTCGGCGGGATGCTGGTTCTCTGACTTGGCAATGCGGGTATATTGAAGAAGGACAGGTGATCGGACAGATGATGGTGGTGACGCTGAAAGATGTGGCAGAGCGGGCGGGGGTGTCACGTTCGGCTGTCTCACGCACCTTTACGGAGGGTGCTTCGGTGTCTCCGAAGACCCGCGCAAAGGTGGAAAAGGCCGCCAGCGAATTGAGGTATGCGCCCAATGCGCTGGCCTCCAGCCTGACGACGGGGCGCACGAAACTGATCGGGCTGATCGTGAACAACTTCCACAATCCGCTGATCCTTGAAGTGTTCGACCTGTTCACCCGTGGCTTGCAGGATCGCGGGCTGCGCCCCTTGCTGGTCAATCTGTCCGATGCAACCGATCCCGCAGAGTCGGTGCGGATGCTAAGGCAATACTCGGTGGATGGCGTGATCGTGGCGTCCTCCACACTGCCATCAAGCTTCGCCGAGGCGTTCAAGGACGCAGGGCTGCCGGTTGTCCATGCGTTCGGGCGCTATTCGATCTCACCAGGCGTGCATGTGGCGGGCATTGACAACGTTGCCTGTGGGCGCATGGCGGCCGAGGCGCTGATCGAACGTGGCTATGCCAGAGTGGCGTTTCTGGGCGGGCCGAGGTCCGCCACCTCGTCCCAGGATCGAGCGGCAGGGTTCTTGGCGGCGTTGGCCGAGCAACCGCAGATCAGCGTCAGCGAGAGCTATGCCAGCGACTACACGTTTGATGCCGGTCGGGCCGAGATGCAGCGGCTGTTGCAGGGGGTGCCGGCAGAGGCCTACTTCTGCGGCGACGACCTGCTTGCCGTCGGAGCTCTGAGCGCAATCCAGGACGCCGGGCTTTCCGTCCCCGGCGATATCGGGTTGATCGGGCTGAACGACATGGAGATGTCACGCTGGCAGGTGATCGGTCTGACGACGATCCACCAACCTGTCGCCCAGATCATCGAGGCAGCAATCGAACTGGTGGTATCAACGATCGAAAAGCCCGACCGTCTCGCCGAAATCCGGCTATTTCCCTGCCGGGTCGTAGAGCGTCGCACGCTGCGCTAGCGGAACATCGGTGGGCGGGCATCCAGCCATTGCCCCCCGCCTTTGGCTGAGGCCACGGCCGTGTGTACCGCCGCCATGGACCGGACGCCGCTTGCGGCGGTCGGCAAGCCGTCGCGGCTCTCGCCGCGGATGGCATCAGCGAAATCGCAGTAGATGTTTGCCACAGCCAGCGGAAAGCCTTCGGGGTGGGCGATAGCCACGCGGGACAGGCGTTTGGCGTCCTCGGAAAGCCCGCTTTCTCCCTTTTCCACGATCTGCGTCCGGCCGCCCACGGGCGTGTAGATCAACTGGTTGGGCTGTTCCGAATGCCAGCGCAGGCCCCCGGTTTCGCCAAAAACCTGGATGTCGAAGCCGTGCTGCCGCCCGATGGCGACGGAGGAGGTCCAGAGGCGGCCCACGGTGCCCTTCGACATCCGGAAGTTGACCATCGCATCGTCTTCCAGCACGCGACTGGGAATGGTGGAGGCGAAGTCGGCGGACAGCTTCTCCACCTCGTCGTCGCAGATGAAGCTGGCCATGTGCAGCGCATGGATGCCGCAGTCGGCGAACTGGCCCGAGACACCGGCCATCGCCGGGTCGTAGCGCCAGCGGACGCGGGGGTTGTCAGCGTCAGCTGCATCACCGTGGTGACCGTGGCTGAAGTTCGTCACGACCAGACGCACCTTGCCGATGTCGCCGTTGCGGACCATCGCCCGGGCCTGACGGACCATCGGGTAGGCCGAATAGCAGAAGTTCACCGCGCAGATTTTCCCCGTCTTCGCGGCGATGCGGACAATCTCTTCGCCCTCTTCCACGGTCACTGTCATCGGCTTTTCGCACAGCACGTTGAACCCGGCCTCAAGGAAGGCCTTCGTGATCTGGAAATGGGTGGAGTTCGGCGTCGCAACAGTGACCAGGTCGCAGCGGTCGGGGCGGTTCCGTTCCCCCGCCAGCATCTCCTGCCAGTCGCCATAGGCGCGGTCGGGCGCCACGCCCAGACGTTGCGCGTAGTCGCGGCCTGCATCGGCCCGGTGATCCAGTGCCCCGGCCACTAGATTGAAATGCCCATCGGCGAGCGCGCCCAAGCGGTGGGCCGGGCCGATTTGGCTGCCTTCGCCGCCACCGATCATGCCCCAGTTCAGTTTTGCCATGATCCCCTCAGAAGCCGATGGATTTCAGATAGTCGCGGTTCTTGCGCGCGTCGTCGATGGGGCTGACATCCAGCGTCGGGTCGCAATCCTGTTCGACGGTACACCAGCCTTCAAAACGGGCGTCCAGCAGGATCTTCCGGATCGCGGGGAAGTCCACGTCACCGGTGCCAAGGTTGCAGAAGATGCCCTGGCCGCAGGCGTCATAGAAGCCGGTGCCATTCGCAATGACATCAGCCTTCACCTTCGGGTCGATATCCTTGAAATGCATGTAGGAAATCCGCCCGATATGGCGGCGCATGAAGGCGACCGGGTCAAAGCCCGCATAGGAATGGTGCCCGGTGTCGAAACAGATCTTCAGGACCTTTTCGTCCACCTCGTCCAGTAGCCGCTCCAGTTCGGGTTCAAAGTCGATGAACCCGGCGGCATGGGCATGGATGCCGACGGTCAGGCCGTATTCCTCGGCGCCCATCTTGGCCACGGTGGCGATCCGGTCGCGGAAAGCGGTCCATTCGGCCGTGTCCATCTGTTCGGCAGCCTCGGCCCGGCCTGCGGTTGGTGCGCGGCGGGGCGAGATGCTGTCGATCAGGACAAGCTGTTGCGCGCCATGGGCGACCAACGCCTTGCAGGTCCGGGTGGCTGCATCCAACACTTCGTCCCACTTTTCCGGGTCGTGGAATGGCCGGAAGACGACGCCGCCGATCAGTGTCAAGTCATCCTGTGCCAGTGCCTCGCCCAGTAAGGCGGGGTCTTCCGGCATGAAGCCGATCGGACCAAGCTCGATTCCCTTGTAGCCGGCGGCAGCACAGTCCGACAGCACCCGCCGCCAGGGCGGATTGCGCGGGTCGTCTGCAAATTCGACACCCCAGGAGCAAGGTGCGTTGCCGATACGGATGGTCATGGAGTTCCTCATGCCTGGGGAACAGCGTGCCAGCGGCCGCTGTCGGATGCCTTGAAGGCGGTGTCGATGATCCGGCTGACGGCAAGCCCGTCGCGGAAGGTCGGCCAGACCGGATCGCCGGTGGCGATGGCGGTCAGGAAATCCTTCGCCTCGATGATGATCTGGTCCTGATAGCCGGTGCCATGGCCGGGCCCCTGACAGAAGGCAAGGTAGTCGGGGTGATACGGCCCGGTCAGGATGCGGGTAAAGCCACGCGTCGCCTCTGGCCCCTCAGCGCGATAGAGGTGGACGGCGTTCTGGTCCTCCTGATCGAAGCGTATGCTGCCTTTTGTGCCATGTATTTCATAGGCATAGCCCATCTTTCGCCCTGTGGCGGTGCGGCTGATGTACAAATGCCCCATCGCCCCTCCGGCAAAGCGCAGCATGATCTGGGCGTGGTCATCATTCGTCACGGCCACCGGTCCCGTCGGGCCTGGGCGCGTGGCGTGGACGGTCTCGATCCGCGCGGACAATTCCGCCACCGGACCCATCAGCGCCAGCATGCAGTTGACCGGATGCGGAGCGAGGTCGCCCATGCAGCCCGTCGCACGCCCTTCGGTACGCCAGTTGGCGGGCATCATCGGGTCGGCAAGGAAGTCTTCGGTGTGCTCGCCGCGAAACCAGGTTATCTGGCCAATCGCGCCTTCAGCCAGCAACTGCCGCACCAGTTGGGTCGCGGGGGTGCGGACATAGTTGAAGCCGATCATGTTGGGCTGACCGGACGCCTCGGCTGCCGCGACCATGGCTTGCGCGTCCTCAAGCGACGCGCCAAGCGGCTTTTCGCAGAACACGGGCTTGCCAGCGGCAAAAGCGGCCTCGGCAATCGCCCGATGGGTGGACTGGGGTGACGCGATAACCACCGCCTGAACCTTCGGATCGGCGACCAGATCGCGCCAATCGGCCGTCGCTCGCGCAAAACCGTAGGCGGTTCGATAGCGCTCCGCGGACTCTGCGCTGGTGGCGGCGATCATCTCCAGTCGAGGGCGCAAGGCTGTGTCGAACACCGCGCCGACAGCCGAAAGGGCGACCGCATGGGCCTTGCCCATATAGCCACCGCCGACCAGTCCGATCCCGATCTCTGTCATTGATGGCGCTCCCTCGAAGCTCGGCATTGCAACCGGTTGCAAAAGATGTATCCTCACTCAATGAGACGCGCAAGCCCAGTTTCGGGCCATGCGCGGAGGAGAAGGCAATCATGACCGAAGTGGGCGGCAGCATCCGGCTGACTGTAGCACAGGCGATCGTTCGCTGGCTGATGAACCAGTTCATCGAGATCGACGGACAAGAGGTCCGCCTCTGCGGTGGGGGCTTCGGCATCTTCGGCCATGGCAACGTGCCTTGCCTGGGTGAGGCGCTGTATCCGGTTCACAGGGAGCTGCCGCTTTACAGGGGCCAGAACGAGCAGAGCATGGGCTTTGCTGCGGCCGCCTATGCCAAGTACCACCTGCGCCGCCGCTTCATGTTCTGTACGGCGAGTGCGGGGCCGGGGACCGCAAACCTGCTGACCGCCGCCGCGCTTGCCCATGCCAACCGCTTGCCGGTGCTGATGCTGTGCGGCGACACATTTCTGACCCGCTTGCCGGACCCGGTGCTGCAACAACTGGAGCATTTCGGCAACCCGACGCTGGGAGTGAATGATGCGTTCAAGGCGGTCAGCCGGTTCTGGGACCGCATTACTCATCCAGCACAGATCCTGCAGTCGCTTCCTGCAGCACTTGCCACGATGCTGGACCCTGCAGACTGCGGTCCCGCCTTCCTTGGATTGCCGCAGGACGTGCAGGGTTGGGCCTGGGATTACCCCAATGCGTTCTTCGCCCGGCGGGTTCATCGCATTCGGCGCCAGATGCCGGACGCGGCCGAGATTGCCGATGCGGCGATGCTGCTGCGGGCAGCGCAACGTCCGGTGATCGTGGCTGGCGGTGGGGTTCAGTACTCCGGTGCCGTCGCCGAACTGACCGCATTCGCGGAAAGGCACGGCTTTCCGGTGGTCGAGACCATTGCCGGCCGGGCGAACCTTCTGGCCGACCACCCCCTGAACATCGGGCCGATCGGGGTAACAGGGTCCGACAGCGCCAATGCCATCACAAGGGCAGCGGACGTGGTGCTGGCTGTCGGCACGCGGTTGCAGGATTTCACGACAGGGTCATGGACGGTCTTTGCCCCCGAGGCCCGGCTGATCGGGTTGAATGCCGGGCGCCATGATGCATCCAAGCATCAGTCCCTGGCCATGGTGGGTGATGCAAAGTTGGGGCTTCTGGGACTGGACGCGGCGTTGCAGGGCCATCGTGCTTCGGAGGCGTGGATCTCTGAAGCTCAGGGCGAGCGCAAGGTTTGGGACACTTATGTTGCGGGCAACGTGGCACATGGAAATCGTCCGAACTCCTACGCGCAGGCTATTGGAGTGGTGAATGCGCTCTGCCATCCGCGGGACCGGATTGTCACCGCCGCGGGGGGGCTGCCAGCCGAAGTGACCGCCAACTGGCGCACTCTTGGCGTCGGCACGGTGGATGTGGAGTTCGGCTTTTCCTGCATGGGCTACGAAATCGCCGGGGGGTGGGGCGCCCGCATCGCCCAGAGTGAAGTCGAGCCTGATCGCGACACCATCGTCCTTGTCGGTGACGGCAGCTATCTCCTGATGAACTCGGATATCTATTCGTCTGTCCTGACAGGCAGGAAGCTGATCGTCCTTGTTCTCGACAACGGTGGGTTCGCGGTGATCAACAAGCTGCAGAACAACACAGGGCAGGTCAGTTTCAACAACCTGATTGCCGACTGCCCAACGGTCGCAGAACCCTTTGCCGTGGATTTTGAAGCCCACGCCCGCGCGATGGGTGCGGTGGCCGAGACGGTGGACAACCCGGCTGCGCTGGCCGAAGCCTTTCAGCGCGCCAAGGCCGCCGCGAAGACCAGCGTGATCGTGATGCAGGTCGATGCCTACGAAGGCTGGACCGCCCAGGGTCATGCCTGGTGGGAAACCGGCTCTGCCGAGGTTTCCGAGAGCGAAAACGTGCGCGCCAGGCATGTGGACGTGGAAGCCGGGCGCGCAGACCAAAGACAGGGCGTATGATGGACGGGCTCGGGCGCCTTGACGGACGGAACTTTCTGGTCATCGGACGCGCGGGGATGGATCTTTACGCCGATCCCCCTGGCACTCGCACCGAGGAAGCCACGCGATTTACCGCCGCACTGGGTGGATCATCTGCGAACATCGCAGCGGCTCTGGTTCGTCAGCGCTGTCGTGCGTCGCTTGTCACCTGCGTTTCGGATGATGCAGTCGGTCGCTATTGTCTGAACCAGTTGGATGCCTATGGCATCGACCGAACCTACGTCCGCAGCGCGGCTGGCGAGATGCGCAACTCGCTGGCGCTGGTCGAAACCCGGATCGAGAACTGCCAGTCGGTCATCTACCGCAACAATGCTGCCGACTTCGCCATGACCACGGCAGATGTCGAGGGTGTGGACTATTCCCGCTACTCGGCGCTGATCACCACCGGCACGGTGCTGGCGGCCGAACCATCGCGCGGTGCGGCTTTCCGCGCCTTTGACCTTGCCCGGGCTGCTGGCCTGCCTTTGATTTTCGATGTGGATTACCGGCCCTACTCCTGGCCGTCGCCCGCTGTTGCGGCCGAAGTCTACTCCCGCGCTGGTGCGATGTGCGACGTGATCATCGGAAATGATGTGGAGTTCGGCTTCATGGCCGGCCACCCTGATCAGGGACTGCAGAAAGCGCGCGACTTGATCTCCGAGGGCGCGCGGATCGTGGTCTACAAGATGGGCGAAAGGGGCGCAGTGACGATCACCCCTGATGGCGAGTTCGCCACCGGCATCTACCCGACAACCGCACTGAAACCCACCGGAGCCGGCGACAGTTTCCTTGGCGCATTCATTGCCGGGCTGGCCGATGGCCTGCCGATCCGGGCCGCCGTGCTGCGCGGCTCGGCTGCAGCTGCGATGGTGGTCGCGCGTGTGGGGTGTGCCCCCGCCATGCCGACCGGCGCAGACCTTGACGCCTTCCTTGGCCAGAACCCCGACCCGAGTGATTGAAGGGACCGCCGATGCACATTGCCCCCCACGACAACCGGAACCTCGCCATCGTCGACATGGGCGACGCGCTGGTGCCGCTGGTGTATTTCAACATCGTCAATCTCAAGGCCGGGGAGACCTTCGACTACCGCACCCCCGGCTACGAGACCTGTGTCGTTCCGGCCACCGGCACAGTGACAGTGGAAACAGCGGGCGAGATCTTCGCTTCGATCGGTCATCGCGGCGTCGATGTCTGGGATGGCGAACCCGAGGGGGTCTATGTCCCGCAGGATACCGGCGCCCGGATCACCGCGCTGACAGCGACCGAGGTGTTCATCGCCGGGGCAAGATTTGGCGAGACCCTGCGGCCCTTTGCCGTGCGCGCGGCAGATATTGACAAGGTGCAGTACGGATCGGACGAGACGAAGACCCATCGGAAGATCAAGCACATTCTGGGGGCCGCCTATCATGACCGTGTGGGCCGCTTGCTGGTGTCCGAGCTTTTTACGGTGGGCGCCGGGGGCTGGTCCGGGTTCCCCAGCCACAAGCACGACACCGACCGGCTTCCGGACGAAACCCGCCATGACGAATGCTACAACTTCCGCTTTCGCCCCGACTATGGGTCGGGCTTGCAGATGATGCAGCGGGTCGACAACGAACCGGGTGACGCCTACCACATCATGAATCGGTCCACCGTGCTGATCGACAAGGGCTATCACCCGTGCTGCGTGCTGCCGGGGTATGAGATGTATTACTTCACCATCCTTGGCGGCCTGTCGCAGCGAAGCCTGAAACAGTATTTCCAGCCGACCCATGCGGCTCAGCTGCAAACCATTCCCGGCATCATGGACATGGTGGCCAAGTTCAAATGACCCTGGTCACTCTGCGAGACGTGCTGGAACCGGCGAACGCGCATGGTTATGCCGTGCCGGGGCTGGTCTGTCTGGGATGGGAGGACATGCGCGCCTATGTTGCCGCGGCCGAGGTGGAACGCGCCCCGGTGATCTTGCAAGCCGGACCCGGATGCCGTGAACATATGCCGCTGCCGATCCTTGGCCGTATGTTCCGCCATCTTGCCGAAAGCGCAAACGTTCCAGTCGTGGCGCATCTGGACCACGGCGCTTCGCTTGATGAATGTCGCGCGGCGCTGGATGCGGGATTCACCTCGCTGATGTTTGACGGCTCGAGGTTGCCCCTGTCCCAGAACATCGACGCAACCGCTGCGGTGGCGGAACTTGCCCATGCGGCGGGTGTGTCTTGTGAGGGCGAGATCGGCTTTGTGGGCTATGCCGGGGGGACCGCCTCTGCCGGGACGGACCCGGATGAAGCTGCACGGTTTG
>Ga0075154_10001878_pt1 | contig 14291 bp, 15 predicted proteins | sample JI71714BDNA_FD_70965 | JGI IMG/M metagenome (GOLD analysis project Ga0075154, IMG submission 70965) | Wastewater effluent complex algal communities from Wisconsin, to seasonally profile nutrient transformation and Carbon sequestration -... | ecosystem: Engineered > WWTP > Effluent > Algae... | reverse complement strand
CCCAAAGCAAATCTGACCGCGCCCTCCCTCCCGGCCCTCGCAGGCGTGCTCGGGCATTCGGCGGGAAAACAGTCCACTGGACTGTTTTCTGATCCGCCTCATCCCCCCGGGGGCGGGCGCGATATATCGCTCCCACCCCCCGCGTGCCGGTCGCGGTCAGCTTCGCAGCCCGGCGTAGGGTGCGCATTCATGGCGCACCTTGTAGGTCGGGGTTCACCCCGACTCCCCCCAGCCCTCGCAAGCCTGCTCGGGCGTTCGGGGCTGAAAACAGTCCACTGGACTGTTTTCGCGGGCCAAAAGGCCCGCCGCCCCTCACCCTTACCACCCGGTTAACGCCCACGACCAACCCTCTGACTCCAAACAACAATCCGGAAATGTCCACCGTGGACACTTCAAGGGTCCGGTTTCCCCCCCCTTGACCGGAGCCCCTTGCGGCCCCCACCCTCGCCCCATGAAAATCGCCCGCTACACCGCCTACGGCGGTCCCGAGACCGTCGTCCTGGAAGACGCCCCCCTCCCCACCCCGGGACCGGGAGAGCTCCTCATCCGGACCCGCGCCGCCCCTGTCACCGCCGGCGACGCCCGGATGCGGTCGGGCCGCGTCCCCCGTGGCCTCTCCCTGATGGTCCGCCTCGCCCTCGGCTGGTCGCGCCCCAAGGTGGCCCCCGGTTGGGCCTTCGCCGGAGGCATCGCCGCCCTCGGCCCCGGCGTGACCACCTTCCACGAAGGCCAGCGCGTGTTCGGCCTGAAGGGTTTCAAAGGCGGCGCCCATGCCGAGTATCTGACGATCCCGGCGGACGGCCCCGTCCTCCCCCTCCCCGACACCCTGACCTTCGAACAGGGCGCCGCCTTCTACTTCGGCGGCCTCACCGCCGCCGAGTTCCTGATCGACCGCGCGAAGCTTGCCCCCGGCGAGCGCGTCCTGATCGCCGGGGCCACCGGATCGGTCGGCAGCGCCGCCGTCCAGATCGCCCGCCACCTCGGGGCGACTGTCGCCGCCACCGCCTCGCCTGCCAACCACCCCCTCGCCCGCCAGCTTGGCGCGACCGAAGTCACCGACTACCGCACCGGCCCGCCCAGAGGCCCGTTCGACGTGATCCTCGACGTGATGGGCAGCCTTGGCTGGAAGGGAGCGGAACCCCTGCTCACCCGCAATGGCCGCCTGATCCTGATCACCGCAGACCTTGGCGAAATGCTCGCCTCCACCCTCAACCGCCGCTTCCTCACTGGAACCAGCAAGGAGGATCTCCCCTCGATGCGGCGTCTGGTGGACCTCCACGCAGCGGGCGGTTACACCCCCGTGGTCGGCCCGCTTCTGCCCTTCTCACAGCTTTCCGAGGCTCACCGGATCGCCGAAACCTTCCACAAGCCGGGGAACCTGGTCGTCACGATGGGCGACCTTCCGCAGGATGGGTGATACGCCCACCCTTCCTACGAAACAGCGACCGCCACAGCCGCGAAATGCAGCCCCGCCGCCACGGCCACGAACCCGTGCCAGATCGCGTTCTGGAAGCGCAGGCGTTCCCAGACGTAGAACCCGACGCCCGCCACATATGTCAGCCCACCTGCTACCAGCAGCCACAGGGACGCCGCGGGCAACGCCGCTGTCACCGGCCCGATGGCGATGATCCCGACCCAACCCAGCATCACATAGGCCAGGATCGACAGACGGTCATAGCGCCCCGGCAGCACCACTTTCACCAGGATGCCCAGCACCGCCCCGGTCCAGACCACGACTCCCAGCACCAAAGGCCAATTGCCTGACAAATGCGGAATCAGCGCCGTGTAGGTCCCCGCGATCATGACGTAGATCATCGAATGGTCGAACCGCCGCAAAAGCCACTTCAGCGCCGAGGGCGGGGTCATGTTGTAGGCAAGCGAAAAGCCCCACATCAGAAAGAACCCCGCCGAATAGACTGTCAGCGCAGCAAAAGTGCCAAGTCCGGCGGTCTGCAGGCCATGCGAAAGAAGCAGCGGAAAGGCGATCAGCCCGGCGAGAAGCGCCAACGCATGCACAATTCCGTCGGCCAAAAGCTCACCCAGCGACAGATCGCGTTTCTGGACACGGTAATGATCGGCGGGCAGGCTCATGATCTCAGTCCGGCAACACTTCGCTGTCAGAAGATGTCCGTGACACGCCGCGGGTCAAGAGACCTTGCGGCGCCCTGCCGCAACGTCAGCGCCGCGCGGCCCAGAGCAATCCCCGCCGCATCAGCTCCGCCGCCGGGCCATGATCGATCACGGTCTTCTGGTGGCCCAGCGCGTTGTAGTAGACCCGACCTGCGCCATAGCCCTTGGAGAAGACCACAGGCATCGCGACCGGCCCGTTCACCGAATGAGGCCCTTCGACCACCGGAAAGTCGCAGACAGCATGGACCCGCACAGCCGGATCGACGTGCAGGTAGTACTGTTCGGTCTTCACGGTGAAATCGCCGACCCCCGCGACGAGCGGGTCGTCCGAGACGATCCGCACCGCATATTCCACCCCGTCATTCCCCGGATGCGCCACCCATTGCGCGCCGGTCATGAACTGCCAGTCGACGTTCTCGCGGAAGGAGTCGCACATTCCGCCGTGGCAGCCGGCGATGCCGGTCCCTGCCGCGACCGCAGCACAGGCGTTTAGGGCTTGCTCCTTGCCGATCTTCGACATGGTCCAGACCGGGACAATCAGGTCGTAATCCTTCAGCGCCTCGGCATCGTCGAAGCAAGTCAGGCTGTCGGTCAAAGTGACCTCCATCCCGGTCTCGCGCAGCCAGTCGGCGAACATCGGGCCGACCTTCTCGGGCTCGTGGCCCTCCCATCCACCCCAGCTGACCAGTGCCTTCGCCATCGCATCCTCCCTGGCGGACCAGTCCGGCTCCGCTCGCCCCCGGATGTGGCGTCAAGGCCGCAGGAAGGTCAAGGCATCGGTGTCGGGTCAGGCCCGCCCAATGACGATGTGGTTTGCCCCTTCACCGGCGGTTTGATCAAGCACCCGGTATCCGAGAGATGGCAAGTCGAGGCCCTGAAACACCGCCTCGCCCCGACCCAGCACAACTGGGGACACCGCGATGTGCGCTTCGTCAAGATACCGCCCCTGGAAGGCCTCCCGCAGCGTGGCGACTCCGCCACCAAGGCGCACGTCTCCGGGTCCGGCCGCGGCCTTGGCGCGTGCCACCGCAGCCTCCAGCCCGTCGGTGACGAAATGGAAGGTCGTGTCGGACAGCTGAAGGTCGGGCCGCGCATGGTGTGTCAGGACGAAGACCGGGCAATGGTAGGGCGGCACATCACCCCACCAGCCTTTCCATTCGTAGTCTGGCCAAGGGCCGCGCACCGGACCGAACATGTTGCGACCCAGGATCCATGCGCCGATATTTTCGAACCCCTTCGTCGCAAAGCTTTCGTTGATGCTGTCGGCATCGCCGCCCCTTGCGCCGTGCATGGCCTGAAAAGTCTTCGTGGCGAGGAACCAGGAATGCAGCGCCATGCCACCCTTGCCCATCGGATCACTCAGCGACTGCTCTGCACCGGCCCCGTAGCCGTCGATGGAGATCGAGAAACATCGTGCGACCAGTCGGGACATCGGGGCCTCCATTTTCAGGTATCATAGCGGCGGCAGCGTCAATGTGGCCAGCAGGAACCAGAGCGCAGTGGCGTAGAGGAACACCCGCTCGGCCAGCCCGAACCAGGGCCGCAAAGCGGGTGAGGTGGTCAGGATGACGGCAAGGAAGCCCAGACTGATCAGCTGTTTCAGGACCTCGTCTGCAGCAGATCGCGCGCCTTCGTGAAGGGCAACAAGGTGCGGCGTCGCCTCGACCACGGCCATATAGGCCGATGTGAAGGCAAGCAGGGTCGCCGCACGGTGCAGGTTCCCTTTTTGTGTATGTCGTGCACCGTGCGCGTCGTTGGTCCATACCGCGACCCCCAGCCGACCCAAGGCGACGAGGGCGAGGTAGATCGTCACGGAAGTCGGAAAATCCGGATCACCGGAGGCATGGACCTGCCAGGCAAGGATCGGCGGGGCGATGCAGCCCGCGATGAGGTAGACCCGGAACAGGCCCGCAGTCCGCCCCAGCCCGTATTCGCTGACTGGCTTGGCAAAGGCAGGCTGGTCCCGGTTCAGGAGCTGGAAGGACAGAAGGAAGAACAGGTCGAGGCCGTAAAGCGCGGCCGCGACCTTTTCCAATTAGCGCCCGGCGTAGATCTGGGCGATGCGGTCGACGGCGGCTTCTGGCGAAACCTCCTCGGATTCGCCCGTGCGGCGCGAGGTCAGTTCCACGATCCCGTTTGCCAGCCCACGCGGGCCGACGGTGATCCGCCAGGGGAGGCCGATCAGGTCCATCGTGGCGAACTTCGCCCCGGCCCGTTCGTCGCGGTCGTCATAGAGCGCCTCAAGCCCCTTGGCCTGCAGGGCCTTGTAAAGCCCTTCGCAGGCCGCATCGGCAGCGCTGTCGCCCTGTTTCAGGTTCACGATTCCGACCGGGAAGGGTGTGACCCCCTCCGGCCAGATGATGCCCTTGTCGTCATGGCTGGCCTCGATGATCGCGCCCAGCAGGCGGGAGACGCCGATCCCGTGCGACCCCATCTCGACCGGAACCTTGGTGCCTTCGGCGGTGGTGACTTCGGCGCCCATGCTGGCCGAATACTTCGTGCCGAAGTAGAAGATCTGCCCGACCTCGATGCCGCGACCCACCTTGCGGTGCGCCTCCGGCACCTGATCGAAGACGGCCTGATCGTGGGTCTCATCGGTGCGGGCGTAAAGGGTGGTGAACTCCTTGCAGACATCGGCCACCTGCGCGCGGTCATCATAGTCGATGTCGCGCTGGCCGAGTTTGAGGGCGGTCACGCGGTCGTCGTAGAAGACTTCGCTTTCGCCCGTCTGTGCCAGCACCAGGAATTCATGGGTGTTGTCGCCGCCGATGGGGCCCGAGGCCGCCCGCATCGGGATCGCGGTCAGGCCCATGCGTTCATAGGTGCGCAGGTAGCTGACCATGTGGCGGTTGTAGGCGTGCAGAGCGGAGTCGCGGTCGACGTCGAAGTTGTAGCCGTCCTTCATCAGGAACTCGCGCCCGCGCATCACCCCGAAGCGGGGCCGCATCTCGTCGCGGAACTTCCACTGGATGTGGTACAGGGTCAGCGGAAGGTCCTTGTAGCTGTTGACGTGGCCGCGGAAGATGTCGGTGATCATCTCTTCGTTGGTGGGGCCATACAGAAGCTCGCGCTTCTGGCGGTCGGTGATCCGCAGCATCTCCTCACCATAGTCGCCGTAGCGGCCGGACTCACGCCAGAGGTCGGCAGGCTGGATGGTGGGCATCAGCAGGGGGATGTGGCCCGCCCGGATCTGTTCCTGATGGACGATCTCCTCGATCCGTTTCAGCACCCGGTAGCCAAGCGGCAGCCAGGAGTAGATCCCGGCGGCCTGCTGCTTGATCATGCCCGCCCGCAGCATGTAGCGGTGGCTGACGATCTGCGCCTCGGCGGGGTTTTCCTTGAGGACGGGGAGGAAGTAGCGGGAAAGACGCATCGGGTGCCTGCCTGAGAAAGGGTCCCGCGTTTCCTAGCGGGTCCGCGAGGGCCAAGCAAGCGCAAGGGGCTGCCCTCGCGTGGGCGGGTTTTCGGGCCAAGCCTGTCCAAGGGTTTGGCAGCGGGCGTCAATCGGGTGTCAGGGACATGGTGCGATCCCAGCATGGGCAATCCGGTCGCGACCAGCTTCAAGCCCGCTATTGGTCCGACCCGTCGGGACAAGAGCGGGGCCGCGTGGGCGTCGCTGCGCAAGCCTTGGACAGAGGGCTGCCGCAGAACTCCGGATCATATGTTAGACTTCCGGTCTGCTTCCCACCTTCAGGATTCGAGGATCGTCATGACCAGCGCTATGAGGATGTCCGTCGGCAATCGATTGTCGATCCTTGCGTCGACGATGCTCCTGTTCCTTTGGCTCGCCACTTTCGTTGCGCAGGCCCAGGTATCCGAGCGCGCCGAACCCGTAACCGGGCCTGGCGTCACGACCATCGGGGGAATAGCAGCCGGTACCCGGATCAATATTCGCAGCGGTCCGTCGGTACTGTTCCCCGTGATCGGCACACTTGGCTACGGGACGCGGGTTGAGAAGGGCCTTTGCATTGGTGGCGGCAGCGCGCGTTGGTGCCAAGTCGAGACGCTTGATGGCAAGCTTTCCGGCTATGTCTCGGGGCGCTTCCTTGTCGAAGGAGACAAGCCGCCGACCGATGATGATCTTGCGGGTGGCCCGGACTACTGGTCCGTGACGGGACTGGCCTCGAACGAGCGCCTGGGTGTTCGGCTGGAACCCAAGTCCGGCTCAACCGTGCTGGCCACCCTGAAGAATGCCGAGATTGTCCGGAATCTTGGGTGTCGCATGACCGGGTCGCAACGCTGGTGCCGCATCCGGTCGATCACGGGGATGGACGTTACCGGCTGGGTGTCCGGGCGCTACCTGCGCGAGTCACCCGGCCCGGTTGAAGTCCAGCCTCCTGACGGGGGCGGATCCGGCGCCGGTCCGGATTTCTATGTGGTGAGGGGGCTTGCTGCCGGCGATACCCTGAATGTCCGTTCGAAAGCCTCGACGAAGGGCACTGTGATTGCTCGGCTTACCCAAGGCACCCGGGTGAGAAATCTTGGCTGCGACGAAATCGGACAGACCCGTTGGTGCCGGATCAGGACCACGGGCGATGTCGAGGTCACGGGTTGGGTGAATGGGCGGTACCTGCGTGACCGGTGATCCGTGGGCGGCTTGGCACGGAGCTTCCAGGCCCGACGCAAGGGGTTGACCAAGGCTTCCCTTCCCTCTCCCCTCGCATCCCTTGCGTCCGCATGACAACCGCGTCCGGTTCCTTGTCCTTCCGGCCCTCACCCTCCTCGGGCAAATGGGGCGCGGGCGCGGTATCGCTTTACCCGAGACCGGCATTTCCTGCTGACGATCCTGGTTTTCCGGGTGACGACGCCGGTGGTTCTGTCGCTGCCGATCTTCATCCCTTTCAGTCATTTCGGACTGGTGAACTCTCCTGCCGGGTTCGCACTGGTGCATTGCCGGTTCAACCTGCCGGTGGCGATCTGGATTCTGGAGAGCCTCATCCGCGCCGTCCCCCGTGAGTTCGATGAAACGGCCTTCCCGGACGGTCTTTCGGGCATATCGTTCTTCTTCCGGCATCTCATCGCGCAAATTGCGCCGGGGATCGGTGTGGCGGCGTTCTTCTGCTTCAATTTCTCCTCGGTCCAAGTGGTCTTTGCCCGCATCCTGACTGTGACCGGGGCAAGCCCATCACCATGGCGATTCCGGCGATGTCCAGTTTCCAGACCGACGTGGGGTTGGTCATGGCGATGACCTGCCGGTCCCTGGTGCCGGGGGTGGCGATGATCTGGTTCGTGCGAAATCATCTTGCACGCGGGTTCACCTTGCGGGCGTGATCACCGCACGGGCCCGGTCACGCAGGCTATTTCTCAGGGTCGGTTTCGGTCGGTGCGCCGAACCGGGCCAGCATCCTCTCCCGGATCTGGTCCCGCGCCTGACGGTAGGCCGCGAGCTTCGACTCGCGCGTCTCACCAAGGCCCGTGGGGTCAAGGATCGGCCAATATTCGATGTCGAGGTGGTGAAAACGGGTCAGTTCCAGCGCCATCCGCTGGCTGGCGGGGGAAAGCGCGATGATCAGGTCAAACTGCGAGAGGTCGTCGCCCCAGTCCTGCATTTCCTCGAAACTGCGCGATCGATGCCGGGAAAGCTCGATCCCGAGCTCCTTGCAGACCGCGACGGAAAAGCCGTCGATTTCCATATCATTCTTCACGCCCGCTGACTGCACATAGGCGCGCTGACCGTACATCTGCTTCATCAGGCCTTCGGCCATCGGAGACCTGACGGCGTTGTGGTCACAGCAGAAAAGGACGGATTGGGGGAAGTCGCCCAAAGCCTCAGCCCCAGTGCAGGACGCAGATCAGGGTGAAGAGGCGGCGGGCGGTGTCGGTATCCACCTCGGCCTTGCCCGTCAGGCGGTCCTGGAGGATCGACGCGCCTTCGTTGTGGATGCCGCGACGGGCCATGTCGATGGCCTCGATCTGACTGGGGGGCAAGCGTTTCACCGCGTCGAAGTAGCTTTCGCAAATCTGGAAATAGTCCTTCACCACCTGGCGGAAGGGGCCAAGCGAAAGGTGGAATTCGGCGGCCTTTTCGCCAGATTCCGTGGCAATATCGAAGACCAGACGCCCCTCGCGGATCGCCAGCAACACGCGGTAGGGACCTTCCGGCATCTCGCGGTCGGGGCGGCGGGCCGGGGTGAAGCGGTTGTCTTCAAGCAGATCGAAGATCGCGACACGGCGTTCCTGTTCGATCTCGGGCGTCGGGCGCACAAGGCCCTTCTCGTCGATCTCGATCTGGCAGATGCGGTTGGTCATGGTCGGTTCCCGAAGCTTCTGCCCGTGATGCCTGAGCCGTGCGCACCGTGCAAGTGGGCTGATGGCGGGTCCATGCAGGAGCTTTCGGTTGACAGCCGAAGGAGAGGGGAAGAACGCTGGACGCTTGCAGTATTTGCAGAAGGGATTTGCAGATGTCGGTTTCGCTGGATGCGGCCGAAGACCTGGTCAAACGCTACACGGCAGCCTGGAATACTGGTCGACCCGAAGCGGTTGCGGAGTTCTTCGCCGAGACCGGCGGGATCGTGATCAACCGGGGTACGCCATGGGAGGCGCGTGCGGGCATCACGAAAATGGCGGCGGGGTTCTTTGCGGACGTGCCGAACCTGGCGCTCGTCTGTGACGGAGTGCGGCTGGCGGGCACGCATATGGTTTACCTCTGGACCTTCACCGGCACGCATTCAGGGACCGGCCGTCCGCTGCGGATCGAGGGTTGGGAGGAATGGGACCTGACCCCCGATCTGAAGATCAAAGCCTCGCGCGGGTGGTTCGACCCCGAGGACTGGGCGCGGCAGGTAGGCTGACCCTCCCGACGCCGCGCCCAATCAGGCTGCGGTCAGGCTACAGACCTTGATCTGCCACGGACCGCCTGGTACGCGGATGCAGGCCCAGAGCGCATGGCCTTCTGCCGTCGCATTTCCCTCGGCGAAACTGGCGCGCGCCCATGCCACGTCACCCACCCCTTCCGCTTCGACGACGGTCAGCGTCTTGTCCATGCCATCGGCAGTCCAGGCGACATGCAACTGCGCGATAGCCGCGCGTCCGACGGCAACCGGAGCAAAGGCGGAATACAGGATCCCGTCCGGGGTGAAGACCGCAGCACAACCGGATGCGTCGCCCTTGCGGTAGGCCGCGACATAGATATCGCTCAAAGCCTGCAACTCGTCCTTCAACGGCATGCGCGTCCCCCTTCTGGTGCGAGTTGGACTTCTCAGCGACGCGCTTGTGATCATACCCTAGTCGTTCAGCCGGTCCAGCCGCGCGCGGACGCTGAGCCCGTGCGCCTCAAGGCTTTCCGACTTTGCCAGACGTTCAGCGGCGGGACCGATGGCTTTCAGCGCTTCGGGTGTCATTTTCGCCAGCGTCGTGCGCTTCATGAAATCAAGCACCGACAGGCCCGAAGAGAACCGGGCAGAGCGCGCCGTCGGAAGCACGTGATTCGGACCACCAATGTAGTCACCGATGGCTTCTGGGGTGTACTGGCCAAGGAAGATTGCGCCGGCATGGGTGATCTCGCGGGACAGGCCTTCAGGATCAGCGACGCAGAGTTCAAGGTGCTCAGGTGCAACGCGGTTGGAGAGGCGAGCGGCTTCGGACAGATCGCGTGTCACGATCACCGCCCCATTCTGCGACCAGGAAGCCCCGGCGATGGCACGGCGTTCCAGGGTTTCAAGGCGCTTGGCCACGGCTTTTGTGACGGCCTCACCGAACGCGACGGACGGCGTGACCAGAATCGACTGTGCGCTTTCGTCATGTTCGGCCTGGCTGAGGAGGTCGAGCGCGATCCAATCGGGATTGTTGTCAGCGTCCGCGATCACCAGGATTTCCGATGGCCCGGCGATCATGTCGATGCCGACGCGACCGAAGACCCGGCGCTTTGCGGCGGCCAAGAAGGCATTGCCGGGGCCGGTGATCTTGTCCACCGGCTGGATGGTTTCGGTTCCGTAGGCCAATGCCGCAATCGCCTGCGCCCCGCCGATCCGACAGATGAGATCCACCCCGGCGATGCGGGCGGCGAGCAGAACGAGGGGGTTGACCCTCCCGTCCGGCGTCGGGCAGGCGATCACCAGGCGCTCTACGCCCGCCACTTTGGCCGGGATGGCGTTCATCAGGACGGATGACGGATAGGAGGCGAGCCCACCCGGTACGTAAAGCCCCGCCGCCGTAACCGGGGTCCAGCGCCAGCCAAGCATGGCCCCGGCACTGTCAGTCCAGCTTTCGTCCTGCGGTTTCTGACGGGCGTGGTATGCCCGGATGCGGTCCGCGGCCAGCTCCAGAGCCGCTCGGTCCTCCGGCGAGACCCGGGCAATCTCGGCGTCGATCTCGGCGGCGGAGAAGGCGAGAGTGTCCGGGGTCAGCGACAGCCTGTCGAAGCGGGCCGTCAGGTCGATCACCGCCTCGTCACCACGGGCGCGAACATCGGCGATGATCTGCGCGACGGCCTGATCCACATCCTCGGCCTCCTCGCGCTTCCGGCCCAGAAGGGCGACGAAGTCCGTTTCGAAACTGGCGTCGGCGGTGTTCAGGAAAACGGGCATCGGGGCCTCCGGGGCGTCACGGTCGGGGACGAGATAGCGCGCGGGGGCGTCTGCCTCAAGCCGGGAGCGCGGGACCCCAGCTCCTCGCGGAAATCGGTGCAGGGCCTTTGAAGGCTCCGGTCCGGAGACTTCAAGACCTCCGCGGCCGGCCTCAGTCGTGGCGCGGAACCTTGCCCGAGGGTGCGCGATAGGGGCGCGTCACGTCGTCAAGCCGCACTTCCAGGGCCTCGACATCCAGTGCCACGGCGCCATCCCCGGCCAAGGTCAGCGTCACGCGGCCAGTGCCATCCTCGCCTGGTTCGAATGAAATGGACAATAGCGACAATACTAGGTCCTTTTCGGCGCGATCAAAGCCAAAACTTTGCACTTTTCGCACATCCTCGACCACCAGTACCGAACGGACCCGCTCATAGGCCCGGCCCACGCGTTCGGCCTCGACCCGGTCTTCCCAGCGGAAGCGGTTCAGCAAGGCGGCAAAGCGGCGCTGTCTGGCGTCATATTTCAGCTCGGTCATCGGCAAGACGGCATCCTGGACAAGTGCTGCGATGACCTTCAGGTCCTCGGCATCCTGGGCCACCAGCCGCAGGGGCGCTTCGCCGCCGTCTTCGAACTTTGCGTCGGTCATGCCTGGATGCGCTCGATATGCGCCCCGCAGGCCCGGAGCTTCTCTTCCACCCGTTCGTAGCCCCGATCCAGGTGGTAGACGCGGGAGACGACAGTCTCGCCTTCCGCCGCAAGCCCAGCAAGGATGAGCGACACCGAAGCGCGCAAGTCGGTCGCCATCACCGGCGCGCCCTTCAGCTTCTCGACACCGGTGACAGTCGCGGTTCCGCCATGCACGTCAATCTTTGCGCCCATCCGGATCAGTTCCGGGGCGTGCATGAAGCGGTTTTCGAAGATCTTCTCTTCCAGCACACTGGTCCCCTCGGCAGTGCAGAGCAGCGCCATCATCTGCGCCTGCAAGTCGGTCGGGAAACCCGGGAAGGGTTCGGTCATCACGTCCACGGCACGGACCCGGCCGTTCTTGCGGGCAACTTTCAGACCCCGGTTGGTTTGCGTCACGGAAACACCGGCTGCATCCAGCTTTTCTGCGAAACTTTGCACCAGGTCCAGCGTGCCGCCGATGCATTCCACTTCACCGCCACAGATCGCGGGGACAAGCATGTAGGTGCCCAGTTCGATCCTGTCCGTCACGACCTGATGCGTCGCTCCGCCCAGCCGGTCAACGCCCTCGATGGCGATGGTCGAGGTCCCTTCCCCATCGATCTTGGCGCCCATCTTCTTCAGGCAGCGGGCGAGGTCGACAATCTCCGGCTCGCGCGCGGCGTTCTTGATCACCGTGGTGCCCTTCGCCAGCGTGGCGGCCATCAGCGCGTTTTCCGTGGCGCCGACCGAGACGAATGGGAATTCCACCACCGCACCCTTCAGCCGGCCGCCGGGGGCCTTGGCGTGGACGTAGCCATCACGCAGGTCAAGGTCGGCTCCCATCGCCTCCAATGCCTTCAGGTGCAAGTCAACGGGCCGCGCGCCGATAGCGCAGCCACCGGGAAGGGACACGGTGGCGGCGCCGTAGCGGGCGAGCATAGGCCCAAGCACCAGGATCGAGGCGCGCATCTTGCGGACGATGTCGTAGTCAGCTTTGAAATTGGTGATCGAGTGACTGGAAAGCGCCAGCACCAGACCATCCTGCAGGCTGGCGACTTCGGCCCCGAGCGATTGCAGAAGTTGCGTCATGGTGCGGATATCGCTCAGGCGTGGCGCGTTGGTCAGCGTCAGCGGCTCGTCCGACAGAAGCGTTGCGGGCATCAGCGTCAGGCAGGCGTTCTTCGCCCCTGCGATCGGGATCGCCCCTGACAAGGCTCCGTTGCCGCGTACCAGAATCGAATCCATCTGCCCTAGTCCCTTTCGGTTTCCCCGTCCGCGTCTTCGGCGGTCCGTGCCTTTGCCTGTGCCTTCCGGCGCGCCATGTTGGCCTTGAGCGCCGCCTTCAGCCGGTCTTCCCGGCTGGCGGGGCGCTCAGGCTTCCGGGCCGTTTCGCTGCGAGGCGGGTCCGACGGGCTGCGCATGGGAATGGCTTCTACCTGATGGGCGCGGGTGGGTCCAGAGAGGGTCGGGATTCCCGCCAAAACCCTCTTGCGCCCCGTTTCGATTGCGTCTAATCACCCGCCCATCAACGGCGCTGCAGTAGCTCAGTGGTAGAGCACTCCCTTGGTAAGGGAGAGGTCGAGAGTTCAATCCTCTCTTGCAGCACCATCCTATCCCCTTGATCGCAAAGAAAAGCCTTGATCTTAAGGGCTTGATGCCATTTCTGGTGCCAGAATCGATGCCAGAATGAGGGTGAGATGGCCGGGCGCCTGCGCTACTTCAAGGAACAGAACGGGCATTACTACACCCGGATCGCCGTCCCGAAAGAGCTGCAACCGATCATCGGTAAGACACAGCTACAGGAGTCGCTGGGGTCCGAAAGGAAGGCGGCGGAGCGCTTGCACCACAGTGCAGTCGCGAAGTTTCAGGCCGACATATCTGCTGCCCGGCGCCAGGCTGCGCAAGTCGGCGCCGTCTCCGCCTCTCGATGCCAGTTCCCGCTGACGGTGGAACAGATTGCACTGAGCCACTACCAGCACCGGCTTTCCTTCGACGAACAGCTCCGTGGCGACGAGCGCTACGCGGTCGTCGGATTCGATGACCGTCACGTGGAGCGGCTTAGACTGGGCATTGCTGGGCAGCTTGCAGATGAGGACCTTCAGCAGTTGGTCGGTCGGTCCGTTAAGCGCTACCAGAGCGCTGGAAATCACGGTGCTTCCTTTGGTTCACCAGATTGGCGCCAGATTGCTCGCGCTCTGTGCGCGGCAGAGTATGAAGCCTTGGCAAGAGCCGCAGAGCGAGACGACGGGGATTTCAGCGGCCAACCTGCTCACCCCCTCCTTGTCAACGCGACGATGCCCGAGCCTGCGCTTCCGCCAGTCTCAATCGAAACACTGTTCGAAGACTACATCGCTTCCCGACAAGCACTTGGAAAGCACCTTGATGGCGGTGCGAACTGGAAGCGCGTCATCACCTCGCTCAACAGGTTCTTAGGGCACAAAGACGCCCGGAAAATCACGAAGAGAAAGTTACTAGACTGGAGAGACCATCTACTGAACTCGGGTCTTGCACCGCGAACTGTGGCTGACGTCTACCTTGCGTGCATTCGGGCGATCCTGGCATGGGCTCATGAGAATGACCGCCTAGGGACCAACGAAGCCGCACTAGTGAAGCAGGAAACACCAAAGAAACGGCAGACTCGTGAGCGTGGCTATACGACTGATGAAGCCATAGCGCTGCTGACTGCCTCGCTAAGGCATCAGCCTCCAGCCGCCAAGACCGCTTCGACACAGGAGAGCAAGCACATCACCGCAGCCAGACGCTGGGTGCCGCTCCTTCTCGCCTTCACCGGAGCCCGCGTCGTCGAGATCACGCAGCTGCGACAAGAGGACGTTCGGCAGGACGGTGATCGGTGGATCATCAGGATCACGCCCGATGCTGGATCGGTGAAGACCGGCGAGTATCGCGATGTTCCGTTACATCGTCAGGTCGTCGATCTGGGGTTTCCAGAGTTTGTGAAGCAGGCTGGGTCGGGCCCCCTCTTCCATCGAT
>Ga0075154_10001876_pt1 | contig 14297 bp, 13 predicted proteins | sample JI71714BDNA_FD_70965 | JGI IMG/M metagenome (GOLD analysis project Ga0075154, IMG submission 70965) | Wastewater effluent complex algal communities from Wisconsin, to seasonally profile nutrient transformation and Carbon sequestration -... | ecosystem: Engineered > WWTP > Effluent > Algae... | reverse complement strand
CATAAAAGACTCTTAGATTCTTCTTATCGGTTTAAACTTTATTGTGAAACCTAATCTAAACATAATCAATCTTACTTTATGGGACAATATAGGTAACAGACTCTAGAATCATGTTTGAATATGAAAATATAACGTAGCTTGCACTTCCTTAAGCAGCTGAATTAAATTAACGTGTTTGCACATCATTCATCTCATCACTATAAACCCTGAGAAATGAGAAAGAAATGCAATTTACGATATTTTTTATTTCCTATTGCTCTTAAGAAAACTCCCAAAGGGTCATTTATAAAATAATCCGCAACTCTTCTCTATAAAACTAACAACTTTGTCTATAGTTTGAATAGTCTTCGTTGAAAATAAAACTCTCACCAAAGTGAAAGTAAGCGATTGGACACGTAACAAGCGACTCATAAATTGTTCAACGTAAGAATGTAGAACTGTTTTCAGGCATCTGCAGAATACCGCTGCATTAAGTGCAAGGATGTTGATGGTGTTAGATTGTGGCATCAATTTAAGCACTAAGATGGATTTAAGAAAAATTAGCACAAATAATAAAATACGCTGTCATAAAATGCGTGTAAAAAAATACCGAATAAAAAACCATATTTTTGATTTGGGAAATTTCGAATAATTCCGTCAAAGTAGATGAATTGGGCTTCGAAATATCTTGATTTGTGATCAAATAATTGATCCTTAATATCTATTCAAACAAAAAATGTGTTAATAATAATATTTTCTATCAACCATTTTTTAGAACGTTTACTTCGACACTTTTCGGATTGGAAAGAAAATAGAAATAGTTGATTTGATTGAAAGCCGTCCTCCTACGTGCCTACGAGTGTTTTTTTGTCTTGTATAGTTTTGTGATTGTCTCATAAGTTCTTTGAACAATCATATTGAGTGAATGTTGGATTACTGAAGCTGAAAATGCATGTGAGTTCCAAATGCAAACACAATTTAAACCGGAAACAAATAAATTCAAGGCTGTGTTTAGATTCGAATCAATTGCCCTGTAAAGCGAAGTCTTCGAAGTTTTGTTGATGCGTCACTGACGTTGGCATTCTCCAGGGACGTGATCACATACAACATCTTACCTAAAGGCTACACGCCCCCCGTAGTACGAAGTTTTGGATTTGAAATGACACTTGACAGCACCTTTTTCAACATGACTTTACAACCAATAGATACATTACAAACTTTTTACGGTAGAAAGTTACATGAACTGGACTCTCAACGCACTCTATATACTGTACTCTCTAGTGAGATGACATCAAGCGTGTCAATTTACAGATTAATATCCACTTGAACCTTCAATCGGGTAGCTATGTACTGAATATGTTCCATGAGGTGTTTTTGTGTTGAGTCTAAGCCCAGACTCGATGGCAACCGCCCAAGTTTGATCCATCTTTTAGAGGTTGACACAACAATACTAGAACAGGAGCGTGTCAAATTTTTTGCATCTAACAAAATCTTCTGATTCAGTTGAAACACTTTGTTTGACACCTGATCTACGGTAGTCAGTTCCTCACTCATCAGTCAAAATATTTGCCTATAGTTTTTGGCAAAAAAAATCCACTTTGTCAAAGCGCATATGAATTGCGCTGTTTATCGTTGTTGATAAAGGAGTGATAAGTGTCATCATGACTTCAACAGGACAGTCTGCATTAGCAGTTTTGCTAATAATTGCGGGCTTGTTGGCTATGCCATCATATAGTAGCCTGGGAGCCCCTCTTACTGCCACAGGAGTTATTCTGGGTGCATCTCTTGTAGCATTGGCTTGGGCATACTTGCAGTTTGCACAAATTAATTGCATTCCTGTGCGTAGTGCTGCGAGATCATCCGATGGTGAACCAAGCGAACAGTCTGGCTTGCTAAGCAATGGAGCTGGAGACGAGACAACGGCTAGATTGAATGAGATTTACCAAGCCATTTATGAGGGAGCAGAGTCGTTTCTGCGTGCCGAGTACAGAGTATGCGCAATTTTCATTGTCTGCTTTGCTGTGATTGTGTTTGTGCTTGTTTCTTGGGGAACAGGATGGGACTATGTACGAGGTTCTTTCACCACGATTTCATTCCTGCTGGGAGCTTTGACATCCATGGCAAGCGGTTATTTGGGTATGAAGGTTGCTGTATTTTCTAATGTTCGAACCACTATCAGTGCACAGAAACCTGGATGGACAGCCTGCTTCAATACAGCATTCAGAGCTGGTGCAGTCATGGGATTCGCCTTGTGTGGGCTTGGAATGTTGATGCTTTACTTAACTCTTCTTTGCTTCCGAGTTTATTACCCAGCACCGGCCAGCTGGATTTATCTCACCGAGTGCATCACTGGATACGGCCTTGGCGGAAGTTGTATTGCTATGTTTGGACGTGTAGGTGGTGGCATTTACACGAAAGCTGCTGACGTTGGTGCAGATTTAGTAGGAAAAGTGGTTCATGGAATTCCAGAAGACGATCCTCGCAACCCTGCCACTATTGCTGACAATGTTGGTGATAATGTTGGTGATGTTGCTGGTATGGGAGCGGATTTATTCGGGTCTTTTGCTGAGTCTACATGCGCAGCACTTGTGTTAGGAGCTAGCATTGGAGAATCAGCTGGATGGGACGCTTTGATGTTCCCCCTTATTGTTTCAGCCTTTGGTGTGCTTGTTTGCCTTGTGTGCTCTTTCCTTGCCACAAATATTTTCCCTGTTAAGAAGGAGTCAGATGTGGAAAATGCGCTCAAGGTTCAGCTTATCAGTACAACACTTATTATGTTACCCGCCATCTATGGTGCTGCTATTGTGTTCTTACCTGCTTCATTCGAAATTCCAGCAATTTTGGGAGACAAGTCTTTGGTTTTGTCGCCAATTCAAGCTTGGCTTTCAGTCAGTTTCGGGGCTGTTGGTGGTTTGGTTATTGGTCTAGTCACCGAATACTACACCTCCCACTCATACAGCCCTGTACGTGAAGTTGCGAATTCATGTAAGACAGGAGCAGCAACCAACATGATTTACGGTATCGCTTTGGGTTACAAGAGTGCCATCATCCCAGTCCTAATTTTGGCTTTAGTTATTTATGGATCGTTTATTCTTTGTGGACTATACGGAGTTGCTCTAGCTGCGATTGGATTCCTTTCGAATCTTGCCACAGGTCTTACAATCGATGTGTACGGTCCCGTTTGCGATAACGCAGGTGGAATCGCTGAAATGGCTGAACTTGATCCTTATGTTCGTGAAAAGACGGATGCTCTCGATGCGGCCGGAAATACTACTGCTGCGATTGGAAAGGGATTTGCTATTGGTTCTGCCGCTCTTGTATCCCTTGCGCTATTCGGTGCTTTCGTCAGCCGTGTTCGACATGCATCCAGCAACACTGTTTTCGCAGAGGGAGTTAATATGCTCAACCCAATCACTTTTGCTTTCTTACTCGTTGGTGGCATGATTCCCTTCGCATTTGCCGCTATGACAATGAAGAGTGTGGGAATTGCTGCCATGGACATGGTTCTTGAGGTACAAAGGCAATTCGACGAAAAACCTCACTTGTTGGACGCAAACCCAACCGAAAGACCAGATTATGATGCCTGCATTGCGATCAGCACACAAGCTTCACTAAAAGAGATGATCGCACCTGGCGCAATGGTTATTTTTACTCCCCTTCTCACAGGACTTCTATTTGGAGTATACGCAGTATGTGGATTGCTCGTAGGTGCCTTGGTTGCAGCCGTGCAACTAGCAATTAGTATGTCTAACAGTGGAGGAGCTTGGGATAACGCCAAGAAATACGTCGAAAAGCAAGGACCAGACTCAGAGCTCAAGGGTAAAGGATCCGACATACACAAAGCTGCAGTTGTGGGAGATACTGTTGGTGATCCATTCAAGGATACTTCAGGACCCGCTTTGAATATTGTCATGAAACTGATGGCCGTTTTGTCACTAGTCTTCGCCGATGCGTTTTATGCAACCAATAACGGTCTGGGCCTGCTCAACCTTGGAGGAAATTAAGGGTAGTGATCAATGGCAACACGGTGTTCATGTGAAGGGATATTTGTTTGGCCGGATAATCTGATGGGGCTTAATGCTTGTTAAATATAGAATTCATTCGTTACAAGTTCTCGATTATCAATTGCACCATAAGAGATGTTAAACAATATGACTTTTGATGTGTCAGTTTATTGTGAGAAAATTAAAGATGCATTATATACTAAAAACATAGTTCGTGAGTATATTTAGTTGTTGTTAATGTTTATTATTTAAAGACTGAATCTAGTGGGTCTTCGGGTAGTACCAAACCTTGTTTGCGTTCCTTGTGAATCAATTCACCCAGTTTTCGCTTTTTGTAAGCGTTTCCTAATTGCTTGGCTTTTTCCGCACGAATAGTGTTCGGTGAGATAAAGTCACCATTTTGATAGAGTGTTTCACCGCCAAATGATCCACTGAAAATTCTAATTGGACTCATTACAAATCTAGGACCGATTTCAACCAGAGAGGTTTTAAGGCCTCCGGTGTGCTTCTTTTCGGCTGTCTCTTTGGCATTTGCAGCTTGCTCTTCAAGAATCTGATAATTTCGAACCCATATCTGTTCGGGAATGTTACAAAGCGGTTAGACTCGACTCAAACTAATCAAAAATATCTTTGCGCATATATTCATGCAGATCTCATATCATCGTAGTCTATATATGAATTCTTCAAGATAATTCAGAGATACGCTCATATATTTTCATAATCATAGATGCAAAGCAAAGGCAACCAAGAGGAAATCATCGTCATTGAGCGTCGACATACCTTGCTATCTGCATAGTAAAATGCCATTATCCTATCTACAAAAGGTTTGCTTTTGGGATGTCCTCTTGGAGTACCGAAAACGTCTGTAAACAACACTTTGAGGAGTTGGAGGTGTTTAGCGCCATCAAATGCTTTGTCAAAAGAAAGAATGGGCCGGCTGCCCTTCATGCAGTTTCCTGTAAGTCGCAATTCGTCCATTGTGTGAATGTTTGATATGTGGAACTTGGCACTTGGCCCGCTTGGAGTATGTCCCAGCCACATGTAGCAATCCTTGTGTTTGCGACACTCTAGAAACAAGACTGAATTGCAACTTTTCATCTCTGCAATCTCATTCACTGCAGCTCCCATAGCATTTATGCTATTGTTTCCAGGATCAAGTTTGGAATCCTTTTTGTGATGGGGCATCAACGTACGGACATCCTCCAACAAATGGCGGAATCGAGCTGTGACACCGCGTGAACATAATACTAAACATCGCTGCTTGTTGCGATACTTTCCATCACTTATAAAGGAAGGTGATTCGGGCTTTTCCTTTTCTGCCTGTTCCTTTTTCTCACCCTCATCCTCTACTTCATCCACGTCGTATACAAACTCCATGTTTTCGTCCTTGTTGGCATTCGTGTCTAAATCCTCTTCTTCATCCTTTTCTCCGACGTCCTCGTTTCCGTCAGAATGGTCGATGCTTTCATCCTCTTCAGAATCATCCTGATCACCGCCAACTTTCTCAAAGGAGATCCGTTCATCGCTGTCTTCACTGACTGAATCATGGTCTCTTTCGTTAGCTTGAGTCCCTTTGATGTCTTGCTTTTTTTGGCTAGTTTTCTTCCTGTCGTTTGCGTCGGATTTGCCAGCTTTTAACTTGCTTAATTTAGTAACTTCAAGCAATTCATGATCCTCCTCTTCAGCAGAAGAAAGCTCGGCGTTTTCCATCAGGCGATGTTCATGCTCCTGATCAACTTCAGCTTCTTCTTCCTCTATCGACATTTTTCGCTTTCTTGCCGGCTTGTTCTCACGCTTGGTCTGAACCTTGGTTGGAGACTTTGACTTGGGCATGTCTTCAAGCTTTGGCTTGGGCTTGTCTTCAAGCGTTGACTTGGGCTTGTCTTCAGGCTTTGACTTGGGCTTGGTGAGCGGCTTTTGCTCTGAATCGTCCTTCGCCGGCGAAGTACTTTTACTTCTGTTTTTGGGTCCTGACTTTCTCCTCGACATAATGAAATTTGAATAGATGTTTTAAAAAGGTTTAGACGAAGAAGGGTATTAAGCCATATGCATAAAACTAAATCCTGTTTTTCACAAGTTTTCCAGATCTATGACATGAAAGGAAATTTCGCATTCTGTTAAGATTTGATTGGAAAAACGGTGGCTGTGAATGCAACCAAAAGTGACACATGTTTGGACACAAGTTTGTTATAATACCCAGTTTAGAAGTATTTAGTATAACTATTAAATCGGGAGCGCTAGGGCACCGCGCTAGGGCACGGCCTTCCATGTTTCGGCCCATGACGGTTTGAGAAGTATTCATGCCTGAAAGCTGTAAATGGTAAACTCTTAGTTGAATCTTTAGATCAATATTTCATCATATCTATCCATCTTCTATACTCCTTAAGACGGCCAGAGGTACAAGTGGGTCTACGCAGTACAAGCTGAATCCACGATGGAGGAACCACTCGATTTAATCCGATTGTCGATTGACGAGAGAATTTATGTTAAATGTCGCGGTGATCGCGAGCTTAGGGGAAAGCTTCATGTAAGGAAAGAATTTGTAAATACTGTAATTGTTTGAATAATTTGCCATGCGCTCAAAATTGCGTTTCCAACATGTGATATTACACCAGGCCTTTGATCAGCATTTAAACATGATATTGAGTGATGTCGAGGAGATTGTTACAACCCATGAAATTGACGAGGAGACTGATGAAGAGATTGTCAAGAAAGCGACGCGAACAATACGAATGTTATTTGTGAGAGGCGACCTCATTATTTTGGTTTCACCGCCCCTGAGAACAACATAAAAACAAAGCAAACAATACAAAAGAACAAATTTATAATAAAAGTAATGTTGAAATTCAAAAATTCTCCAAATATTACAATTACAAGAAGAAGCTAGCGCTGCGTTTATAGCTTCACAAAGGAGGGCAGAGGAATTATACATGGGTCCAGAGTCCAGAGTTGTTTGCAAGGAGCCTCCAGCCCCTGCTGAGAAGATTTATTAAAAAAATCAAAATAAATTTGAAAATAAAAACCCAAAATTTTGTACATTAGTTATGCCTTCTTTTGTGTTACTGCTGCTCCTGCAAGGCCAGACTCCTTTATAGTGGCGTTCCAATCCGTGATTTGTCTCGGTGGAAAGCCTCCCATAAGCAAAAATGGATCAGAGCCTGCATCTCCTGAGGAAATAATTTCATTAACCAAATGCAATACAGTCCCAGTCACTGGAACTTTGAGGACCAATCTTTTGCCTGAAATCAGTCTCACTTGAACAGATGTAGTGGCTCCATCGGCTGCTGCAGGTGCAGTTGGAGGGGGTTGACTTGGGTCAATCACGCCGTTAGTGGGTGGTGCAGTGGTTGATCCCAAGGCTGACCCGGCTCCTGAAAAACTTCGAAATGTTTCTACATATTCCTGGTTTCTTTTGTCGACCAATCCAACAGTTACGTTGCCATCAGTGCCCTCGTCAACTAACTCGCGAGGAGTACGGCCCATAGCCAAACTACGCAAAAATTCGGCATTCGCAGGATCATCGAGGCGACGGTATGGTCCATCGTCCACGGTGAATCCATCGCGGTACATGGTAATTGTACGTCTACTAGTAGAATCTCCATCATCTGCGCCCGCTTGTTGAGCACGACCCAAAATGGCTGCACGGGGATCCCGGTCATCGCCACTTGGCAAAACAGCTAGCCCGGAACCACCGCCTCTGCCATCTAGACCACCAACAAAGCGACTGTTTGATTCATCTAGAGAGTCAGCATCATCTTCATCGTTGTTCCTACCCGAGAATAAAGTTGCAATATTTGGCATGATTCAAATTCAAATTTGTACTGTCTATTTTTTGTAAATACTTGAGCTTCTTCTATTAAGATCTGAACGATTTCGAAGATATGCTGATGGGAAATGCTCGATGCGAGAGTCTGTATGTAAGCTGAAAAGTTAGCTGCGCGAAACTCGAATCTTGGCGGGGCCTCAAAATTAAGTGGCCGCAGCTGGCCTCCTCCGCGCCCCGGATTAAATAAAATCATCTCTAACATGTTGTACGCGTGTCGGAGATAAATCCAATGTTTCGCCTTCTTGGAGTTCTTGGGACGCCATGAGAAAATGACCTACGTAACACTGACTCCGCGCCGCCTGGAAACATTTATCTAAGTTACATAGATGTTCTGCAGTCTTTCCAAAGAGAAGAAACTCGGTTTCTTCAATTGACAACCAAATTTGTGGTCTGATTAAAACTCAGTGCACTATTTACGGTATTCCTTCTGTTATTTGAATAAAGTTCAACAACTCAACAACAATCATGACGAACTTGCTCAGAGCAATTAGAGAGGTTCTCGTGGGAAATGTAATTTTGAACCAAAATGCGACCAATGATGGGTCGACATTTTTGAGCAGACATTTACCTCTTTTGACTACGCATCGCATTGTTTCGCTGAATGAAGGAACTTTCAAAGGAGATGGACAATGGTACAGTTCTCCTCACCATTCCTATCCAACATACTTTCCCCAAGAAGCTCTACTGGGCGCCATTAGCGTCGCCTTCTGTAGATTAACTATTGCCTCTCACCACAAGGAACCAGCATTGCTTAGGTGGATGTTTGCAATGGCGCTGGCCATTTTGGCATACAGACGAGAGCCATATTGGATCATTTGTTCCTTCGAGATATTTTCTTATTCTCTGCCTCTTTTGATGAAATGGTATCGACAACAATCCAATACAATTCTAGAAGTCAATAACAATCACCAAAACAACAACGGGAATCACCTGAAAAAGTCAAACGATGGCTTGCAATATTTTGCGGTTCATCATTCAATTTTGTGCTGGCTTATCTTTTTGCCTCTTAGCGGCATTCTGGCTGTGGCTATTTGTCGAATGGTTTCTCTCAATGGATGGATCTCCATTATGCTTACTGCAGAAAACTACATGCCCTTAGCTCTCGTCAGGGGCGTGCGTTACATGTTCCCACTGGATGAAATGGCATCTGCATACAATAGTGTGCTCCAATTCGTTCCAATGGACATATTCCATGCTCAGATGAAGCACTTGATGTTCATCACTTTTCACATTCAGGTTGGGATGGGATATCTGGGTATTGCCTTTTTGACAAAGGAGCAAATGCGACGGAATGAGTTGGTGCGTTTGGAAGACAAGGAGATTCTACAAGAAGTTGATTCAGACGACAGAGAGTCCAAACAAAAGAAGAGCAAAAAGTTGGTCAAGAAAATCCAACAAAATGTCGAACGCGCTCGCAAATTTAGATGGAGTGCGTTACCATTTATTTTTCTCACTGCTACGCCCTACATGATGCAATTAATTATTTTTGGAGGTCTCAATGAATACTCTTACAACTGTTTTAGGGACGACATGCATCGAGCAGTCAGACTTAACAAAATGTTTGAGCACGATTCTCACATTGTCGCAATGTCCATGGATTCCACCTTGAATCCAGGAGGTAAGAAAAATGATGTTTTTGTTTATTATTTTTTCGAATGTTTTCATAACCTTGTTTCCTTCCATCTTTACGAATTCAGTCGCGGCAGCGAGCATGGATACAGTGATAACAACTGTATACGATATTTTCAATCGAAAACTGTTCAGTTTGCCCAAATTGATTCTCATTCCATCTATAATGGCACGTGAGCCGATGTTGATCGCTAGCACATTTCCTTTCATTATACTAGCCGATAAATTTCAAGCATGGGTCGTGGCGTCTCTAACAGATGAAATTCAGCGACTAAGTGTCAAAGCCAAGGATGTGAGTTGCCGTTACTGTTTTAATGTGTTTTCGTAAGCCTGTCATCCAGTTGGTAACATTATATTGTGTTTTTCAGTTGAAAACTGTGCGAACTAAGATGGAAGCATTTGATTTAAAAAACGCCGACCTTTTGCAGCGCAGTGGATTTGGCTCAACTGAGTTCACACGACATCGCTGGGTGAAACAAACAGAGCAAATTCAAAGTTTGGAAGTTACACACAGATTACTGGCTCGTTCAAAATCTTTCTTTCAATGGTTACAGCGCAACTTTGTCATGATGGCACTTGTTGATGGGGCTCTTGGAATGTTGATTGCGGCAGGACGCATCACATCGGCCGACGTTTTTGTGTTTGCGCGTGCAATAGAGGATGCAATTGATTTGTTGCTAATGAGAAGTAGAGCTGAATCTGAACTGGCCACCATGATGTCCAATATTGAGAAGCTCGGAACTCTTGCAGACCAATGGGAAGAAAGTCGTCGTAGAAATCTCGTCCATTGTTCAATAATATCCAATCATACCGAAAGTATCCTCAAGATTGAAAATCTAGCCTACACACGCGGGACGGCTTCGGTAAGAATGGAAAGACTTTCTACATCCAATGAGCGTCTGCAAAATGTCTCATTTAGTTTGATTTCTTGCTTACTTGTCACAAGGTGCGAATCCCCGAACTAGAACTACGGCCTGGAATATATGCATTGACTGGTGCGAATGGTAGCGGTAAATCGAGTTTGTTTAGAGTCATTATGGGATGTGATACCAATCGCAAGAGCATTGACTTGCCGCCTAGCATTGTTATGGTGACAGAAGAATCCGATGAATCGAATATGCAACAATTTGAAATTTCCGCAGACGGTTGGCAAGTTGCACTACCCTCTTCACAAACTATGAGAATCCATATGCCTTCATCCGACGTTGTGGAGATTAGCCAGAACTTTTACTGGCCACTTCACACCCGTCCCGTAGATTGGATCTATCAAGATCTTGTTAGTGAAATGAAAGACGAAAAGGCCAAGTTGCGTCTTGTGCGACAGGTTGAGCGCCACTTGCATGAATTAGAATTCAAACGTGATCATGGGAAGGAAGCCGCAAGCAACGAAACTCATCACGAGCATCCAAGCTTGGTTGAGGAACTTTTGGACGAGAAAGAGGATTGGTTTAATGAGCTTTCGGGTGGACAAAAGTGTAAAGTCGAGCTTGTTCGCAAGGTGAGAAATCAGTGATTGAATTATCAAGTACCTTCATTTGTGTTTGTGTTCCATTTTCTATAACTTGATCAAAAAAATTCCTTCATTTGTAGGTATTCTTGTCTTCAAAGTGTCCACAAGTGTTGATGATTGACGAAACACTTGCTCCATTGGATCCTGCAAGCAAAGTTTTGGTTATGCAAAAAATCAAATCTTTCTGCAGTGAAAGTATTGTTATTGTTATTTATCACAATGATGTCTCTGACAACGATCCGGGCTCGTTAGGGCCTGATGGTCACTTTGATGAGGACATTGCTCAGACATGTGTTCCGAGCAACAATTTCTTTGACGACAATTTGCATGTTGAGAACGGCTACTTAACACGCAAGTCGCTTTGCTATTAGAATATTGTCATAATTTATAGTTGGATTTCTTTTGAACACATGCAGCACACGCGAAGCGCAGAACATCCGCAACCCTGATATCATCATGATTTAATTTCAAGCGCAATTAGATAAAATTACTATAATCATTATTTTGCGAGTATATTGTGACGAAACAACAGAACTTAAAGATCGAGAAGAGTCCTCTAGATACTTTGGAGAATAATAAACTAAGAATGTGGTTGAGCTAGCGCATTTTCTATATAACGCTCTCAAGACATTTGGATAGGAAGCTTAGGTTTGCGACCACGTTTATATGCATAGCCGACAAAGTGATCCAATCTTTCTTGATCAACACGCTTTGTCTTGCTTTCTTTGTAGAGGTTGCTTCCATAATCTTCAAAAGTATCAAAGTTTTGCGTGACTCTTTGAATCAAAGGCTTGAAGCGAGGATCAGATTTGGGACAGGTTTTGAGGAACTCCAACAAATCTGGGAACTCTTTGGCACCCGGAGGCAGCAAGGGTCCATCACGTTTGGCGCTGCCTTCCCAGTCATAACCTTGGAACCATGGATGCTTCACAACTTGTACGAAGCCATTCTCAAACTCAGTTGTACCGTTCTTCTGGGAGCCGATACGAGATTCTGGACCAGCGAGCAAGCAGGACAAGAAGTCAATGCATTTGTGAGAAAGTCGCTGTTTGGTTTCTGCTGGGATTTCCAAACACTGTCTCCAGCGCAAAATTTTACGACATGTTGTAACTGGATCTTCTGCATAAAAGGGGGTGTATCCTACAAGGCATTCATACATGATGACTCCCAAACTCCACCAATCCACAGCGCAAGTATAAGAGTAGCCAGAAGCACCATTCTGTGCAGCCAATACTTCTGGAGCAATATAGTCTGGAGTTCCTACAGTTGAATAGGCCATCTCTCGACGGGCCTTTCCTGTGGGCATTTGGGGTTTGACACCGCCAACTCCAGTAGGAATTCCAGCAGGGCTATCAATGGACATTGCCATAGGTTCGCCGTGTCCACGGTGTCCAGCAGCTCCACCAGAGCCCATGCCACTAGCCCAGTCTGACTGCACATTTCCGTTTCGCTCTTCACCAAGGATTACTCCCTGTTTGCGAAGCTGCTCAAGAACCACCTCGGGGTGGTCGCGTGCGGAAACTTCTCCAACCTTTTTGCACAATCCTAGATCCGTCAGCTTTAGATGACCGCGGCTATCCAATAACATATTATCAGGCTTTATGTCTCGATGGATGTATCCAAGAGCGTGCACGGCGGAAATGGCTTGTGCTGCTTCGGACATGAAAAATTTTGTAACGTCCTCACTAAAAGTATCCTCCTTCATCAACAAACTCATCAAATCCCCTCCGGGCATGAAATCCATTACCATGTACAAATACGAATCATCTTGGAAAGAATAGTGTAACACTGTCATCCATCGAGATGTTTCTTCAGGGGCAAGCGCCAAGATACCCTGCTCGGCCATGACGTGATCCACCTGATTCTTGAGAACCATCATTTCCTTCTTCATTGATTTTAGCGCGTAAATGCGGCCATTGTTGGGGTCATTTGGATTGTTCGGGGTAGGCTTCCGCCTAACCAATCGGACTTCACCGAATGCTCCTCTACCTACTACCGCCAAGCTTTCAAAGTCATTGGTGGTCGTCTTTTTGCGTGCCTCTTTTAATGCTAAATTCTCCTCTTGAGCCAATTTGATTCGGTATGCCTGTTTTTGATCTTCCGGTAAATTAGCAATGTGCCGCTCGAGTTGCAGTTTGCGCAATTTTTTCTCTTCCTGTGTTACAGGAAAAACAGCGACAAGTGATGAGATGGTGAGACAAGGGTTTCAATATTGCTATTACGAAAAATGTCACCAAACCAGCAGGCACCTCGGCGCTGCCAGCACTTTGTGAGCATTGCTGTACCTACCTGATCTTGTCTCAAACTTTTGTACCGCTTGTTCAGGATTTCCTTGGCCCTGTTGGCTCTCTCCTCCAGTAGTTTGTCTGCCTCTGCCATTTGAGCGTCTTCGTCTTGATTACCCATAATGTCTCTCGATCTTGAGGTATTTACAAAGTTTCAAATGCAATTTATGACATTAACAGCAGGAAGCCAGTCCCGAGTTTTTAAGAGTATGCCGAAAATTTTCGCTGACAATGTTCATGTTTGTAACACTGTTTCAAGTTTACTTGACGAATTGGATTTTTCTATTGCAAGACTCCCGTTTTAAACTAAGTTACTGTGTCAAAAATATTCGCTCGAATGAAAATAAAGCATATGTGCGTGTTCTGTGTATCGACGAATAGAACGCTTCGTGCTTCGACGAATAAAACGTTTAGCCCTTCTGTGGAATAACAAGTTAACGAACTGTATTGTTCTTTTTCCTAATGAGCAAGAAACAAACATGCGCAAGATTAACTTTCATTCCCGTTGCGAAAGAAGACATGAAAACCGTCCAGATGTTTTGAATAAGAATACTTGATAAAATTACTCAAGCGTTGCGTGTATTCGAAAAATAAGCTAACGCGATCGAAATTTTTCCGAAACTAGTTATGTCGAAGAGCCAGGAATGAATCTGATTTGTGTGATATTTCAAGTACTGTACTAGAATTTTCCCTATCGCGAACTCCCACGTTAATTAATGCGCGACGCGCGACTTATGAAATGACTTAAGCACTCGTCCCCCAATAAAAGTGCATGAATGAGCGACGTCATTTAGACATAGTTTACGTTTCGAAGTTTTCTTGGATTTCCACTCTCCATAAACGTGTGCTCCAGTTGCTCAGTTGCTCAGTTGCTCAGTTGATCAGTTGTTCAGTTGTTCAGTTGTTCAGTTGTTCAGTTGTTCAGTTGTTCAGTTGTTCAGTTGTTCAGTTGCTCAGTTGTTCAGTTGTTCAGTTGTTCAGTTGCTCAGTTGCTCAGTTGCTCAGTTGCTCAGTTGCTCAGTTGTTCAGTTGTTCAGTTGTTCAGTTGCTCAGTTGCTCAGTTG
>Ga0075154_10001875_pt1 | contig 14301 bp, 13 predicted proteins | sample JI71714BDNA_FD_70965 | JGI IMG/M metagenome (GOLD analysis project Ga0075154, IMG submission 70965) | Wastewater effluent complex algal communities from Wisconsin, to seasonally profile nutrient transformation and Carbon sequestration -... | ecosystem: Engineered > WWTP > Effluent > Algae... | reverse complement strand
CGACGTTAAGACTATTCGTCGCGACGTTAAGACTATTCGTCGCGACGTTAAGACTATTCGTCGCGACGTTAAGACTATTTGTTACAACGTTAAGAGTATTCGTCGCGACGTTAAGTCTATTTGTCGCGACGTTAAGACTATTTGTCGCGACGTTAAGCGTTAAGACTATCTTACATTACCTATCCATCCTTATCCAAAAACTATGGGGCATACAAACCATGAACAAACCCAAAACTCGGACGAAAAAACAGGGTCAATATCACATCCATATCAAAGAAATCACAAAACACTTAGTAGCACCACTAACTATCCAATCAGAAATCATTAAAGGGACAGATGTGTGGGTGAAGTTTTCTAATCTGTGATCTTGCCTGTCTGCCATAATGCAATGAAGGCAGGCCTGTCTGCCATAATGCAATGAAGGCAGGCCTGTCTGCCTTAATGCAATGAAGGCAGGCCTGTCTGCCATAATGCAATGAAGGCAGATGAACTTGTGAAACGGGGCAAGAAATCAGACGTTTAATTCTATTTTGTCAAATTACATTAAAATCAGATTTCTCACCACTCCGTGGATCGAAATGACGCTGTGAAAATTGAGAAGTGAGGGGAGAGAAAGTGAGTTCGACACAGTCGAACCCACTTTCTCTCCCTCCAAAAACTTACCTATATCGTCATTTCGAAGGAGATGTATCGACTGAGAAACCCATTTAATGACAAGACTTTTGCCAAATTAAAATTTGACAAAGTAGCATTAAACAAATATTTTTCAAATCGACCTATCCCAAATGATCTCTTCTACCTTCTTCTGCTCACTACTGAAGTTAATACCAATGTGGTGAATGGGCTGTCCAGATTCTTTAAATCTATCTGTATAACCTCTCTCTAGTATCTGCTCAAGTGCAGCTCGTGCCGACTGATCGAGTTTGAACTCCATGCAGTAGATTTGGCCTTCATAGATGATGATGGCATCAGCTCGCCCCTGCTGCGTATGAACTTCGCTAAAAATATAAACATTAAGAAGAGAAAACAATAAATGAACGATAGCATGGTAGTACTGCTCGCTTTCTCGTTGCCATAAGTCGTTGGGAATTTGGGCAAAAGCCATATTCAGACTCATTTTTAGTAAATCAGCATCTTTATTTTTCAAAGATTCTAAAAGGGTTTCCAAAATATTGCTTGAAGAATAACTATTCGAACCGATATATTGATCTGCAAGGTTTCTCAAATAAGATTCTCTTACCTCTTGATTGGGAAAAGTCAATTTGTAGTTTCTTAAGATTGGATTTTCACTTTTAATGGTTAAATAACCCGTTTGAAACAGAATGGGAATAATTTTTAGATTTTCTATATCAAAGTTTCCCAGTTCATCCTGATTTATGCTCACTTCTTCAAATTTATAAAGATGTTGTTGCCTACACATCTTCATCAGGAAGGTTGGGGTTCCTGTAGTATACCAAAAGTTTTGATAATCTCCAGATTTTACAAAAAAACTAAGCAAAGAAAATGGGTTATAAACCGTTGCACCATTTACATCCCATTTATAACCGTTGTACCATGTTTTGATTTTTTCTCCGTCATACATTTCGAGTTCATCACTAAAATTTTCTTCGAGTTCCTTTTGGCTGATGCCACATAATTCGTTGTATGCAATGGTTAGAGAGATATCATTGAGATTATTCAGGTCAGAAAATATACTTACTTGGCTAAACTTACTCACACCTGTGATGAATACTAGCTTTAAGTGTGCATCTGCATCCTTGATTACACTATAAAAACTCTTTAGGATATCTCTATTTTCCAATGCTTGGTATAGATTATCTTTATCCAAATAATCTATTAAAGGTTTATCATATTCGTCTATGAGAACGACAACGTTTTTATCGTATTTGGATTGTAATTTATCTATAAGTTCTTTAAACTTTGTAGAATTACTTTCCGCAGATAAGATGATGTCATAGGCTTTACCTATCTCTTGAAGTTGCAAGTCAATGGCTTTATTTAATCCCATTTCCCTATACCCGATATTAGAAAAAGATATCTTTATAATTGGATAGGGCTCAAAATGCCACTTATCATATACATAAAGACCTTTGAATAATTCTTTCTCACCTTGAAAAAGATAATAGAGTGAGCTTAAAAACAGGGATTTACCAAACCTTCGAGGTCGAGACAGAAAGTAATATTTTTGTGAGGTAATAAGTTGAAGCGCAAACTTCGTTTTATCAACATATACCTTACCTTCACGAATGATTTCACGAAAATCTTGCTGACCTAAGGGATATAAGCGCATGGACATAACATCTTTTCCTTTTATTTACCACAAAGATAAGGAATATTTCATAAAAATGAACAGATTGATTCTTCCATTTGAGCTTGTCGGCAGTTATCAATATATAAAATAGATGTATGTAATAGCCTCATCTGCTAATATGCATACTGACCTGAAAATCAGCGGTAAGTTTGACCCAGTATCATTAAATTCGTATTATTTGACGTCATGGACTCGTGCCAACTCTTGCAGTTCTAAGATGTTTTTAACACCCAACTTATCAAATATTTTGAATTTGTAGGTCCCAATGGTAGAAGAATGAAGATTGGTAATATTAGATACTTCCTTACTACCGTGACCTCGAAGAAAATACGTCATGATTTCAAATTCTCTTGCAGATAGCTTTTCAAAAACATGTCCACTTTGGCCAATCAAAGCATCATTGGTCATTGACTTTATCATGTATTTGGATAGATGGCGCTCACCGCTTAAAACAGTAAGCACCGCCTGTATAAACTCTTCATTGCTTTCTTGTTTGCTGAGGTAGCCCATGGCACCCAATTTTAAAAATCGCTTGGCGTACATCTCTTCAGAACTCATGCTAAATATTAATATCTTCTGTTCTGGGTGTAAACTTAAAATCAAGTTAATCAACTGAAAAGTATCTGTATCAGGTAAATTGACATCCATGATAATCAAATCGAAGATGCTTTTTCTCAATATATCGACAGCTTCATCTCCGTTTTTGCAAAGTTGAAGATCAAATTCCAACTTACTGGTATGAAAGATCAATTGTATACCACTAAAGACAATTTGATGGTCATCGATCACTAAAATAGATTTCGTTTTTAACATTAAGATGTTGATTTATGTCTGCAAACTTAGATAAAACATTACTATACGAAAATAAATAAACCATTATGTTTTTATAGACATATTACTATAGCAACCTTTTATAGCCAATAAAGATATAAATCTTTTTTGACTTACAGCATTTAACGGCCAAATATCTGATGGTCTTACTTTAATATACTAATTAACATTTAATTAAGTACCACAAAAACCGCAGTTGAATAAACAAGCGGATAAAATTATTAAAATCGCAGTGAAGATTTAGATAAAAATGCTGAAAAGTTTGAAATCAAAGAGCGAATGTTATCCCCTCCATTTTAAGGGAGGGTTAGGGTGGGTAAATTTAGATGAATTGACCACGAAGGTACATTCCCACCGCTGCTCCTTTGCTTTTTACACCCAAAGTACTATAAATGTCCTTAAGATGAAAGCGTATTATCTTTGTTAAAAACATAAACTTTCACCAAAAAAATAGACTAAAACTTGTAATCTTATTGGCTGTAGTTTATGATAGATATCAAGCCTCCGCTCCTTTCGGTCTTGCTTAATTTTGTTTTCTACTGAGATTTATGCACAACGCTCCTATTTCATATGCTATATAACCATCTCCATAGTTGTACTGAATATAGCCTTTGATGAAATAAAGCTATATGATTACATAGCTTCCAAAACACCGCGCTTGACATCTACAAAAGCGATGAGCTCTTCCACAAAAGCATCTAGGGTCTTGGCTAATTCCGCTGACACCTGATTATCTTGGATAAAAGTACTTACCGAAGATACAGGTAGTTTATTGGGCATAACTGTGATATTGAGATAATTAAGTATTCCGGTGAGATGCTCCATGCCTCTGAAGTTGCCTGCCCTGCCCGATGCCACTCCGATCAGCGCTGCTTTTTTACCTCCGAAAGTAGTTTTGTAAGCTTTGGCAGAGACCGCATCTATAAACAACTTGAGGATGCCCGGAAAACTTCCGTTGTACTCCGGACTGATGATCACCAAAAGCTGCGCTTGTTCGATGTACTCTGATTGCAACTTACCAATCATCGGATGCTGACCATTAGGCGTGTACATATCGTCTTGTAGCAAAGGTACGTTAAGATCTACTAAATCTAGCAGTCCCGCAGGACTTCCGCGTTGGACTATATGCTGATAAACGTAGTCTGCTATCAATTTTGTTTTGCTATTCGGTCTGTTGGTACCTGATATAATCGTGATCATTTTGCTGATTTAGCATAGGAAACTATGATATTCACCTTTTGTTCACATCGATTGATAATACTTTTCATAAAAATTAAATCTTGTTTTTGTACCTTTGCAACTTAAAATGAAGTGCTGAGTACATCAAACAAGCACCAAAAATCCACAAACACCTATAAGATAACATTATATACATCATATAAATATTAAATTTTAAAACTCAAATTTCAAAGATATGCAAGTTACTTATTTGGGTCAATCCGCTTTTCAGATAGCTATGCATGGTAAGCAACTTATCTTCGACCCGATGATCAGCTCCAATCCAATGGCCAATCACATGGACCTAGCCACGTTGCAAAGTGATTATATATTACTTTCCCATGGACATGGAGACCATGTAGCTGATGCTGAGATGCTAGCCAAACAAAATGATTCCAAAATTATATCCAGCTATGAAGTGGTATCTTGGTATGAGCAAAAAGGACTTGCAGGTCACCCCATGAATCTGGGTGGAAAATTCAAATTTGACTTTGGCACCGTAAAATATGTACAAGCGATACATTCGAGCATGTTACCTGACGGCAGTTATGGTGGTCCTTCTGGTGGATTTGTAGTTTGGAATGAAGATAAAAGTTTTTATTTTGCTGGAGATACAGCATTGACGCTGGATATGAAACTCATCCCGATGACCTGCCCTACGCTGGACTTTGCGATCTTACCTATCGGCGATAATTTTACGATGGGATACGAAGATGCCGTGATTGCTGCAGACTTTATCCAGTGCGATACCATCATTGGATGTCACTATGATACATTTGGGTATATCAAAATAGATCATGAAGCCGCAATAGCAGAATTTAAAAATGCAGGTAAAAACCTGATCTTACTCAACATCGGACAAAGCATAACCCTTTAATTTTTTTTATGGGAAAAATCATTGCAATAGCAAATCAAAAAGGCGGCGTAGGCAAAACCACCACCGCAATCAATCTAGCAGCAACACTAGCCATTCTAGAAAATAAAGTGCTGATCGTAGATGCAGATCCTCAGGCTAATGCTACCTCAGGTGTAGGCGTTAAGGGTGATCAAATTGGTATCACCACTTATGAATGTCTTACCGAAATGGCAGACCCAAGACTGGGTATCATCAAGACGGAAACACCCAATCTGTATCTTCTCCCATCATCTATAGACTTGGTAGGCGCTGAGATCGAACTCGTGGGCATGGATCAAAGGGAATATCGCATGAAAGCAACCCTAGATCAGATCAAGGATGAATATGATTATATCTTTATAGATTGTTTGCCATCACTGGGGCTAATAACCTTAAATGCTTTGGCTGCGGCGGATAGTATTCTAGTACCTGTTCAGTGTGAGTTTTTCTCTCTGGAGGGTTTTGGAAAACTCAAAGATACCATCAATCTGGTGCAGCAATCTATTAATCCTGCGCTGAAGGTAGAAGGCGTCATTTTGTCTATGTATGATCAGCGATTGCGCATGGCCAACATGGTTTTGGAAGAGATCCGTCACATCATTTCGGACCGGATATTTGAGACGATCATCCATAGAAATAGCAAAATTGGTGAAGCGCCATCTTTGGGCCAACCGGTCATTATCTATGATGCATCCAGCAAAGGAGCCATCAATTTTCTGAATCTAGCTCAGGAATTCATGAACATTCAGAAAGACGAATTATTATTTGCACAACAGAAGTAATACAACATGAACAAAAAAGGTGAAGTATCTAAAGGATTGAGATCCTTACTATCCAATATTGAAAAAACCAACAATCCTACGGAACGCAATCAGTTGGTCAAAGAACTGACCAATAGTATAGCACATCTTAGTCCAGAAGCCATAGAAGTCAATCCTTTTCAGCCTAGAACAGAATTTGATGCTGATCAACTCATGGAACTAGCCAAATCTATCAAGATCAGTGGTCTGATTCAACCCATCACAGTAAGGTCACTAGGTGGAAACAAATACCAGTTGATCTCCGGTGAGCGAAGGTTGCGCGCTTCTAAAATGGCAGGAGTCAAAGAAATACCGGCCTATGTCAGGGTAGCCAATGATCAGGAAATGCTAGAAATGGCCCTGGTAGAAAACATACAAAGAGCAGAGCTTAATGCCGTAGAGATTGCCATATCTTACCAAAGACTTATGGACGAATGCAATCTGACACACGAAGCCCTCTCTGAGCGTGTAGGTAAAGACCGAAGTACCGTGACCAATTATGTAAGATTGCTAAAGTTGCCTCCACAAATCCAATCATCCGTCAAGGAAGGAACCATTTCCATGGGGCATGCGCGAGCACTTGCCGGCATCGAAAACTTAGCGATGCAACTCCAATTGTTTAGAGAGACTGAACAAAAGCAACTTTCCGTACGTGCTTTAGAAGCCCTGATCAAAGGGCAGCAACCTGTCAAGGTCAATAAAGCATCCAACGTACCTTCATCTGTAGATCCCGAAGTCAAAAAAATAAGAGACCTTATTAGCCATCACTTAGGAACTAAAGTAGAGATCAAAAGAGCACATGATGGCAGTGGTACCATCATCATTGGGTTTAACTCTGACGATGATTTTAATAATATCACGGAACTACTGGTCAAAGAATAACAAATCCCCGTTTTTGATCGTTATACCATGATGAAGTATTTGTTTGGATTTTTATTCTGTTTTTGTTTGGGTGCTGTACGCATGGATGGACAGCTACTCAATCCTGGTCTGGATCCTTTTGGAAATCCACTGCCCTTAGACACATCCACCAATGAAGCAGACACCATCATCAATAAAAACGGTTTTTTTTCTATTTTCAAAGGCAAACCTGGTAAAGCAGCCCTTTACGGTTTACTTATCCCTTCCGGAGGGCAGATATACAATAAAAAATGGTGGAAGGTACCGTTGGCACTAGGCATAGATGGCGCTTTAGTATATGTCTTGATAGATAACAGGCGCAAATACAAAAATGCGCAAGCAGACTATATTATGGCTATAGATACTATGATCAAACCTAACCCCTTAGCTCCTGTTGCCAATCGATTACGAGAAAGCAGAAACTTCTACAGAAAATGGAGCGAATATTCTTGGATATGGCTCGTAGGTGGTCACCTATTGACTGTCGTAGATGCTTACGTAGATAGACAATTGATGGATTTTGATGTCAGTCCTGATCTATCTTGGGAGCGGAATCCCGGTTCAGGTACTTCTTTAGTATTACAGACCCATGTCAGGGTGTCACTGAATGCAAAAAAAACGACAAAAAGACATGTTGACTTCACACCATCGCTCCTGGATATGCATCCCATACCCGAAATCCATGAGCTAACCCCTTGATGATGAAAAAAAACAAAAAAAGACAAAGCAAAACTGGATTGCCACCTGGGTCGCACATTTACACTGGCAAAAAGACAGAATCCAAAACAGTCATAGAGACATATAGTTACAACCTAGAAAAATATTACCACACGGTAAAAGATGCCCCCAATGTTGAAAATCAGGCTTCCAATTTAAAATACTGGATCAATGTCACGGGTTTAGTAGATGTGGAAAGTGTTAAACATATCTGTGACCAATATGGTATCCATCATTTGTATCAGGAAGACATCCTCAACGTTTTTCAAAGGCCCAAAGTGGAAGAAGAAGATGAGTATGTTTTTGTATCGTTTAAGGCATTGTATTGGAATGATGCGGAAAAAAGTATAGACGAAGAGCAAATATCGCTTATCCTTACCCAACAAGCGGTTATTACCTTTCAAGAGAATGCAGGAGATAGTTTTGATTATCTTAGAGAAAGGATTCGTACTGAAAACTCCATGATTAGAGAAAAAGGAGTTGACTATCTTTTTTATAGAATTCTGGATATCACTGTAGATACTTACTTTGATATTATGGAAAAAATGGGCACCTATCTGGAAGAAATAGAAGATGAAGTCATTGCCGCTCCTAAGTCCGAAATACTCATGAAACTACAAAACAATAAAAAGGATATCATGGTATTGCGTAGGCATTTTTATCCGATGAGAGATCTCATCAACAAATTGTCATCTTCTGACCATCCCATGATAGATGCCAAAACCAAAAAATATCTCAGGGATGTTTTGGACCATACGATTCAAAACATAGAAAATGTGGAGACCTTTAGGGAGATGAATATGAGTCTCAAGGATATCTATCTCAACTCCATGAGTCACGAGATGAATAGAATTATGAAAATACTCACCATCATGTCTACGTTCTTCATACCCCTGACCTTTTTAGTCGGTGTTTATGGGATGAATTTCAAATACATGCCCGAGCTTGGTTGGCCATACGGATACTACATCATATGGGCTATCATGATAGCTATCGTCTTAGGGCTGACTTATTGGTTTAGGAAAAAGGGATGGTTTTAGATGAAATTTTTAGTTAACTCAAGAAAAAGGAAATTCATTAAATTTATAAAACTAAAAAATCAGATATTTATTAAAATAAAGTGTAGGATTAGCTGGGAAATTTAAGCTAAATTTGCATTAAAATTAAAATATAATGTCCTTTAAAGCGACCAATATTGAAGAAATAGACCAGGCTGTTAAGTTTAATGAAGCTATTGGCCCGGACCATCCTTTCTTTACTGATTTTTCAGGAATGAGAGGCGAATTTGAGGATCGGATAGTTTATAAAAATTTGAATGTAAGAAAAAATCAACAAGGTCAGCTTAGTTTTAATCCGAAGATCAACAGTGGCAATAAAACGCTCTTATTTTTGGGAGGCATGCGTGGTTCCGGCAAAACTTCAGAATTGGCAAAATATGCCAAGGAGCTGAATCATAAAGAATGCTTCTTTTGCGTTACTTGCAATATAGACACCGAACTAGATCTAAATGCCTTGGAGTATATGGATATACTAATTCTTCAATTAGACAACCTTACTAAACAGTTAGACGCAATACCTAACCTAATTGTCAATAAAGGCATTATTGATAAAATGGAAGACTGGTTTGGTCAAAGACAAAACGAAATAAAAAACGAATTAAAACTTAAAGGTAAGTTAGAAGGCGGGACATCAGTGAGTACTAAAAAAGTTTTTTGGGGATTATTAGACATTTTTGCAAAGTTCAAAACAAGTGTAAATGGAAGCCATGAAAGAGCAACTGTGGTGAGAACAAATCTAAAAAACAACTTTATCGTTTTTGCAAATATTTTTAACGAATATATCCATGAAGTCAATATTGCATTAAGAGAATATGAAATTGGTCAGGAAGTTCTGTTTATCGTGGATGGGCTAGAAAAAACCATGAGTGCTGATGTCCGTCATAAGATCATTATTGATGAGCAAAACAGAATAGAAAAAATAAAAGCTTACACCATTTTTACATTACCGATAGAACTAGTGGATCAAAGACCAAACTTGACAAGGTTTTGCAATGTAGAAGTATTTCCTTTTGTCAAAATCCATGAAAGAGATGGTAAAAAAAATAAACGTGGGTATGAGGCTTTCAAAAAATTTATTGACAACAGAATAGAAAGGTCTTTATTTGAAAATGAAAAAGTAATTGAAAAAGCTGTATATTATTCTGGTGGATCACCAAGAGAACTTCTAAAAATTCTAGAAATGGCTGCATTTTATGTAGAAGGTAACAAGGTTACCATGAATGCTTTGGATAGCGCTATCCAAAGACTGGCAAACCAAACAGCTCAGTTTTTGGATATGTCCATGATTAATAAATTAAAAGAAATAGAAGTAAACAACCAAAATGGCAGGGACACTTTGTATGATGAAACGATCCAAAAAATGCTTGAAAACCTTTATATAATGGAATACAATAGTGGTACCTATAAAAGAATAAACCCATTATTGGAAGTGACCAAGATATATCATGACTATGTCAAAAATTGACCATCAAAATGATGAATACCTACTATTGAAGAAAGTAGCACGTAGTGATTCCTTTCACTTCATCGTAGTTCAGTACAATCATTATGACATTGTCAGGCAAATAAAACATGATCTTTCTTCGGGTTTCCCTACTTTAAGTGTATCAGTGAAAAATCCTGATCAAGGAGCATTAGTAAAAGAAATAACGGAATGTAAACATGGGATAGTATTTGTAGAACGATTTGAAAACTTGTTTTTACAAGAGAACCATATCTTTGCAATGGGACTCAATCAACGTAGAGATAAAATTAGCCAAAATCCAATCAAGGTCATCTTATTTTTACCACAAGGGTTTAAATATCTACAAGATTTCAAAGAAAAATTGCCTGATATAGCTTCTATCACTTCTATGTATTTTGATTTTAGGTTGGATAGAAAAGCAGTTAGAAAAAACATCAATATATCCTATTCAGATTTGGATACAAGCTTTGCTGATTTAACAGAAGCGCTTCGAGAGCGTGACCGACTCAAAATGAGAATCGTAGAACTTGAAGGTGATCAGAAAAATGAAAACTATTTGATAGACTTAAAAATTGATTTGGCTAGTGCGGAGAAATTTCTTGGAAACTTTAGGATGGCTAAGGAAATATTAGAGAATTTATTGGCTAATATAAAAGTATCCAAACACAATGAAAATAAAATTAGTATTATTGAAAACAATCTTGCTGTAGTACTTAAAGACCTTGGTGATTATAATCAAGCCAAAACTTATCTAACCAAGATATTAAAATCAGATGAAAAAAAATTTGGGGCAGACCATCCTACCACTGCCACAAGTTATTCAAATCTTGCAATGATACTCAATGACCTAGGAGAATATGAACAGGCAAAAATATGTATAACAAAAGCGCTAAAGTCTGATGAAAAAAATTTCGGAGTGGATCATCCTATCACTGCTAAAAGTTATTCAAATCTCGCAGTGGTATTTCTGAACCTTGATGCATCTGAACAAGCCAAAATTTATTTGACCAAAGCTTTGAAATCTGATGAAAAAAACTTTGGCGTTGACCATCCTAATACTGCTATAAGATATTCAAATCTCTCAACAGTATTTCATGAACTTGGTGAATATGATCTTGCTAAAGTATATATGACTAAAGCATTAAAATCCGATGAGAAAAACTTTGGCGTAAATCATCCTAATACTGCTGTAAGTTATTCAAATCTTGCAAATATTCTACAAGACCTTGGAGAATACGATCAAGCTAAAATATTATTAGAGAAAGCTAAAGCTATCTTCCAAAAAACTCTCGGAGATGACCATCCAAAAACAAAAAAAGTATTTAACAATTTGAAAAGCATAAGTCAAAAACTTCAAAAAGACTAATTCCCTATTAAAAACTCCTAAATCTTTACAACCTATTCAAGTTGCAAACATGAAAAAACTTCGATTTTGGGTGAGATGTGTAGTAGTATAATTGCTTCAGGCTTCCATTCTGACCATTTCTTCAGGATTAAAAAAATTAACCTTTGGATGTAATCATAATAAGTAATTGGGTTTCTATTTGATTAAAATTTTAAAAGAAAGCTAGGATCCAAACTACTTTTAAACTAAAATTGTGGATGATAAAATTATTTTTTTTGAATATTACGACGTTAATGCTGTACTACAGGAAAAATGAGACCTGCTCCACCTCATTTAAATCTGAATGCGGTTTGAAGTGAGCATCACAAGTGAGCTAGCTATTTTTTTTGGTTCTAGTGGAAACTCGTGGGAACTCACTAGGAACTCGTCGGAACTCAGTAGGAATGCAGTTATACCATCTATGGAGGATCATGGGAGGATCTACGGAGTATCTATGGAGTATCATAGGGGATTGTCTTGACATAAATTAGCTCTTTAGGTTAAACAATTCATACTAAAAAAACTTAACCACGTATTGTTGCAAAATATTGTGTTAGCATGACGAAATATATCTACTTAAATACCCATAAATTTTAGAGAATATTTTAGAATGGATATACGTCATGTGAAAATCTGCTTTATATTTGACGGAAGAAAGATAGAGATCACGGTTAAATCGTATAAACAAGATTATTTGGATGGAATTAAAAAGTATATCAGGTCAACAAGGGCAAACTTTATTTGAATTTTATGACTCAAAGGAATGGCCAAGTCAATGAGGGAGAATGCCCGAAATGATGTGCCAATTGATTAAAACATTAGACTTATTTGACCACGAGCCTGTTTGGGTATTTACATCTCACGCTGTATTAATATTTACAGACAAAGATGACTATAAGGATTGGCAGGTTTTAACAGAAATAATTAAAATAGATGAAAAACAAATTTACAAAATTGTTGTGGCACAAAAGGACCCATGGAATCACTTAATTGGATATGCAGATAATCATTTTAAAGCTGCTGAATTAATTATTAGTGGGCTTTCAATTTCTCCAACAGGTATAAATCGAAATGTTTTCCTAGAATCTAATTGATACAAGCCTTATGTTCTGTATATCATATCTTATATTAAAAAATCGATAATTTTAAATTCCATTGCTTATGTTATGGTCATAGTGATTAAAAAAATATTTATGAATCAATTAGAGCTTCTGAAGTCCAATATTATTCAATTCCCCATAGAGATGAATAAGTTTAGATTATTTGAAACATTACTTCAAGAATTGTAAGTGCGTATCACAAAACTCGGGGAGTAACATACAATATCAAAATGGACAAAAAGAAAAGAAATCTTATAGTATTTGACATCGATGGCACGCTGACAGATACTGTGGACATACACCAAAATGCGTTTAAAAAATCGTTGCGTTTGATTGGTGTAGAACGATTTGATGATGCCTTTGGAACCTACAAACATCATACAGATAGTTATATTGCCAAAGTGATATTTGAATATAACACTAATAAACCGTTTGATAAATCCACCCTGTATCTTTTTGAAGCGCACCTTGTAGGACAGATCATTTCAAACGAAATAATAGCAATAAATGGGGCAAAACAGATAATAAAAGACATAGAGAATAAGACCAATTTTGGTTTTTGCTTTGCAACCGGTTCATTGTTAAAACCTGCCATCTTAAAACTAGATAAAGCGGGTATTGACTTTGATCCCATGCAAATAGTCGCATCTAATGAAATGGAAGAACGAGAAGAGATCATCAAAAAAGCCATAAATAATGCCCGCAGTTTTTATAAAGTTGAAAAATTTGATCGAATCATTTCCGTTGGTGATGGTATTTGGGACTTAAGAGCTGCCCAAAATTTATCCTTAGAATTTGTAGGTATAGGTAATAAACACAAAGAAACATTGACCGAAAATGGAATGAAAAAACATTACCCAGATTTTATGGACTTAAATTGGGAAGAACTGATCCTATAAAAATAAATAAGGCAGGACTTACGAAAAGGCAAATCCATTATGATCGCAGTAACGCTAAAGTCGGCATTCATTTGCAACGGCGATCCTATTTTTTGAGTTTATATTTCATTTCTGCACTGCTAGAACATCAATACGCTTTAACGCATTACAAATGCTTAATAAATGATATCGAAGTTGAAAACTTCGACAATCGGGTTGTCTCTAATTACATCGTTCTTTCCTGATCATTTACTGACATCGTACAAGATACGACTATAATGATTTGGATGATTGTAAGGTTCGCAATTATTGGTTCGTTAAATCATTTGTAATGAGATTTGTTTTGTATGTTTGTGGTCGAGTATAAGATTAAGTGAAATTTATCTCACGTTTTTGTATGTTAGATATAGCGAACAATAAGAAATGTCATGTACAGTATTGAAGCGTATAACGAAAGTATCAACTATACAAAATTGTCTGATGATGTGATACCAACTGAAAATTGAGTGCCTTTAAAACATTTTCCATTTTCATTTATAATAGAAACCATGAGCAATAAGAAACCAAACAAAGATATCATAAGGTCTTCGGCAGCTGAATACCTAACCTTTATAGCCGCGACTGGCGAAGGCGGTGTAGAAGTTATTTATGCCGATGAAAACATTTGGCTTTCGCAAAAAATGATGGCGGAGCTCTATCATGTTAATGTCAGAACGGTTAACGACCACCTTCAAAAGGTTTTTG
>Ga0075154_10001873_pt1 | contig 14302 bp, 17 predicted proteins | sample JI71714BDNA_FD_70965 | JGI IMG/M metagenome (GOLD analysis project Ga0075154, IMG submission 70965) | Wastewater effluent complex algal communities from Wisconsin, to seasonally profile nutrient transformation and Carbon sequestration -... | ecosystem: Engineered > WWTP > Effluent > Algae... | reverse complement strand
GTTCGGTGATGTGGTCCGAGCCGCCGCCCACCGCCACAATCCAGCTGGCCCCACCCAGCGCCACCACGATATCGGCCACATAGCTGTTGGTCACGATCCAGCGTTCGGGCGCCTGGCCGGGGCCGGCCACCTGGGCACTTGCAGCACCCATACCTATACCCATACCCGCCCACATACGCCACGCAAGGTGCAGCCCGAGGGCACCTGCTGACCCCACCAGCCAGCGCCGGCGCTGGTTATTCCGTAAGTTGTTTGCCATTCAGAGCGCCTCCGCCGACGTCGGGTTCAGGGACGCCTGCCACTGCGCCAGCCAGGCCACCGAGTCCGCTGCGCCGGGGCCTGCCTGCAGCACCAGCACACCGCCGGCACCGTCGCTCAGTACCAGCGCCTGCCCACCCTCCTGGCGCTGGAGCTGTTGCATCTGCACACAGGCCGCCATCCGCAGGTGGAGCTTGCAGGCTGCGTCTGAGGCATGCACCGCGCCCGCTGTGCGCGACACCTTGGCCAGCGGCCCCTGGTACCGAACGGCCAGGCCCGGTCCGGCAAACCAAAGCTGCATGGAGGGCGCATCGGCACTGTGCAACACCGCCGCCTCGGCGCGGGTCTGGATGGCCTGGGCATCTGCCGCCAGCGGCGCCGAGGGATGTTCCGTCTGGGGTCCTGTCAGGGGCAGCAGTTCACCCTGGGGCATGGCGCTGGGCAACAAGGGCAAGGCCACCGCAGCGCCCGGCGTCCAGAACGGAGTGGCTTGCGGCAGGGCATGCGCCATGAGGTGCGGCAGCGCTATCTCCCGGCCCGACTTGGACATCAGGAACAGGCGACCAATCACATGGCCACTGGCGTCGAACCAGTTCAGGCTGAAGGTATGGCCGTGGTGGTCGCGCTCCTCGAAAAAGAAGCAGCGGTGCACGCCCAGTGCCGCCACCTCGCCCACATGCTGCGCCGTGCGCAGCTGCAGGCCGGCAGTGGTGGGCGATACCTGCGCGTCGTCCATGATGAGCAGGGCCACACCCAGGCGGTTGCGCGCAGCCAGCAGCAGCTTTCCCCATTGCCCGCATGGGGCCAGCAGCGCCGGCAGATCGGGCTGCAGCTCCACAGCGCCATGCCCCAGCCGGGCAGCCAGCAAGGCGGCTTCGGGCACGCCCAGGCGGGCGGCGGCCTCGGGACCGTGCAGGTGGGGGTGGGCAGTCACCAGTTCGGCCCAGGCTTGCCGCAGCGCTGCGGGGTCTTGCAGCAAGGCACGCTCTGCGGGGACGGTCGGGTTGTCGGTGATCATGGTCATGGTGTGTGGCTCATCAGAAGTGGGCTTTGGCCTGGATGTAGAAGAATCGGCCTGGCGGGTCCTGCACAGAACCGGTGGCGCTGTAGTTGGCGGGTTGCCGGGCGTTGGTCAGGTTGTCGATCCCCACCGCCGTGGTCCAGGTGGCGTTGACGCGGTAGGCCAGCTTCACATCGAGGGTGCCGAAGTTGCTGCTGGTCGGCGCCGGTGTGGGCGTCGGCGGAGCCACGTTCACGCTGGCAAAGTAGTCGTGCAGATAGCGGCCCTGCACATCCAGACGCCACGGCCCCTGCGCGTAACGCACGCCAGCACGCCAAGTGTGGCGGGCGCGCTGGGTCAGGCGGCTACCGGTGATGCCGTCTTTGGCGTCGAGGTAATCCCAGCCACCGGTCAGGGCCCAGGCAGGGCTGACCTGCCAGCTGGCGCTGAGCTCGGAGCCGCGCAACAGCGCCTTGCCCACGTTGCTGAAGACGCTGCGGGTGGTCACGCCGGGTGGGTCTCCGGCCTGGGCAGGCTCTTGCACCGCCTGGATCAGGTTGGTGACGTCGGAGCGGAACAGCACCCACTCGGCCTCCAGCCGATCAGACCGGTAGGCCGTGGCCAGCTCCCAGGACCGGTTTTCTTCGGGCTGGATATCCTCGCGGCCCAGAATGAGGAAGCGACCGCGCACGAAGCGGGAATACTGCTCGGTGGCCGAGGGGGCGCGGAACGCCTCTCCGTAGCCCACGCGCACCGACCATGGGCCCGGCGCGTACGACAGCGACAAACGCGGCGTGACCACACTGCCAAAGGTGGAGAAGTCGTCCCAGCGCAGGCCGCCCAGCAGCTTCCAGTTCGGGGCAAAGCGCCACTCGTCTTGCAGCAAGAGGTGCTGGTTGGTGGTGTCGGCCTTCCTTTGTACGATGCTGATTTCCAGATCGTCGCGCAGCCAGCCACCGCCCAGCACCAGGGTGTGATCGGCCAGCTCCAGCGCGTAACGCGCCTTCAGTTCGGTCTGTACATAGTCGGTGGTCTCTATGGTGGGGAAGCTGCGGGTGGTGGCGGCTTCGGCCTGGCCCTGCGAAAGGTCCACGGCCAGCACCCCTGTGCCCACCACGCCCTGGTAGCGCAGCGCATAGGTCTCGCGGCGTTCGCTCTCCACCGCGGTGAAGGGGGTGAACGGAGCGCGCGCCAGCCGGGTGGGGCCGGTGTCGTCCTGGTCGGCAGCTTCCAGCGTCCAGCGCAGCTCGTGGCCAGGCGCTACGGCCCACACCCCCTGGTAACTCAGGAAGGTTTCATCGATCTCGCTGAGGTCGAACGTGGTGGCGGCCGTTTCCGGGTAACGGAACAGGCCTTTGTTCCTGGTGGAGATGCTGATCCTGTGGCCCGTTCTTTCGGTGCCAGCTCGCAGCGTGGCGCCCGTCAGGGTGGTGCTACGTTGGCCGCCCTCCATCGTGCCCAGCGTGATCTGGGCAGAACCACCAAACGCCTGGCCAGGCCGGCTTCCTTTGGTGATGACATTGATGACACCGCCGGTGGCATCGGCGCCGTACAGGGCAGACATGGGTCCGCGCACCACCTCGATGCGCTCCACCTCCTCCAGGCCAATGAGGTTGAGTTGCGGGTTGCCGTACTTGCCGGTGCGCCGCAGGCCATCGACCAGCACCAGCACCGGTGAGCCCGCGTTGGAGATCAGCCCGCGTATGGCCACAAAGCTGCTGGTGCCGTTGGCACGAGCGTCTACGCCAGTGAGCATTTTCAGCGCATGGGTGACGCTGGAACCGGCAAAGGCCTCCAGATCGCGGGCGCTGATGACCTGCACCGAAGCTTGAACGTCCTGGATAGGCTGCTCCAGGCCGGTGGCCGACACCACCACCTCTTGCAAGGTGGCAGCGGTATCGGGCCGAGCGCTGGCTGTGGTCTGGGCCCACAGGACGGAGGCAGGCAGTAGGAGAGCGGCCGCAACCAGCGGCGCCAAGGAAAAAGGAGCTTGCATGATGAGGAAAAGAAAGGGTTCAGGGGGTAGAGCTGGATCTGGGGCTGTGGCTGTGGCTGCTGTGGTCATGGGCGGCAGGCCTGCGCGGCTGCTGCACCCAGACCACCACGTCCACGCTGCCGGCCCGCTCGAAGTGCAAGGTCAGGCTGAAGCGGTCGCCCACCTGAAGCGGCCGGTTCAGTCGTTGCAACATGAGGTGGTAGCCGTCGGGGTCGGTATGGCGAAAAGCCGGTGACGCACCGGCAGGCAGTTCCACCGCGGGCTCCACATACATGAGTGCCAGCCCGGCCGCGTTGGGTACGCTCTGGTGAATCACCACCCGTTCAGCCACGGGTGTGCTGGCGCCAATCAGGCGGTCGTCGGTGGGGCCTGTGTTGCCAAAGCGCCGGAAATACACCGCGGCTGCTGTAGCTCCCGCTTCGGAGGGCGTGGCATAGGGGTGGTCTATACGCAAGCCACCCAGCCGAAAGTCATGGGCCAGGGACGGCACCGAAAACAGGGCTGCGCACCACAGCAGTACAAAGCGCCATAGCGTCATGATCGAACTCCAGAAAAAACACAGCGGCGGGGGCCCACGCCACCCGGAGCGGGTTGCAGGAACGTAAAGACCCGGACGGGCGACCAGACGCCCGGACCACCTGGAGGTGGGCTGGGCTGGCCTACAGAATGAGGGGGAGGAAAGTCAGGCCAGGCGCGGTGGCGCGCGGGGCTGCCCGCAGGCATGGAACTGCGCGGGCGGACACGGAAAAGAACCCGGCACTACAGCGGAGCACCGGGGAGCTTGGGGCCACAGGCTGTCCAGGCAGGGCGGTGGCAATGTGGGCGTGGCATGCCCGGCCAGGCACCAGTCGCAAGCTGGCGCGGCGGCTTCGGCATCGAGGTCGGGGGCCTCATGGCTGTCCACCCGGACCCAGACCATGCCGGTCTGGGTACACACCTGTACCCAGTTTCCCGCATCGGCCAGGCGCACCGCAGCCTGAGCCAACACCGGGAACAGCGCCGCCAGCACCAGCAAGCCCATGCACAGCCAGGCGGTCAGGCGCACGCCACGCGCAGACAGCGTCATGGTTCAGCCACCCAACACGGCAAAAGGCTTCGCTCAGGAAGCACCCACATACCCGCTCCAGAAACCAGAGAACCGACACGGAGCACCTCAGCGCTCCGCCACCACGCTCAGCTCAGGGCGACAGTAGGTGGGGCTCGGGACCGGTCGGGGCGCCAGTGGGCATGGGCAGCCACACCCGGGCGTTGCACAGCCCAGCGCTGCAGCGCGAGCAGCGGCACCGGCAGGCTTGCGGCGGGCTGCGTGAGAAGTGCGGAGGCAGTTCCCTGCGAGAGGCACCAGGGGCAGTCGGCGTGGCTGGCGCTGCTGCCTTCTGGCGGGGCCGTGCGCGAGACCTCCTGCGTCTGTGCGTGCAGCCAGAAGGTCCCGGAAGTGGTGCAGATTTCTACCCAGCCAGCGCGCTCGGCGGGCACCTGCCCCGCCTGCGCCACCTGGGAGGCCCAGGGCAGCAAAGCGCCCAGCACCAGCGCCCAAAGGGCGATCCAGGTGGTGGTGCGTTGGCGCATGCGGGAAGACATGCGCCGCATTGTATTCAGGTATCGGGCTCAGTAGCCGCTGCGGCGGTCCAGGCGGGTGGTGCGGCCATCGGCATGCACGATTTCACTGGCGTAGATTTCGCGCAGAAAGTCGCGGTCCACGAAGCCGCGTACCTTCACGCGGTCGCCTTCGCGCACGGGCACAAAATTCGGGTAGCCCACGTCTACGCGGATGTTGCCGGTGTTGTCGCCAATCAGGAACTCATCGGTGTCGAGTATGCGCGCAACGGTACCGTCCACGGTCACCATGGTGCCGCGGCGCAGTTCACCAATGGGCGTGATGGCTTCGGTGCGTGCGTCGGCCGCAGCCGGTGCTGCCAGCGCGGGCGCTGCAGTCGGGGCCGTGTCGTTGGGCTGGCTAGCGTGCGCCAGGAAAGGCAGGGCGAGTGCGGTAGCGGCGGCGGCCAGGGTGGTGCGAAGTGCGAACATGACGAATCCTCTCTGTTGGGTTGATGGAGCCACCATTGCAACAAGCCGGCAGTGAACCAGCCATGAACGCCTGGTTCATGTGGCGTTCATGCGTGCTGGCCATACTCCAGCCCGCATTCCCGTGTTCTTTTGCCACAATACCGACAGGCTCCCTGCCACGGGCCCGCCACCCCATGCTTCCATCCGATCCCGTCCCCTCACGCTCCCCTACCCTCTCCCGCCGGACAGCCTCTGCCGCCGTGGCCGTGGCCATTGCTGGCAGTCTGAGCCTGCAGGCCATGGCATCCACCGAGCCGGCACCGCGAGACGACCACGACTGGGCCCGCGATGCCGTGCGCTCCGGCGATATCCGTCCCCTCACCGACATCCTGCAGGTTCTGGAGCGCGACTTCCTGGGGCAGGTGGTGGAAATTGAACTGGAGCGCAGCACGCGCAGCGTGGTGTATGAGATTGAGCTGCTCTCGCCCAAGGGACACTTGGTTGAGCTGGCCTACGACGCACGCACCGGCCAACTGGTGAGGGCCGAGGGGCGCGGCCTGGAGAGCGCACGCCGGCCGGTGCGCCCATCGTCTGGAGTCCACCCATGAAGGTGCTTCTGGTGGAGGACGACCGCGCCCTGTCCGAGCGCCTGGAGCGGGTGCTGACCGAAGCGGGCTTCACGGTGCACGCAGTGACAGACGGAAAAGAAGCCCTTTATGTGGGTGAGAATTTCCCGCTTGATGCGGTGGTGCTGGACCTCGGTCTGCCCGAACTCGACGGCCTGTCTGTGCTGGAGCAATGGCGCCGCGGCGGGCACAAGGTGCCGGTGCTGGTGCTCACGGCGCGTGCGCGCTGGTCGGACAAGCTGTCGGCCTTCAACGCGGGCGCCGACGACTACGTGACCAAACCCTTCGAAATGGACGAGGTGGTGGTGCGCCTGCGTGCCCTCATCCGGCGCAGCACCGGGCATGTGCACCCCGAGCTGGAATGCGGGCCCCTGCGCCTGGACACGCACGACCAGCGCCTCACCGTGAACGGGGAAACCGTGCTGCTCACCTCGCACGAGTTCCGCCTGCTCTCCTACCTCATGCACCACCGGGACCGGGTGGTGAGCCGCACCGACATCTTCGAGCACGTGTACGACGCCGACGCCGACCGCGACAGCAACGTCATCGATGTGCTCATGGCCCGCATACGGCGCAAGCTCGGGGTGCCTCTCATCCACACCGTGCGCGGCGCGGGCTACCGGCTTTCCTGGGAACCCTGAGGGTGCGCGAACGCCGGCCTGCCAGCCTGCAAAGGCGGCTGACCATCACGGCCCTGGGCGGGCTGATGGTGGTGCTGGCGCTGGGCGCCTGGGGCCTGTCCGCGGCGTTCCGCGCGGCGGTGGAAAGAGGCTTCGATGAGCGCCTGAAAACCGTGCTGCAAACCCTGGTGGCCGAGGCCGAGACCACCAGCGACGGCCGGCTGGTGCTCAGCCGCCCGATGGGTGACCCGCGCTTCGAGCAAATCTACTCGGGCTCCTACTGGCAAATCTCCAACGCCGATGGCGTGCTGTTGCGCTCGCGCTCGCTGTGGGACCAGGAAATCCCCTTCAGCGTTTCCCCGCCCGACGGGTCCACGCTGTTCCGCTTCTGGGTGAATCCCACGGGGCAGCTGATTCGCCTGGCCGAGCGCGATCTGACCCTGCCCGGCCGCCCCGATGTGCTGCACTTCATCGTGGCGGGGCGCGCCGCCGAGCTGGAGGCGGAACTGCGCCGTTTTGACCAACTGCTGGTGCTGGGCATGGCACTGCTGGCAGTGATGCTGGGCGCCACGGTGGCGGTGCAGGTGCGCCTGGGCCTGCAACCCCTGCGCCGTCTGCTGGACGATCTGCAGGCCGTCTGGCACGGCCAGCGCAACCGGGTGGACGAGGCCCTGCCGCGCGAGCTGCGGCCGCTGGCCGTGTCGGTCAACCAGTTGCTCAACCACGACGACCGCGAAATCGTTCGCGCCCGCGACCAGGCTGCCGACCTGGCCCACGCCATCAAGACGCCATTGGCGGTGCTGCGCGCCGACATCGACCGGCTCGACACCCCGCTGGCCGCCGAGATGCGCGAACGGCTCGACCTCATAGACGGGCTGGTGCGGCGCAACCTGGCACGCGCGGCACCGGGGCGCAGCAGCGCAGCGTCGGCGCTGGGGGCGGCAGTGCGGCCGGTGGCCGAACAAATGGCCGGACTCATGCAGCGGGTGCATCCGCAGCGCCAAGTGGCGGTGGTGCTGGCCATACCCGATGAACTCTATGTGAGGCTGGACCAGCAAGACCTGGAGGAAGTGCTGGGTAACCTGCTGGACAACGCCTGGAAATGGGCACGCAGCCGCGTTCGCCTGAGCGCCGTGGTGCGCGGCGAGTCCTGCCAACTGGTGCTGGAAGACGATGGTCCGGGCCTTCCTGCAGAAGACAGGGAACTGGTGCTGGGCCGCCGCGTCCGGCTGGATGAACGGACAGCTGGGCAGGGCCTGGGTCTGCCCATCGTGCGCGACATTGTGCAGGCCGGGGCGGGGCAGCTGGAACTCGACCACTCGGCCCTGGGAGGGCTGCTGGTGCGCGTCACGCTGCCGCTGGCGCGGCCGTTCTGAATCGGCGGTCTGAACCCGCGGTCAGGGCTGGGCGCCAAAAACCACGGGCTGGTCTGGGGGCAGCTTGGTCATGCACGCCTGGAACCAGGCGCTGTCGAGCCAGTGCTGCAGCCAGGCCTGGACACGCGGCAAAGGCAAGGCGGCAAACCAGGCGGGTTCCACCGCGGCAAACTGGCGCACAAAAGGAAAGAGCGCCAGATCGGTGGCGCAGGGCGTGGCACCTCCCACGAAAGGGGCTGGCAGCCAGCGCTGTTCCAGCGGCTCGAGCAAGCAGTGAACAGCCGCACTGCGGTGCTCCAGCCGCCACGCGCTTTGCTGCTCCAGACCGGCGGCAGAGGCAGCAACACCGAACCTTTCGGGGTACTTGTAGCGGTCCAGGTGGTGCTTGAAAGCACCATCGTTGGTGCGCAAAAGGTCCAGATGGGCGGGGCTCTGCGCCAGCTCCCAGGCCCGTGCGGCGGCAGCAGGGGCTTCGGGCAGCGTCAGCGCCCAGCGCACAATATCCCGGCTTTCCTCCAGCACCTGCCCGCTGGGCAGCACCAGCACGGGCACCGTGCCTTTGGGCGAGGCGGCCAGCAGGCCCGGTGGCTTGTCGCGCAGCACAATTTCGTGCGCGCAGAAACCCACGCCGGCCCACAGCAGGGCCATGCGGGCCCGCATGGCGTAGGGACAGCGGCGGTAGGTGTAGAGGAGTGGGCGTTGGTCAGGGGGCTGCATGGGCATCTGCCTGACCGCCGTGTTCCAGCAAATGGCATTGCGCCGCAAACGCAGCGCTTTCCAGTTGCAGCGTGCTGTGCCGAATGCCAAAACGCTGCTCCAGCTCGTGTTGCGCACGCGCCAGCAGCACAGCGGTATCGGCGGCGGTTGCGGCGCTGTCGGCCAGCACCAGATGCGCCGTGAGTGCCGCCTGCGAGGTGCTGGTGGGCCAGACGTGCAGGTCGTGCACCGCCTGCACACCGGGCAAAGCCAGCAGGCACTGCTGCACCTCGTGCAGGCTCACGTGGGGCGGAACGCCATCAAACATCAGGTGCACCGACTGGCGGAACAAGCCCCAGGTGCCCACCACCACCACGGCGGCAATGAGCAGGCTCATGACCGGGTCTATCCACAGCCAGCCCTGCCACAGGAACAGCACGCCACCCACAACCACACCCAGGGAAACCAGAGCGTCGGCGGCCATGTGCAGGAACGCCCCACGGATGTTCAAGTCCTCGCGCCCGCGCAGGAAAAGCAGCGCGGTGGCGGTGTTGATGGCGATGCCGATGGCCGCCACCACAATGACGGTCCAGCCCTCGGTGGCGTGCGGCGACTGCAAGCGGCCCAGCGCCTCCCAGGCCAGCCAGCCCATGGCCACGAGCAGCAGCACCGCATTGATGAGCGCCGCCAGAATGGTGCCGCGCTGCCAGCCGTAGGTATGCCGCGCATCGGGCTGGCGCTGCCCGGCCAGCGCCCCTACCCAGGCGAGCAACAGGCCCGCCACATCGCCCAGGTTGTGTGCGGCATCGGCCAGCAGTGCCAGCGACTGGATCTTCCAGCCGTAGTAAGCCTCCACCGCCACAAAGCCCACGTTGAGCGTGATGCCCACCGCAAAGGCACGGTTGAAGTTGGGCGGCGGGTGGGCATGGCTGTGGCCATGGCTGTGCCCGTGGTCGTGTCCGTGGTCGTGCGGGTGGGTGTGCGGGTGGGTGTGCGGATCTGCGCTCAAGGTGGGGCGAACCGGGAAAAAGCGGCCAGGGCGGTCGGTAGGGAAGAGTATGCCGCAGGCGCTGCAGTAGACTGAGGTAGGAATCCTCTCACACCATGAAGACCAAGAAGACCTTCAAAGAGCGCCTGCACAAGGCGGCACAAGACCCCCGGCAAGTGATGGTGAAGGCCCTTCAGGGCCTCATAGACCAGCTGCGTGGTTACTCCTACAACTTCGAGAAGAATGGCGAGCGCCGCCTGCTCGAACGCCTGGCCGAGTTGCAACCCGCTACCGTTTTTGATGTCGGCGCCAATGTGGGGGACTGGTCTCTGGTGGCCAGCGCGCTCATGCCCCGAGCCACCATCCATTGTTTCGAGTTGTCACCACGAACGTATGTGACGTTGCGCCAGCGCCTCCACGGAGCGCAGTTCAAGGTCAACAACTGCGGCATGGGCCACCAGAACAGCGTCATCGAATTCAAGGACTACGGAGAAAACTCCACCGTCAACACCATCCTTCAGGATGCCACGTACCACGACCACAAGATAGCGGCGCAGATCACGCAGTCCCACATCGTGACGGGTGACAGCTACTGCCAGGAACAGGGCGTGGACCACATCGATCTGCTCAAGATCGATGTGGAGGGCGCAGACCATCTGGTGCTGGAAGGATTTGCCCAGATGCTGGGCCAGGGTGCCGTGCGCGTGGTGCAGTTTGAATACGGCTACACCCATGGCGATGCCAAGTTCCTGATGCGGGACTTCTATCGCCTGTTTGCCAGTTACGGTTATCTGGTGGGCCGGCTAAGCCCCAGGGGGGTGGACTTCGCCCCCTGGCACTACAAGCTCAACGATTTCCGATCGGGTCCGAACTACGTGGCCGTGCGCCAGGACGACCACGTGCTGCTCCAGCGGCTTTCCCGCTTCTGACCCCGCCCACCGCCCAACCCGTCTGTCAGCGCTTCCTGCCTTCGGTGCCGTGCCCGATGACACCGCCAATGGCGGCGCCCCCGAGTGTGCCCAGCGTGCTGCCGCCGGTGAGGATGGAGCCGCCAATGGCACCCACGCCCGCCCCGATGGCTGCGTTTTCCTGCTGCTGGGTGAGGTTGGCGCAAGCGGCCAGCGTGGGAACGACTGCGGCAATCAGGGCCACGCGGACCCAGGTTCGGACAGAAGTCATGCAAATTCTCCTCAACGTGGTTAGAACGACGCTGAGTGTGGCGCCTGCGGGCGCCAGCAAATGCTTCCACATGTGAGCAGATGTAGGCGCTGCAGCCGCAGGCCCACGGGCTCGGTCACGTTTGCTTACCAGCTGCCCACGTTGGGCATGTCCGTCCATGGCGCGGCGGGCGCCAGAGCACTGCCGCTTTGCAGCAATTCGATGGAGATACCGTCGGGGGAGCGGACAAAGGCCATGCGGCCATCGCGCGGCGGGCGCAGGATTTGCACGCCATGCTGCTGCAGGCGTTCGCAAGCGGCGTAGATGTTGTCCACCGCGTAGGCAATGTGGCCAAAGTTGCGGCCGCCGGTATACACCTCCGGGTCCCAGTTGTAGGTGAGTTCCACCTGGGCATCGGAGTCGCCGGGTGCGGCCAGGTAGACCAGGGTGAAACGGCCCTGCTCGGATTCGTAGGTGCGGATCAGCTCCAGGCCCAGCGCATCGCGGTAGAAGGCCAGGGAGGCGTCGAGGTTGGCCACGCGGACCATGGTGTGCAGGTATTTCATAGGAGACGGGTGCAGGTGTCAGGCAGGTGCGCCCTGCTGGCGGAAAGGATCGGCAAGCGCAAAGGCTTCCAGTGCGTCGAGGGACGCCATGATACGGTCGATGGTGGGTGTGTTCTGGCTGGGTATCTTGAAGACCCGCATGACCGCCAAGATACTGGCCAGCACCACATCGGCCATGGTGACGGTGTCGCCGTGGCAGTAACGGCCGGTCTGGGGTTCGCGGGCCAGGCGTTGCTCCAGGGCCGCCAGGCCGGTGCCGAACCAGTGGACTTGCCAGGCGCGCCAGGCGGCATCGTCCATGCCCGCCTGGATGGCCAGGTACTTCTTGATGCGGGGCGTGAGCAAGGGGTGCGTGTCGCTGGCCAGCATGGCGGCCAGCGAGCGCACGCGGGCGCGGCCGTGCAGGTCTCGGGGCAGCAGGGGCGGCTCGGGCTGCAGCTCTTCCAGAAACTCCAGAATGGCCAGGGATTGCGTGATGGGCGGCTGGCCCGCCTGCACCAGCGCTGGAATGCCACCCAGCGGGTTGATGGCCAGAAAGTCCGGGCGCAGGTGCTCGCCGGCCTCCAGGTTCACAAACAGTTCGTGCGCCTTCAGCCCCTTCAGGTTGAGCGCGGCGCGCACCCGGAACGTGGCCGACGAGCGCCAGAAGGCGTAGAGATGGAATTCGGGAATGGCGGACATGGCAGCTCCTGTAGAGATGCTGCCTAGGGTAACGGATAGTCCGCTGTAAGAGGCGTCTGCTATCCTCGATAGACCTGATTCCGGCGGTGGGTACAGCACCCGAATCGGGTGATCTTTTGTGACCCTACAACGCGCGGCTGCGGGCCGCAGGAGCCTGTGAACATGGGGATGTTGCTGCTGGGCCTGGTGCTGTTTCTGGGTGTGCACTCCGTGCGTGTGTTTGCCGAAGGCTGGCGCACCGCGGCTGTGGCCCGCTGGGGTGCAGGGCCCTTCAAGGGGGCTTATTCGCTGCTCTCGGTGGCAGGGCTTCTGCTCATCATCTGGGGGTATGGCGCAGCGCGGACCAGCCCGGTGGTGTTGTGGAGCCCGCCGGTGGCCACCCAGCACATCGCCGCACTCCTCACCTGGGTGGCGTTTGTGTTTCTGGCCGCTGCCTACGTACCGCGCAACGCCCTGCGCGCAAAGCTTCGCCACCCCATGGTGCTGGGCGTGAAGGTGTGGGCGTTTGCGCATTTGCTGGCCAATGGCACCCTGGCCGATGTGCTGCTGTTTGGCAGTTTCCTGGTGTGGGCGGTGCTGAGTTTCCGGGCCGCACGCCAGCGCGACCGGTTGGCAGGCGCCACAGAGCGCCCCGCCAGCAGTGCCGCCGGGACGGCCGCCGCCGTGGTGGCGGGAACAGCCGCCTGGGCCTTCTTTGCCCTTTGGGCACACGGCGCCTGGATTGGCGTGCGGCCCTTTGGCGTTTGAGCTTACGCCCACCCGCCCATGGCCGCCCACCCTCTGCTGCTGGTATTCATGGCACTGCTGGCTGCGGTAGGTGGCATTGTGCTGGGGCGGCTGTGGGAGCGCTGGGAGCAGCGGCAACTGGCGCCGCGTTCGGTACCGGCTGGAGCCGCCGCAGCGCCTGGCCAGCGTGGGACCGGGGAGGAGCCGCTGTCGGCGCTCCCTCCCCACGTACTGCCCTACCCGCTGCCCACGCCCTTGCTGGATCCGGTGACGCAGTTGCCCAACGCGGCAGCCATTCTGGACGCGCTGGCGCGCCAGCTGTCGTTCGCAGACCGGCTCAAGCACCCCGTTACCCTGCTGATTGCAGAGCTGGACCACTACGACGAGTTGCTGGCCCGGCATGGCGAAGCCGCGGTGCAGCAGATACTGCTGGAAGTGGCACGTCGCATGAAATTCCGGGTCCGCACCCATGAGCTGCTGGGACGCTGGGCGCCCAACCACTTTCTGGTGGTGCTGCCCGACGTGGATGTGGGCAACGCACTGGTGCTGGGCGAAGACCTCCGCGAGGCCATATCGGGCCGCCCTGTGGTGCTGGTTGGGCGGGAAGACCCACTTGCAGTTACCATAAGCGTCGGGGTTCACGGGCGCACACCCAGCCCGTCCAGACCGTTGCGCGACCTCGCTGCCGAAATGGTGGTGGGGGCCGAGCGGGCTCTGGAAGCCACCGTGGCCGATGGTCCCAACAGGCTTGAAATTGAACCCTGACCGCCCCTACTGCCCCAGTTGCCGCAGCTGTCTCCGTCTCCCCGGACTGCAGCGCACGGCAAGCCGCCGGGCCGGCCGGCTTACCCCTATCCCGCACTGCCGCGCGCTGTGAGCGCGGCTGTACCCATTCAAAGGAAAGGTCTCCCCACCCATGGCACCCCAAACTTCCCCCAACCACACCCCGCGCAAAGTCCGTAAAGCCGTATTCCCGGTGGCCGGCATGGGCACACGCTTCCTGCCCGCCACCAAGGCCATGCCCAAGGAAATGCTGCCCGTGGTGGACAAACCCCTCATCCAGTACGCGGTGGAGGAGGCCTATGCCGCCGGTATCCGCGAGATGATTTTCGTGACCGGGCGCCACAAGCGCGCCATCGTGGACCACTACGACATGGCCTACGAACTGGAACGCGAACTGGAGGACGCGGGCAAACAGGCGCTGCTCGATGTGGTGCGCTCCGTGAAGCCCGACGACATGGTCTGCGTGGCCATACGCCAGCCCAAGGCGCTGGGCCTGGGGCACGCGGTGCTGTGCGCCGAACCCATGGTGGCCGGCGAGCCCTTTGCCGTGCTGCTGGCCGACGACCTGATGGTGGGCGAGCCGCCCATCATGGCGCAAATGACCGCGCAGTTTGCCGAGCTGGGCGGCTGCATTCTGGCGGTGCAGGAAGTGCCGCGCGAACACACCAAACGCTACGGCATTGTGGCCGGCGAATTCCTGCGCGACGACCTCATGCAGATCAGCCGCTTCGTGGAGAAGCCGGCCCCGGAAGTGGCCCCATCCAACTGGGGCGTGGCGGGCCGCTACGTGCTCACGCCCGAGGTGTTCGACCAGATCCGTG
>Ga0075154_10001872_pt1 | contig 14306 bp, 14 predicted proteins | sample JI71714BDNA_FD_70965 | JGI IMG/M metagenome (GOLD analysis project Ga0075154, IMG submission 70965) | Wastewater effluent complex algal communities from Wisconsin, to seasonally profile nutrient transformation and Carbon sequestration -... | ecosystem: Engineered > WWTP > Effluent > Algae... | reverse complement strand
TTGCTACTCATTTCAAAACCATAAGCACCAGCATTGTGAAAAACCAACAGATCGCCTTCGCTTACTTCTGCAATATTTCTATCCCAAGCAAAAGTGTCGGTTTCACAAATATTACCAACAACAGCATAGTTTTTTTCAGCTGCATTTGGATTACTTATGTTTTCAATTTTATGATAAGCATCGTAAAACATTGGACGAATTAAATGATTAAATCCAGTATCAACACCAACAAAATTGGCTGCTGCTGTTTGTTTAATTACATTTACTTTAGAAATTAAAAAGCCAGATTCACTCACCAAATATTTACCAGGTTCAAACCAAATTTGCAAATGTTTATCGTGTGGATGTTTGTTAAACATTTCGTTCACTTTTGCAGCCAACAATTCCATATCAGTTTCTGCATCTCCTTCTTTATAAGGCACTTTAAAACCACCACCCAAATCAATAAAACTTAAATCTTTAAATAAAGGAATCAAATCAAACAATACTTCAATTCCTTTCACAAAAACATCTACATCTTTTATTTCACTACCTGTATGAATGTGCAAACCATTAATGTGCAACTTGTGTTGTTGCATAACAGCAACTACTTCATTAATTTGTTCAACAGGAATTCCGAATTTACTTTTATCATGGCCAGTAGAAATTTTCAAGTTTCCACCTGCCATTATATTTGGCCTCAACCGAATGCCAACAGGATAAGCATTTCCAAAACTTACACCAAATTTTGCAAGGTTACTAATACTATCAATATTAATGTGTACACCTAAGTTTTTTGCTTCCACAATTTCATCAAAAGCAACGCCATTAGATGTGTATAAAACTCTATTGGATGGTACACCTGCATACAATGCCAACTTTACTTCATTAATACTACTGCAATCAATATTTGCTCCAATATTGGCAACATGTTTTAAAATATTAATATTGGTTAATGCCTTACATGCATAAAATATTTTTACATCACTCTGCTTAAAAGCGTTGACCAATTTTTGATATTGTTTGGTAATTGTTGCTGCATTGTACACATAAACTGGAGTGCCATGCGTATTGGCAATATTGATAAATTGATCGATTAAATGTTGCTGCATATTTGCGAAGATAGTATTGCGTTAAATATATTAATGTGAAAGGTTAACCCTTGATTTTTTTCTTAGGGGCCGAATCGATTTCTTCTAATCCAACTAAGTTTCTAATTACCACACTTGCTGCAACACAACCAAATATTGCAGGCATATAACTGATTGTGCCAATTAAAGATTTTTTAGGATGAGCTTTTTCTGATACAATAATTTTTGCTTGATCAACTTCCTCTGCACTAAATACAACATCAACTCCATTTTTTATACCAAGTGTTCTTAATTTTCTTCTTACATAAAAAGCTAAATTACATTGGTGTGTTTTTGAAATATCGGTAACTGTTACTTTTAATGGATTTATTTTTCCGCCAGCACCCATTGAACTTATGATAGGGATATTTCTATCGATACAAGCTTTAATAAAAAAACATTTGGGACTTAAAGTATCTATACAATCCACTGCATAATCAAAATTGCCTTTGTCTAAAAGTTCATTGGTAATTTCATCTCTAATATATAATTCCAAAACAGTTAATTCAATATTTGGATTAATATCTTTTAACCTTTCTGCCAACACTGTAGCTTTTGGTTTTCCTGCTGTACTATGCAATGCAGGAATTTGGCGATTGCAGTTACTTAAATCAACAACATCGGCATCGGCAATTGTCATTTTTCCAACGCCAGCTCTTGCAATCATTTCTGCACAAATACCACCAACACCTCCTAAACCAACAACCAAAACATTTTTTTGCATTAACGCTTCAATTGGTTCATCGCCAAGTAACAATTGAGTTCTGCTCATCCAATAAGGTATCATATTCTTGTATTGATTCGTTAATTTACTTTAGAATAAAAACAAATATTATATTGCTCCAGTATTATAAAGCAAGTATTTAATTATTTTCGACAAATAAAACTTAAAATCAGATGATTCAAGCAAAGATTGTTTCCACATTAAGTACAATTCTACTTTTGGTTGGAATGGCACAAGCTCAAAAAAGAGGTGTACAAATGTTAAGTACCAACGCTCCAGCAAATGTAAGTTTTAGAGGCATGTGTTTACCAACAGACGAGGTAATTTGGTTAAGTGGCAGTGAGGGAACTGTTGGAAGAAGTACAGATGCAGGCAAAAGTTGGTTTTGGATTAAAGTTGCTGGTTACGAAAAAAATGACTTTAGAGATATTCATGCCATTGATAGCAACACAGCAATTATTATGGCTGTTGGCGATCCTGCATATATTTTAAAAACTAAAGATGGTGGCAAAACTTGGAAACTTGTTTTTACAAAAACATTGCCTGGTTTATTTTTAGATGCAATGGATTTTAAAAATGAAAATGAAGGAATTTGTATTGGCGATGCCATACCTGTTGGTGATGGTGGCAGAAAGTTTTTTTATGTAATAAAAACAAAAGATGGTGGCGATACTTGGGAACCTGAACCATTGTATAAATTGCCACCTGCACAAGTAAATGGTGAATCTATTTTTGCTGCAAGTGGAACCAATATTATAATGATCAACCATCCAGATTATGAATATGTTTTTGCTACAGGTGGTGCTGTGAGTAATTTATATTTTATGGCAAAAGAAGGGAAGAAAAACAAAGCCTACCCTACTGTTCTGGCTAGAGAAAAAGACAGCAGAGGCGTTTTTTCAATTGCAACCGATGGCAAAAAAAATATTTACTGCATTGGTGGAGATTATAAAGACAGCAGAAGTGCTTATGATAATTTTGCTTGGACAAAAATTGGAAGTGAAAAATGGGCAACACCTTCTACTGCACAACCATATGGTTATAGAAGTTGCATTGCTTATATAGGAAATGACAAAATGGTTTCTTGTGGTACAAATGGAGTTGATTTTACAAAAGATGGAGGCAATGATTGGTTAAGTATTACAACTGAAGGATTTAATGTTTGTATGGTTTCTCCAGGAAAAAAATTGGTTTTTTTGGCAGGCGAACGTGGGAAAATTGGTCAATTAGTTTACTAGTAGATTAAACTATTTTATCTCATTCAAGTCTGTTATTAAAATAAAAAATATGAACAAAATAATTTGTATGCTATTGTTAAGTTTGTTTTTTGCTGCACCAACTATTGTGCATGCACAAGACACTAGTAAAGTTGCTAAAACAAAAATGGAACGCAAGAAAGAGATGAGAGAGAAGCGAAAAAATTTAACTCCAGAGCAAAAGGAAAAAGCTAAGGAAATGGTGCAAAAAAGAAAAGAAAAAATGGAGAACATGACACCAGATGAAAAAGCTGCTGTTAAAGAAAAAAGAAAAGAAGCAAAAGCTAAATACGACAGTTTACCTGCTGATAAAAAAGTTGCAATTAGAGAAAAAATAAAAGCACGAAAAGAAAAAAAACAATAGAATAAAAGGAAGCGTAATTGCTTCCTTTTATTTTAGTTACAATACAAAACTATTGTTATAAACACAATAAATGAGGTACTTTAGTAGCCAATCAATGTGTAAATATTGCTAAAATGACATCTTAAAATTTGTAGCACAAAAGTTGTATACAATCAATAAAAGTAATTATGCAAAAATTTCAAGCAATTATTCATTTTACTATGGATGAAGATTTTATGTCTTTAGTTCCACCACATAGAACATATATTAATTACTTAATTAACAAAATGACTATTGACAGTTATGCTGTAAGTATGGAAAGCCAAACTTGTTGGATAACTTTAAATATTGATTCAAAAAAAGAAGCTGAAAAAATTTTAGAGAAATCGCCTTTATGTAAATATTGGACATACACCGTTGAAGAATTATTTGTGTACGATAGTCAACAATATCGAATGCCTTCCTTACAATTCAACTAGTTATTAAAATGCTTTGAAAGTGCTTCATGTTGCTTTAACTCATTCACTAAATCTACTGTAAATGGTTTATTAATAAAGTCGATGATCACATCATATTGTTGCGACTTCATAAAGTCTTTTGGATTAACACTAGACGATAAAATTGCAATTGAAGTATTGACTAATCGATTGGCATATTTTCGCATAAAATTTTCCATAAAACCCCAACCATCCATTACAGGCATGTTTAGATCTAATAGAATTAAATCTGGAGCATCTGGAACTACTTCGTTTAATTTTACCTTCTCAAAATATTCTGAGAAATAATCAATTGCATTTTTTCCATTGGTAAACGATAATACAGATTCTGCAAATGCCGTATTGCTAATAACAAATTCACAAATTTTTATTGAAATAGGATCGTCATCTATAATAAATAGAGATTTTATCATCAGTTAGTATGATTTAAAGATTTATCAACAACAATAAATGTTGTTGAGCCAACTAGTTTTTACTTTAAACTATCCGATGTAAAACTAAAAGGCAACAATTGTTTAGCCGAATTAACAATCAATATTTTACCATCTAAACTACCTAAAATTAGCCGAATGGGTTGCTTTGTTCTTCCTTCATATTCTAACAAACTTTGCCTACACATACCACATGGAGAAATAGGGTTATGGCTTGTTCCATTTATATTGTGATAGGCAATTGCCATCGTTTGTATAGGAGTTTGTTTAAACAAAGCTGCTGCAGTTGCCAACAAAGATCTTTCTGCACAAATACCAACAGGATAACTTGCATTTTCTTGATTAGAACCTGTTACAATTTCTTGATTGTTAAGTATTGCTGCAGCACCTACTAAAAAATTAGAATAAGGAGCATAAGCTTCTTCTGCTGTAGCTTTTGCCTTGATCAATAAATCGGCATCCTCTTTATTCAAATCATTAATAGAATCATACACTTCATATTCAAAACTATACTGCTCTTTTAGCATAAACAATTGTTGAGTTAGATAAAATATTACTTACAAAATTGAAATGTAAGTAATTAAATATAACACGTAATATACTGATTTGTTATTTAATGAAGTTAAACAATCTTTTCCAACGTGGACCACCATCCCAACTAAACCAAATCATGGAAGCTTTTCCAACAATATGTGTTTCAGGAACATAACCCCAAAATCTACTGTCTTGGCTATTGTGTCTATTATCGCCCATCATCCAATAATAATTGTATTTGAATGTATAATTTGAAACTGGCTTTCCGTCAACTAAAATTTCGTTGGCAGTTTCTGCCAATGTATGTCCTTCGTAAACAGAAATTAATCTTCTATATAAAGGCAAATTTGCCTTGTTCAATTCAATAGTTACTCCTTTTCTAGGAATATAAATTGGGCCATAATTATCTACACTATTTTTATAATGTGCAGAATCAAAAGGAAAGAAATCTATTTGTGCATCAGTAGAATTATACTCAGAAGTAATTGGTTCTACTTTAAGTACAGTAGGCACTTTAGCCATTTTTGCAGCTTCAGTTTCTGTAAGAGACATCATACAAGCTCCTTCTTTTGCCAACTGCATATTTAAGAAATCTCTATAGTCTTTATACTTATCATCATTTCTCACATTAATATCATAGTCGGTTTGTAACATATCAAAATCCAAACCTGCTTTACTTGCATATACAGCATAAGATCTTTGAGCAAATTTTGGTGCAACTTGAGGTTTATTATTAATGTATAAAATTGCATTTTTAACTTGTATTGTATCACCAGCAACAGCCACACAACGCTTTATGTAATTGTCTGCTTTATCCATTGGATGAACAATAATATTGTCACCAAATTCATTCCAAACATTCTCTCTGCCTTTCTTTCTTACTTGAGAAGCATACGATTGAAAAGAACCATATTCTGGTAAGTTAATGGTTGTATCTCCTTCAGGAAAATTAAATACAACAACATCGTTTCTATTTACTTTAGTGTAGCCTGGTAATCTTTTATAATCAATTTGAATCCACTTAAAATAAGATGGAGTTTGAGAGTTGGGCAATAAATTGTGAACAAAAGGAAAACTTAATGGAGTTTGTGGAATACGTGGACCGTAAGACATTTTATTTACAAACAAAAAATCGTTCACCAACAATGTTTTTTCCATACTACCCGACGGAATAACATATGCTTCAAAAATAAAACTTCTAATAATGGTTGCTGCAACAATTGCAAAAACAGCAGCATCAACCCATTCTCTTGAAGCTGGTTTTTTATAACGTTTAAACACTTCTTCCCCACCCCACTTTGTATTTTTATCTAACCCAATAAGTGGGAAATAAATAAAAGGAACAAAGGTTAACAATGTATGATGAAGTAAATTGGTTTTACCAAACTGCATTACATAAATTATGGTAATCCAAATAGTAATAAACTGACCAGCAATTGGTATCAATTGAAACCAAAACCACTTTTTTCCAATATTGCATTTTTCAACAATTAACCATGTATTGTAAAATGGAATAAATGCTTTCCAAGCTTCAATTCCAGATTTTTTAAACAATAAATAAATACCAAAATGCCATCCTATAATTCCAATAATAAAAAGTGTTATTCCCATAATTGATTTTTTCTAAGGGGCAAAAATAGAGGTTAAATTATTAATTGCTGAATTTGTACCCAATTGCCACTTATTATTACAAATTAAGCATAGCATAAACGTTAAAGAAATTAAAAGACTACAATAGAATGGCTTAAAGAATGCATTACCCAAACTCTTCTTCAACAATTTCCAACGCATTTTTAATATTCACATCATCATTGTTGGCAAAACAATTGGTTAAATAAATCTTTCTTTTTTGCTGAATTGGGTAACCAGATTTATAAGTAACTAAAAAATGGGCTTGTTGTATTGGATAAATAGAAGGTAGAAATTGAATTTTTAAAATTGTATTTGTATAGATAATATTTGCTTGTGTAAACACAATAACTCTATAAAAATAATATAAAGCTAGAGATGCAAATACTATAGCATAACTACCCCAAATAAAATTATTTGTACTAAACCCAACAATAATTGCTGCTATACAAATTGCAAAAACAATTGAGCTAAACAATAACCTAAATAAGTTGGGTTCTATGTTATAATTGTCAAAATTTTCTAATTTAGGATCTTCGTGTGCAGATAGAACTATTTTATCTATCATTAAATGGCAATAACCATTGTAGGTAACAAAGCTATTCACAACATTCATATTGCTTTAATATAAGTTGTTGCAATATAACTTAAATAACATCTCTGTACTTAAACATAAAGTACAGAGATGTTGTAAAATTTTAATTTAATGCTGTAACATTTAATTCAATTACTTTATCATCTTTTGAAATTACAAAGCTTTGTGTTTGCATTTTCTTTTTTGTTGTAACAATTATTTTTAATTTACTAATGCTACTTTCTGGAATGTCTAATAAAAATTTCTTCGCTATTTTTTTGTCGCTAAATTCATCTTTAAACAATTCGACACCGTCAGTATCTATAAAAGAAATTTCAATAACTTCTTCAGCTAAATTATCAATGCTTACTTCAATTAAATTACTTCCATTTACTGTTCCTATGTGCTTCACTTGCACTGGAGTAGCTTTGTTTTTATCTTTATCTGTGGTATCAGCAAATGAATATTTGCTCAATACCATTAAGGCAATAATTAAAACTACTGTTAATACATTACGCATTTTGTTGCTTACCGTTTTCATACTATTTAATTTTTAAGTTAACAATTCAATTCCAAATCTTCAAGAGGTAACAACCGTTATATTTTTTTCAACAAGCAGAGAGTTAGATAAAATGCTACTGGGAATTTTAATGTAGCTATTTTTTTTTGATAGTGTAAAAGTAGTAGAACCGAATTTGCAATAAAATACAAATTCATTGCATTTTTCAAATGGTTAACCCATTCTATTAACATTAAAATTCAATAAAATCAATACTTACAGCCATAATAATCAATTATGTCCAACATAAAAAAAAATGTACTAAAAAAGCCCAATTCATTTATAAAATTGGGCTAGCTAATAATTATTCGAAGTAAAATAAATTAAATAATACCATATAAACTTCCTCCTTTTTCAAAAAATTTATCAATTCGTTTTTCTACTTCTGGCACTTTTTCAACTGGTGGAGCATGGTGTGGTTTTATTCTTGCATCAACAACCATTGGTCCATTACAACCCCAATGTTTATTCAATATAAAATCATTAACTCCATAAATATCATGGCTTGGATTACTTCTTGTATACGTAACCCACAAATAATTGTTCAATTTCTGTGCAACAAAACTACTATCATCACAAATTACAATTTGTGCTACAGACGCAAGTGCTGTTTCGTTACTTTTTAGTTGTTCATTCAGTTGCGTCATCTCCAATTGAGCATTTACATGATTTGTAAATTTATTTGCTTCCAATGCTACAACGCCAGGCATAACAAGTTGAGCATTTTTAAAAAGTTGCAATTCTTTTAGTACAGTTGGCACTTCTATACATAAGTTTCTTTGTTGTTCACCATAAGCTGCAAAAACAACTTTGCTGCCTGTGTTTAAACCAGTTCCACTATAATCTAATGTATCAATTGTAGTGTTTGTATAAAAATGAATATCTCTTTTTAAATCAATTCTTTCAAATATATATTGCAAGTATTCAGCAATATTGTGTGTTGTTAATTGATTGGTATCATCGGCAGTAATAAATAAAAATTTAGCCAAGCTTAATTGTCCTGTACCTAAAATATGGTTGGCAATGGTTAATATTTCTGCAGGTTGTTTTGTTGGATAATATGGAGTATAACGCTCACTCCCAATAGCCAATAATAAAGGATGCACACCAGCTGCATCAACAGCATGTACTTCTTTTACACCAGGTATTTCTTGTGGTATTGCATTGCCTGTTAACTCATGAATTAACTGTCCAAAGCTTGTATCTTCTTGTGGTGGGCGACCAACAACTGTAAACGGCCAAATGGCATTTTTCTTTGCATAAACTTTATGCACTTTCATTAACGGAAAATCGTGTGTTAAAGAATAATATCCCAAATGATCCCCAAACGGTCCTTCAGGTTTATTTTCATTGGGATACACTTCGCCAGTAATTACAAAATCTGCATCTGTACTAATTGCAAAACCATCTTTGTAAGTATATCTAAATCTTCTGCCACCCAAAACGCCTGCAAAAGTCATTTCACTAATCCCTTCAGGCAATGGCATTACTGCACTTAATGAATGGCTTGGTGGACCACCAACAAAACAACTCACTTTTAATGGCAATCCTTTTTTATTTGCTTTTGTTTGATGCACACCAATGCCTCTATGCAATTGATAATGCAGCCCAATTTCCTTGTCTAAAATATATTCATTTCCTGTTAATTGAATTCTGTACATCCCAAGGTTTGCTTTCATTATTCCAGGCGTTTCAATGTCTTCAGAATACACTTGTGGCAACGTAACAAATGCACCACCATCCATAGGCCAATGCTTTATTAATGGCAAATCACTAATTTTTATTTCTTCATATAAAACAGGTTTATTAATTGGATTTTTTAAAGGCAATGCTTTCAATGCTGCCAGTCCTGTTGCAAAATTTTCAAATGGATGTTTTATGGCTTTTATTGGGTCGTTCTTTAAATCAATTAACTGCTGCACCAACTTAAAAGTTTTACGAAACATAAATTTACTTCGTTCCAAATTGCCAAAAATATTGCTTGCAGCTCTATACTTTGTACCCTTTACATTTTCAAATAAAATTGCAGGCCCGTTTGCCTCATACACACGTAAATGTATGGCAGCCATTTCTAAATTGGGGTCAACTTCTTCTTTAATTCTTACTAAATGTCCATGTTTTTCTAAGTCTATTAAACAAGCTTCTAACGATGAGTAATGCATATTCAATCAACAATTTATTTAGCAAAATGTTGCATCAAAGGTATTGTTTTATTTAGCCATAAAATTTCATTAAAAATTCATTTTCAATTTGGGGCTGTCATCAAAAAAATCATACACAAACAGGGTTGTGGCTTTACACAGTAGTGCCTTTTTCAAAGGCAGCTACTTGCTTCAATCCACCAGCCCTTCAACAATAGAATATAATTGAACAGAAAAATACACAACAAAAAAGCCCACTACAAATACTTGTAGCAGACTTTTTTTCACCAAAAACAAACTGACTATTTTATTGTACCAATAATTTATCTACATACTGTTTTTTAGTTTTCTTATCAACAACACGTATATAATAAGTTCCTTTTACCACACAACTTGGAAAAATAATTTGTACTATTTCACCCTTTCCATTCACAACAACTTCTTGTACATGAATTAATTTAGAGTTGTTATCAAAAATTTGAACTGTGTAATTACCAGCTTGCTTAATTGAAATGCCTACACCACCTTTTGTTGCAGGATTTGGTAATATTTTAAAGAAAGCATTGTTGAAAATTTTCTTTACAAAAGTTATTACAGTATCTGATTTTTCAATTTCAGTAAAACTTCTTATTCCACCCATTATAATATTGGTGCCATTCAAATCGCCTTTATCAAAAATGCCAATATCTTTTATTGTGGTATCTGTTGCAGTAAGTGTAATAGTGGTATCAATACTGTTTAACATAGATGCAGGAACAGTTCGAGTATCAAAACCTTTTGCTCCTACCAACACATGATTTACGTCAGCTGGGATTTGCATTACAAACTGTCCAAACTTATTGGCCAATACTTTTTCATGATTCATTGGGTTTACAATATAACCATTCAACAAAGCACTTTGTTCTGCATTTACAATACTGCCTTTTAAAGTTTGTTCAGCAGTAGAAATTGTTTGATTGATCAATATTGTTGATTGTTTATTTTGTAACAAACTTGCTTTAGGGGCATCTTGATTTAATGTTTTTTGCTGAGCCGAACTTTTTCCAATGGAAAAAAACAAAGATGCTACCCCTGCAATCATCAATTGCAATCCTTTTTTCTTTTGTTCATGCGTTAATAAAGCTCTTTGAAGTTGATCTTTATGAATACGACCACACATTTTTCCATTATTGGCCGACAAATATTGCAATACTTCTATATCTGTCATAATTGTAAAATCCATTACTTGTGTGGCACAACTATCACAAAATCTGCCTTTTTCAACAGTAGTCATATTGTTCCAATTTTCGTTACAAGGATCATTTAAGTGCAGATATGTTTGAGTTTTCATACTATGTATTTGCCAATAGATGCTGGCTTAAAATAAATTACATAAAAACTGCAAAATTATTTTTCTCTCAACATTCAATAAACAGTACAAATAACTACATGATATAAATGTTATTTGTTATTCATAACAATTGAATAGGTCTAAGCAAAACTTTTTGTTTTAAAACCATTTCGTTTCAAGCCTAACTTCGTCCCAATAATTTAAAAACATGAGTGCACATTCTTCTGGCAATTTGGGTCGTTTGCGTATTGTAGGATTTGGTGAAGCCATTTCTTGGTTGCTCTTATTGGGTTTTGCAATGCCTATGAAATATATTTGGCACAACCCATTACCAGTAAAATATGTAGGTTGGATTCATGGCATTTTATTCATTACATATATAACGTTAGCTTATATAGTTAAACAAGAAAGAAATTGGAGTTTTAAAAAATTAGCCACTGCATTTATTGCAGCCTTTTTACCATTTGGCACTTTTGTATTTGATGCTAAATTAAAAGCAGAACAAAAGCTAGATAAATAATATCTATACAGGTATTGCACAAAGCCAATAACAGCGTATTTTTGTTTGTAACTATAAATAAAGTTTCTTAGTATTTGTTTATGAAGAAGATAGAATTAGAAATAATAGCACTTAGCCACAGCATCACTCAAACTCAATCTTATGCTGTAGTATTGGGCGAAGTAAATGGTTTAAGAAGATTGCCTATTGTTATTGGTGGTTTTGAAGCACAAGCCATTGCGGTTGCTTTAGAAAACATGAAACCCAGCAGGCCATTGACACACGATTTAATGAAAAATTTTATGAACGCCTTTGCCGTTAATTTACAAGAAATTGTAATTAGCGATTTACAAGAAGGTATTTTCTTTAGTAAGTTGGTTTGTTATACAAACAATGATACTGTTGAAATTGATAGTAGAACTAGCGATGCTTTAGCTTTGGCTGTAAGATTTGGTTGCCCAATTTATACCTACGAAAATATAATTGCCAATGCTGGAATTTTAATGGAAGACAGTGCCGATAAAAAAAGAAAAAGTGAAGATGTTGGCATTGAAGAAACCAATGAAAGTAGAGCTGATTTAAGTGGCATGAGCATTGAAGAATTGCAAACTTTACTAGAAGATGTTTTGGAACATGAAGATTATATTAGAGCTATTGCAATTAGAGACGAAATGAATAAAAGAAAATAAGAATAGTTCAATTAGTTCACTCAATAAATTACGAACTAAACAATTACAATGATTGCTTTTCCCAACTGCAAAATTAATCTGGGTTTAAACATTATTCGTAAAAGAAGCGATGGTTTTCATGATTTAGAAACTGTTTTTTACCCAATTGCAGTAAAAGATGCTTTGGAAATTATTCCAGCCCAGCAACCACAAAACAACAACATTACATTTAGCTCATCTGGTTTATTAGTGGATGGAAATATCAACGATAATATTTGTATTAAAGCATACAATTTATTGTTGAAAGATTATCCTTCAATAGCTCCAATTCAAATGCACTTGCATAAAAATATTCCCATGGGTGCAGGTTTAGGTGGTGGAAGTGCAGATGGTGCTTTTACTTTAATTATGCTGAATGAACAATTTAGATTAAATCTTTCCAATCAACAATTGGCAGTTTATGCATTACAGTTGGGTAGCGATTGTCCATTTTTTATTTACAACACAGCTTGCTTTGCCAGTTCAAGAGGCGAAGAAATTACACCCATACATTTAGATTTATCAAATTATAGTTTTGTAATTGTTAATCCAGGTATTCATGTAAATACAGGATGGGCTTTTCAACAAATTCTACCAACATTACCACAAAAATCTATACAAAAAATTATACAACAACCAATTGAAACTTGGAAAACTGAATTAATAAATGATTTTGAAGAACCAGTTTCAAAAGCTCATCCAGAAATTGCCAAAATTAAAGTAGAACTCTACAGTAAAGGTGCTCTTTATGCAAGTATGAGTGGAAGTGGAAGCACATTTTTTGGAATTTTCCCTCAACAAAAAAAAATTAACTTGCAATTTCCCACACACTATTGGGTAACTCAACTTCAAAACAGCTAAAAGCTGCAAATAACTCCAATCCTTCATTATTCAACTTCTAATAAATTAGCATTTTACTGCAAATGCTAACAAACGTTTGCGTATTTTTTTGAAAATTTTCTATGAAAATATTAAAATATTTGTATTTTCATGCCGGTTGCCTGCCACATTGTTTTACATTTTACGTTAATTGCTATGAACCCTCAAAACAATGGTGGTGGCTTATACCATCCCTCTTTCGAACATGACAGTTGTGGTATTGGATTTGTTGCCAATATCAAAGGCATAAAATCGCATCAACATATTTCTGATGCCCTCACTATTTTAGAGAATATGGAACATCGTGGTGCTTGTGGTTGTGAAACCAACACTGGCGATGGTGCAGGAATAATGATTCAAATTCCTCACGAATTTTTCTTTGATGAATGTGTACGCTTGGGTGTGCATTTGCCTGCATTTGGTAAATATGGAGTTGGTGTATTGTTTTTTCCTAAAGACATTCGTTTAAAGGAAGAGTGCAGAGAAATTTTTTCTCGTTGTGCCGAAAAAATGGGATTAGAAATTTTAGTATACAGAAAAGTACCTGTAAATCCTACAAATATTGGAGCTACTGCTTTATCAGTTGAACCTGAAATTGAACAAGTAATTATTACTTGTCCAGATTATATAAACGATGCAGAAGCTTTTGAAAGAAAACTTTTTGTATTACGCAATTATGCTGCACATACCATTAACAATACAGTTAGAAAAAACAATGTTGGGTTTTATTTAGCATCGCTTTCATACAAAACATTGGTGTATAAAGGGCAATTAACTTCTCATCAAGTAAGAGAATATTTTACAGATTTGAGCAATAAAAGAATGGTGAGTGCTTTTGGATTGGTTCACTCTCGTTTTGCAACCAATACATTCCCGTCATGGAAGTTGGCTCAGCCATTTCGTTACATGGCTCACAATGGCGAAATCAATACATTACAAGGCAACCTAAATTGGTTAAAAACGAGTGAAAAAGGATTTACGTCGCCTTACTTTAGTAAAGAAGATATGGATATGTTATTGCCCATTATTACAGAAGGGCAAAGTGATAGTGCTTGTTTAGACAATATGATTGAATTACTTACTTTATGTGGACG
>Ga0075154_10001867_pt1 | contig 14326 bp, 12 predicted proteins | sample JI71714BDNA_FD_70965 | JGI IMG/M metagenome (GOLD analysis project Ga0075154, IMG submission 70965) | Wastewater effluent complex algal communities from Wisconsin, to seasonally profile nutrient transformation and Carbon sequestration -... | ecosystem: Engineered > WWTP > Effluent > Algae... | reverse complement strand
ATTGTTTCCAAACGATAGAATTTGCGAACCGCTCGGATCAATTTTAGTTATTGCCCCGTCGGTATTGGCATTCAAAACATATCCGGCAAGAACTATATTGCCGTCTGAATCAAGTGCTATCGCTCTTGCACTATCTTCTCCGCCTACTCGCAACGCAATGTTTGCAAATCCGTCATTAGAAAATGAAGTATCGGGAGTTCCGTCGCTTAAAAGTTTAACCACCGCAAAATCCACATCTGAATTTATACTGACATGTCCGGCAATAAACATATTGCCGTTGGAATCTATCGCTAATGCATTTGCACTCTCAAAACCGGATAGCGGAATGTCAATTATTTTACTACCATCAACGTCGAAACTGTTATCATAAGTGCCGTCGCTGTTAAATCTTGCAACTCCCATATTTGAGTTCCATTGCCCTGTAACAACGATTTTTCCATTTGCATCCAGATCCATGGCAGAAGCACTCTCACTACCGCCGATTGGATTCGCCTGTAATTTGCCGTTCGTTCCAAAACTTGTATCAGGAGTTCCATCAGAATTCAGACGAATTAATCCGATGTCATTGACAAATGTAGTCGGGTTCACTTCCACCGTTCCGGCAATTATGATCTTTCCATCGGCTTGAATCGCAACGGCATATCCCCAATTGCGAAATCCTGAAAAGTCTATAACTGTAAAACCATTTGTTCCGAATCCCGTGTCGAGCGAACCATCGGTATTAAATCTGATGGCAAATGCATCTATTACCGTTGCCGTTGAGTTTGCCCTCCAACCGGCAACGACGATTTTCCCGTCACTTTGAATTGCCATCGCTTCGCCCCGGTCAATAGCACCGAATGAGAGGATGTTTTTACCATCAGTATCAAAAGTCAGGTCTAAGTCGCCCGGTGCGGCATTGATCTCAAAACTTAAAAATAATGTAAATAAAAATACGATGATGTGAAGTGTTAAATATTGAGTTGTCAATTTTTTCATTTTATTTTTTCCTGAAAATTTTATCTATTGCTCGGTAAAGTTAAATAATTCTTTGGTTTACATTGATAGTGTCGAAAACAGAAAAAACATTTCAGCTTTTATTTGAAAACCGAAAAAATAACTAACGTAAGTTTTGTTATTTTTTTTTCAGATTTAGAAAATGAAATGTTTTTGCGCGATTCATCACTTATATAGAACACAATTTGAAAACTCTGAAAATTCAACAAAGATGATAAGTAATCTTAACGATAGGTCGGATTTTGGTTTGAATTACGCACAAAACACGACGCAGAATTTCTAAGTTCGTAAAATTATCAATCTGAAAAAAATAAAACAAAGGAGTAAATTTTATGATTAAAGCCAAATACATATTCATTCTCGCGGCATTTCTGTCCGCAATATTTTTTATTGCATCGTGCAAGTCGAACACCGCCTACAAAAGTGATTTCAAGGTCGCCGCAACGCCGACGGCAACTCCGTATGTTGCGCCGACTTTTACGGCAAAGGACGGTTTAGACCTCGAAGCCGTCGGTGAAATGGCAAAAAAGGTTAAGGACGCGGCTGGTCTCGAAAGAAAATTAAACGAAAAAAACGGCATCAACAATCTCGATCTCGACAAAGACGGCAAAGTTGATTACATCAGCGTTTTTGAATTCAAGGATAAGAACGAAATAATGAGAGGCTATTCGCTCGCCGTAAAATTCGATAAAAATTCGATTCAGGAAATTGCCACTATCATTCTCAAACGCGCCAATCCGCAAGCAAAAACGATCAATGTCGTATTGGACGGAAGCGATCAGATTTACGGAGAAAATAATTATTACGAAGGAGAATGGATGAGCGACGAAGCCGTGTTTGACGATTGGGCATATTCTGTCCACGAGTATTATGTATCGGCATATTATATTGACCATTATCCGGGCGATTATTATTTTCCCGTAACATCCGATTATGAAGATTACCGCCGCCGAACCTACGATTGGCGGAAAAATTCAAAATTCAAAAAGGTAATACAGGGCGCGCAAAAAACGGAGATAGTTTCCCCGAACGCCGGAAAAACAGTAACAAATATCAAGGCAAAATTGATAAATCCGACAAAAGCGCAGACAACTTACCAGACAAAAACCTTGAAAACGTCTTCAACGGATACCGCTTCTGCCGACACCAAAAGCGATAAGCAAACAAACCCTTCAACTTCCTCAACACCGAATCGAAGTTTGACTTCAAATACTTCATCAACCGACACACGAACGCGCACGGATTATCCTTCCACAACATCTACGCCGTATACAAGTTCCACGCCTTATAAAAGTTCTTCCACAAGCAGCAGTTCCACCAGCAGCAGTTCCACAAGCAGCAGTTCCAGTAGCAGCAGTAAAAAAAGCAGTAGCAGTAGTAGTTCAAGACGCAAACCTTAATCACCGCACAAAAATTCGCTTAATCGGCATTAGTTTCATTTTTAACTATTGCCGATTTTTTTATGAGAATGTTTTCATTCAATGCTTAAAACTGGAAATAGAATAACTCCGCACGATTACTACTATGACAATAAAAAAAGACGACCGAAGCCATCTTTGAAATTAGGGTTTGTTTAAATATTGAAAATTTCTTGTTCTTTTCGCTGAAAGCTAAAGATTTGATAGCGTCGGGTAATACCTGACGAAAATGACAAACAAGTTGCGTTCTTGAAAGGAACGCATTTTCCGCTCTTTTGTTCGACACTTTTAGCGTCGGAAGAACTATTGTCTGACACGTCGGGTGTTACCCGACGCTATCGAATTTATTGCTTTCAGCAAATTTAAGGAATTTTAAACAGACTCTTAGAGACTTTTCCATTTGGTGAGTTCAAAAGCACCCAATGCCGAATCCAAATTAAACGGTAAATCACCTTTATATGGTTGAAGATTTTTCAATAATTTTATTTCGGTAATTTCTATTCTATTCGGGAAATAGCTTATCTGTAGACTATAAAGTGCGTTTTCGATAACAACGTGAACATCCGAAATTTTTATCTCATTGCCCCAACAAGAATACTTCGCCGCTTGATACTCATTACGAACGCTGCCTTTATTATCAATCGCAAAAAACTCGCCGGATTCAGTAATATATGCGTTGCTTTGAAGCCGAATTGCATAATTAAATATTTCTTTCACATTTCGCTGAATCAGAAATGTTTCAAACTCGGTTTTCCAAATCGTAGTGTTTTCCATAATGTTTAATCTTTCAATCAAAGATGATTTTTTTAATAGTGCCGGTGAAATGGGTGAAAATCTTAATTGTGAAACTTGGCGATGCCAACATCTACACCAACAATATTTGGAACTTTGACCTGACCCGAAACAAAAATACTGCCTGAAAAAAGTGTCATCGCTAATCCTTGCGATTCTAATGATCCGTAGGTTGCAGAAGCACTTCCTTTTTTGCCCCACCGCGCCATTGATCCGTTGGCGTTAAGTTTTTGAACGACAAGTGTTTCCCTTGATGTTTCATCAACTCCGGCGATCAAAATTTGTCCGCTTCGTTCAACGGTGATCGCTTTTGCCGACCCGCTATTTGTTGTTACTATTCCAGCTTGGTTTGTGATTAACCCGCCCGTCCGAAACGATTGGTCTAACAAGCCGTTTGAAAGGTATTTTACAGCCGTCATTTTCTTCGGTAAGCCTGATTCTCCGGCGACATAGATACTTCCATTCGGACCAAAGGCAACGCCAAAAGCCGAATCGTTTCCATTAATATCAGTAACCACTAAGCCATCTACTCCGAATGATCTGATGAGTTCGCCATCTTCTGTTAGGTTGGCAACAGCGAAATCTTTATTATTGCCATTATTCACCCATCCTGCGACAACCATATTTCCATTCGGTAATAAATCCAAACTTGTTGCGTGAGCGTTAAAAAATCCGACATTTGCTGTTCCATTCAAGCCGTAAGAAGTGTCTAAAGTTCCATCGGTATTAAATCGTTGGACAAGAAACTCCGAAACTCCGGTAAATTTATCGCCGACCGCTAAAATTCGATCATCGGTATCAATCGCAATATCAAGGAAAATCATACCGCCAGCCATAGTTACTCCGTTCGTTCCAAAATTCTGATCAATAGTTCCGTTCGGATTATATCTGATTAAATTTGCACCCGTGGCTGAAAGTCCGCCCACAATTATCTTTCCATTCCTTTGGATTGTTACAGCAAAAGCCTCGGAAAACGAAATTCCAACCTGTGATCTCACGACACCATTTATTCCGAAAGACGGATCTAGACTTCCGTCGGGATTAAATCTTAATAACAATATATCCCTACCGTTCCCCACGGCAGGACCGATTCCACCGGCGACAACAATCTTTCCATTCGGCTGAACAGCTACTGCATTTCCAAATTGCTCTGTTGTATTACCATTAAAAGTAACCATTCCATTTCCACCGAAAGTGGTATCTAAAGTCCCTTGAAATGCAAAAACCGAAATACTTAAAATCGCCGTTAGCAGAATTAACAAAACTGTTCTAAACATAAATTTCTCCTCACTTTTTTGGTTAAATACCTAGTAAAATTACCAGTTCCAGTAAGAGTGTCTAAAAGATTAAAAACCTTTCACTCTTTTGAAACAAAGTGAAAGGTTTTTAATAGTTTGAACACTAATTATGAAGGCAAACTTTTTGTATAGAAACATTTAGAAGAAAAAGGCTACAAATAAATTCAAAGTTCAAAGAGGCGGAATGGAAAAAGTCAGGCAATATTTATTAACAAAATGGTTTAATATCAAAAAAAATCGGCACACCAATTTATTTGATGTGTTCTTTATTTTAGTTAGTTTTATATTTTTCCCTTTGTTTGATTTGGTAAATGGATTGTTCAAGAATTTTGTAAATGATTCTAGAAATATAGTTTTAGCATATGCACCGATGCTGATTTTGCTTATATTTGTAATCATCTGCAGAATTCCCAGTAATTATCTCAAGCGTTTTGCAGTTCAACAGCGAGAACAAATATTTGGGCATGGGCAACGACTTTTTCTATCAAACATGGTTGGTGTTATTTTATTTTATCTTTCAACATTAGTTCATTTAGCATCAGTATTTATTGGTTTAGTAGCAATAGTAAATTTGTTACCAAATTCACAAACGACGAAAATATATACATTATATATTTTGTTAGGCGTATTTTTCGTTTTATTGTTAGTTTTGTTAGTTTTTGCTTTTATAGTTGACATCAGGCTCTACTTAAAGTTGGATAAACCCTTAAATCCGGAGGAAAAATTATTTGCTAAAAAATGGTTCTCTAATCCGAATACTGAATTTTTTGCAGATTGTTTATTGTTTAGTTACATCCTTTGTTATCAATTTGTTTATTACTCATTTGTAGCTCAGTTTGATTTTAAAGAGCAACTGGCTAAAGTTACAACTTCTTACGGAAACTTGGTTATTGTAATTTTTTGGGTTATCTATTTATGGTTGTTATTTTTGCTTTTCTATGTCGCCCCCAGAACAATTTACTCTGAAACATATAAAGAAAATGGGACAAATCGGTGGATGCTGTTTTTGGTTTTTGTATCCACACTTTTTGCTCATCTTATGCCTAATTATATCAGTTGGCTTTTTTAGAAGAGGTAAATTGAATTATGAAGGTTGAGTAGATTGTTAATCCGGTAACACTATTTTTCAACATTACTCATATATCTGAACTTTAACCACAAAAAAGACGACCGAAGCCGTCCGATAAATCAATTTAACAGTGCTTTAATATTCAATCTTTCTGCTCAACCGGAACATCTTTCAATAATTCTTCAAACGGTTAGGTTGTTTGACTGTTTCTGTTGATATAGATTGACATAATTTTCTCCTTTTTTCAGCCGGCATTGGCAGATAATGCCGGCTTTCTCAACCTCTGCAATTACTCGGATTATTTACTGAATCTGTTTATTTTTCGGTTTTGTCAAAGTTAAAATCAATCCGGTCAAAGCTATTAAGCCTGAAATTATCAAAACCGGAATTCCTAAAATAAGCAAAATCTGTGCTTCCTGATAACTGACTCCGCGCATTGCCTTCGGCAAAATAAAATATCCTGCAATCAACAAAATGCTTAACAAAATCCCTAATATTCCGACCACCAATGTAGCTATTCTCATTATTTTTTCTCCTTGTGATTTTTCTCGAATCAACTATTAAATTTGCCCACAATTAACGCGGTTTGATTGTGATATTCAGCGTAAAATCGCCTTCGGTCAAACCTTTCGCACCGGCGATTCCGATCAAAATGCTGTATGACGAATTGACCGAAATATATTCGACCTTGCGGATGCCGGAATCTTTGTTTTTAACGACTTTGCCGCCGCCCATATTAGCGTAAATCGGATAACTCGATTCGCACGAAATCGCGCGTTCGACATTCGGCGGAACAGGTTGCTGATTCGAGTTACTGCCTTGTCTCAGCGCGTAAAGACTGAGTTGTGCGTTGTCTTTCGGCGTAAGTGTAATGACCATCGAAGAAGCCGCCGGAAGCGTAACGCGGTAAAAAACGTGATTTCCGTCGAACATCTCGAACCGTGTGCCGGGAAAACACGCGACCTGACTGCTTTCTGCCCAACGCAGAGGAATTATTTGCCCGTCTTTGATATTGCCGGTGATCTCACCGCCAGCCGCCGCATCTGCCGGCATTGTTAGCGGCGAAACTTTTACACTTTTTTCAGTTTGAGCGAAAATCGCACTGCTCAAAACCAATACTAAAACGAATAATTTGATTGTTGATTTCATAATTTTATTTTTCTCCTCTTCTGTGAGTATTAATTTTTATTGAACGAAATACGGTTCCCCGACTTTCGGGAGGCTTACCGCTATATTTTTATTACATTGGAAAACTACTTATATCTGTTTTCAAGAAAATGATTGATTAGCTCGTTATTTCTCGAAGCGACTATAAAACAGCTTGCTTTGTCATCAATTCGTTTGCATTCCACGTATTCTATAACCTTGCCATCATTATTTGCTTCGTCGAGTCTGAGTTTGATACTTGAGTCAGTGATTTCCTGATCAATTATGTATTTGGATGATGTTTGTATCTTTTTCTTGACTGTTTCATTTGCCTCATCCCAACTTGCTTCGATTTTCGGAAAATGCCAAATAGTTTCTTTACTGCGTGGACTAATTTCATCGGTTGTGGAATAAATAAGAGATAGATAAAACTCATTATTGAAAATAGAATCAGGTTTTTCTATTTCCGCACGATAGATTTTAAGGTCTCCGACTTTCTCAAATTTTTCTTTGGTTTCGCGGGTTGTTTCATCCATATTATCTTTGTATTTGTTCTTGAACCTATAATCTTTTTTCAGATAACCATAACGAAAGAAATCTTCAGCAGATGAAAAAATAGAAAAAGAATTAATCAGCACAAAAACCATTGCAAAAACAACCGCTCCGATGCCAAGCAGCGAATATAAATTCTTCTTTTTGGGATCTATTTTTCGTGCTTCAACCAAAATTAGAATACCGATCAATAAATAAGAAATTAAAGCAAGAAAAAAGCTGCTTATTAAGCTGGTGACAAGGAAATTATTGCCTTTTTCCGCACCAAGTAATGTCAGAACATACGGAATCACCAATGCTATTCCGATTAAAATTACTTGTAACAAAAATGAAATTACAACAATCGAATTTTTCCGTTTTGAATTTAGTCCGGAAGTAATAAAACCAACGATAAAAATCAATGGAATGATAAAAATTATGAATGTTAAATAAACATAAGATCCGATATGCAAGACCCAAATATTTTCCAAAGTTATCTCGACAATTTTTGTAATTCCAAATCGATAAAAATAATTCACAAAAAACAAAGCATAACCAAATCCCAAAAGAATTAAGCCAAATCTCTTTTTTATAACTCCGATCAATAAACATCCTGTGAGAGCAAAAAGCGGAGTTAACAACAAAAAATAATGGAAATAGGACGAAATATTTTCGGCAAGTCCGTATCTGTAAAAGTTATCATCAAAAAACTTACCAAGAAAAACAGGTCCAAAATCACGAACCGACAACATCCGCAGTTGCATTTCAGACAATAGCTTGAACACGCCGAATGAAAAACCAACTAAGGATCCAACTATACAAAAACAAGCGAAAATACTTGCCAACAAAGGCTTTACAAATACATTAGAAGAATTTATTTGCGTATCCATTTCTACTTCACCTTTTTGCTGTTTCACATTTTCCATTTTTCGTTGAACTTGAAAAAACTATGAAGTGAAAAGCTATGGATGGGCATAGCTTTTCACTAACTTATATAAAATCAATTAGTTACTGCACAAAATACGGCTCGCCGACTTTCGGAACGCTTGCCGCCATTTTCTTGCCTTTTTCGGATTTCCATTAGATTCCGTAAAATAAACCCGCATTCGGCATCGGCATATGTCTTTCTTGAATGGAATTTTCACCGACCGCAATTCATAAGAATTTATTTCACCTACTTGAGTCAAAAAGTAAATTTAATCAAAACCAAACTTAATAATTCCTTATCCGTGGATTTAGGTTTAGCTTCCTGATGTATTTACCGAAACTTCTACCTTTTGGCGTTTATTAGTTTCATTTTTGACAACGACTTTGTAGTTGCCTTTTGTATTTTTCGTATTAAACGAAAATCCCTTTGAACCGCTCGCAACCTTGCTTCCGCTCGGATCATAAACTTCCGCGACTATTCTTCCTGAACCAAGGTCTCCGCTCGAAATTTGAACCGTTACCGACATTCTTTCCTCGAATTTCCGTGAAAAATTCTCTGAAGAATTCGGTTCAAGGTTTAAATTTTTCGTGTATGAATCACGCGCAAAAATAGTTGCTGTAATTACCAAGATCGCTATTAGACTTACCGTTATTTTTCTCATCGTTTTTCTCCTTAAATATCCTCACCAAAAAGATGTCGTAGTCAATAGTAGTGTTATAAATGGAAAAAACATTTCACTTTATATTTATACGCACAAAAAAAGACGACCGAAGCCGTCTTTGAAATTAAATATCAATTTAATTAATTTCTACAAATCTTTTAGAAATGCGTCAATAATTTGTGATTCAGAAACTAAGTATTCCTGAGATTCTCCCTCATTTCTTTGTGTTCCTAATAATAGAAAAAAGACATTGTTTTTGCGTTTCAAGATGGTGTTACTATTCATTTCTTCGATAATTATGACCTCAACTCCATTTTCTTGTTTGCTTGTAAAAACCGTTTCTTTCTTTATCCCATTTTCAGTTCCGGTAATGGTCGTAACGGTTGCGCCGTTCTCTTCCTTTTTCGTAACATTCACATTTTTTGCCGTCTGCCGCAAAAGCAATTCTATTGCTTCTAAAGTGTTTTTTCTTGAAAGTGAAAAAAAATCCGCCGCCTTTTGTTCCGTAGGAAATTTGCGAATCGAAAGCTCTAAATCTTTATTATCTTTTGTATAAACTGCCTCGATTGCAGCCGTAGTTTCATAACTTTTTCCAAAATTTTTCAAAAATTCATCATTGATTTCCTTAATATCTTTTTCTTTGACATTTTTTTGTTGAAAATCGCCGATCTTACGATAATTTTTGACCGCTGTTAATAATTCCTTCGAATTCGAAGCAGTTTCTAAAAGGTTTTTTTTGCGGTTATTTTGGTCTGTATTTTCGACATTTTTATTTGAATTGTTTTCAATTTGATTGTTGCTATTGATCTGTTTTTTTTTGCTTTCAGATAAACAACATCCACCGACAACAATCAGAAATATAAGCACAAGTAATAGGCAATTGATTTTTGATTTTGTGTTTATAAAATCTTGCTTTAAATTCATTTTGATTGTCGTTAATTTTTAATTTCTGACTTCAAGAGTCCCCGTTTTTGTTTCAATTTCCTTATTGCCTTTTTCATTCAGTAAAGTTACTTGAAAAGTATATTTGCCTTCGGGAAACATATTCGGTTTGAGCGTTAATGAAAGCCAGATTTTTCTTGCGCCTTCAATTTTTGCTTCATTTTCGGGAAGTTTGATCTCTTCGCCTTTGCTATCGGTTACTTTCCAGCGAATAATGTGTTTTCCTTTGGTGTTATTGATTGACGAAAGCGCGAAAACTTTTTCGCTCTGTTTGGCAGATATAAAATTTTTTCTGCCCGTTTCGTCTTCTGAAAATGTGATTTCGCTCAAATTTGCCGTCGTGAACTCACAAGCCAAACCGACCGCCAATAAAATGCCCAACGTAATAATTAAATTTGATTTTCTTTTCATTTGATTTTTTTCCTCGCTAAATATAGTGTCCAAAACCGAAAAAACATTTCGTTTTAAATAAAAAAAAACGACCGAAGCCGTTCGAAATCAGAGCCGAGTTTTTTTATTTCTATTAATTTACGCGAAACTGAAAATCCGTCACCGAATCATTTTTGAAAGAGAGTTTTATTATGTAATCGCCTTTGTTTAGACTGACGGGTTATGAAAATATTTTGCTCTGCAATATTTCAGATCTTTTCAACAGCAACAATTTTATTATTTTTGATGTAAAAAATCTGTTCCGATAAAACATAAGCACCCAAAGTATTTTTTGCTCGATATTTTACTTGAACCGCCCAATATTTCGTGCCGCGATACGATTTTTCAATAACTTTCGACCATCGAACAAAGCGCATCGAATATGGATCGTGAAGATTTTCATCAAAATAAGCCAACACAATTTTGACCTTTCCGTCACTATTTTGAATAGGTTTATCACCCAAGTTCTGCTGTGATTTGGAAGAATTATTTTGAGTTGTTTGATTGATCTGAGTGTTTGAAAAAAGCGGAATTTTGATTTCACGTCCCGCAACAAGTTTTGTAGTTGGAAGTAAACCATTAAATTTGGCAACATCAACTGACGAAACTTTTTCGCGGGCGGCAAGCGTTGCCACTGTGTCGCCGCTTTGGGCTTTGACGATGCGAATTGTATTTGAGACCGACTTTGTAGAATTGTTTATGTTTTTTCTACTTGGAATAATAACTTTATTGGCAGGAACCGTTGCATTACCATTTGCCGCGCGTAAATCCTGAACGCTCACGCCTGTTCTAGCAGAAATACTTTCCCAAGTTTCTCCCTTTAAGACTGTGTATTGAATTTGCTGAGGCTTCTGTTGAACGACAGGTTTTTTTTTCGGTTTTTTCTCTTCATCAGTCAATTCCAGCGGAAGTTGCGCCAGTTCATCTATTTGTAAAGCTGTAAATTCCTGCGATTGAAAACCTTGCGTCGAATTATTCGTCACCGCCGCCGTAATCAAACCGCTATTCGTGTTCGTTTCGTTTGTCGGAACAGTTAAAACCAATTTGGCGACGTTATCTGCGACTTCATTGCTGATATTCCAGCCGCAAGTCGCGGAAAGCGAACGAATATTCGGCGGTTGTTGACTTGTCGGAAATTCGATGCGATAGATGGTTTCGACTAACTGATTGTAGCAATCGCTGAGTTTTTGATTGCGTTGAACATTGACTGTCGAATAAATAAAAACTTCGAGCGATTTATCGAAATTATCACCTGCTTGCTGTCGCATTCCGTCTTGCAGAGCATTTAATCCTGATCTGAAAGATGCTCCCGAACGCCTCAACAAATCATTGATTTTAGCTTCGTCTTGTGAAATTTGTTCTGTCTGCGAGAAAGCAGAGAAAGTAAAAATCAAGACTAAAAATAGTAAAAGGTAAATTTTCATTTGCTGAACTTTGGTTGAATTATTTTTACCTTATTATGTTAAACAAGTCAAGAAATTTATCTTTTAAACGGATTGATGATTTTCCATTTACCGTTTTCGCGGGAGATTTGGTGTTCGACGGGAACGATGTCGCCGTTTTTTAGAACTAATTTGCCGTTGACGGACGATTCTTTGTCGTTTTTCGTTTTGGTGGACAAAATATCCAATTGTTTGAAACCGCCTTTTTCTTTGCAGAGCGTTTCAAAAACTTTCAAACCTTCGCGCAAAAGCTCGGGATTTTTGCGAAGATTTTCTGAAAAAGACAGCGAGGCTTCTTCTATTTTTCCTTCACAAGCACTTTTCATATAAAAATGCATTGCGCCTTCGGGTTCGTCCGATTGCGGCGCAAATTCTTGAACTTTCTCGATAATTTTCTCGGAATTACATCCGATTACGAACAAAATAAAGATTAAAATCAGCGGGGAAATTCTGTTTTTCATAAATTTAATATCTTTTGCAGCGAGATTTTATTTGCTTCGCATTTCGTCTATCATTTGCGCGATTTCGGCTTTCAGATGTTCGATAACTTTTTCGTATTTCGCTTCGTCCGACAGATTTTCGTCAACAACGTCCTTAGCGTAAAAAGGTTTGCCGAATCTGATTTTTACCTTTGCCGGACGAATTTTCATCGAACTTCGTCCCCAAACTTTATAAATGCCGTCGAGCGCAACGGGCAAGATCGGCAGATCGAGTTCAGACGCGAGAATTGCCGCGCCTTTTTTGAAATCGTGCAGTTCGCCGTCAAATGCGCGTTCGCCTTCGGGATAAATGTTCAAAACTTTGCCGTGCCGTAAACCGATCGCGCCGGCTTTCATCGCTTTCATCAAATTCGTGTCGGGATCGACCGGAACGACTTGAACCATTTTGGCGACGAATTTCATAAAGCCGTTTTGGAAAAATTCGCTTGCGCCGACGTGAAATGTGTTTCGGAAAGTATCATACGGATACGTTGTGCAAAGTATGAACGGATCAAGAAAACTCTGATGATTCGGGCAGATCAGAAAAGGTCGTTTCATCGCTTTTAAGTTTTCCAAGCCTTCGACTTCGAGCCGTGTGAAAAGTTTCCAAAAAAGGTAAGAAGTTTTATACACGCCGAACGCAAACATCGAAAAAATCGCGCTGTGATGCAGAATCGGCTGAACTTCGGGCAAATTATCATCGGCTTCGCGGACGATTTTTGTCCAATTCAGATCGGTTGAAATTATTTGGTTTTCGGCTGAATTTCCGGCACGCTTTTCGATCAATTCGACCAAATCTTTAACCGTCAAAGCCTGTGCCGCTTCTTCGCCGGCAAATTCGATTGAAAATGCTTGTTCGATTGCCGCGAAAACTTCGGCGCGAGCTAAAGAATCGAGCCCCAGATCAATCTCGAGATTCATTGCCGGATGAATGATTTCCGTGTTTTTCGAATTCTTTTTGATTACAGTAACAACGGTTTTCCCAATGTTTGAATCGAGCAATTTTTTATCTTCGGCGGAAATCGTCCAAGTTTTTGCTTCACGCGGTTGTCCGGCGGAAATTTGCCCCGATTCGATTTCTTTTTTTAGCGCAAAGCGTTTGATCTTGCGCGTTGCCGTGCGCGGAAGCTCTTCGGCGCGAATGATGTAATCTCTAACTCGTTGATATTCGGGAAGTTCGCGTCCCAAAGTGTCCAAATCGAAACGAATCGCTTCCTTTGAGTTAGCGATGTTATTTGCCTTCAAATATTCAAAATCTGGCACGACGACCGCCGCCAATTTTTCCGCTCCGGCGCGTCCGGCAGATTCATCTTCAATACCTAAAATCGCAAGTTCTTCGACCAGCGGAGATTTCAAATAATGAACTTCCAAATCTTCGGGATGAACATTTTTTCCGCTCGGCAAAACGATCACGTCTTTGGCGCGACCGACAATAAACAAATGTCCGTCCGCGTCAAATTTCCCTAAATCGCCCGAATGAAACCAGCCGTCTTCGGTAAAAACTTCCGCCGTCGCCGTCGGATTTTTGTAATAACCTTTGAAAACCATCTCGCCGCGAATCATAACTTCGCCAACGCCTTCTTTATTTGGTTGATCGATCTTAACTTCTGCATTAATAAAAGGTTTTCCGACCGAACCGACACGATTATCGGTTTCGTAAGTCGCCGTTGCCGCGCCGCTCGTTTCGGTCAAACCGTAGCCTTGAATGATCGTAAATCCGAGCGCGTCAAAATCCTTCGCAACGGCTTCGTCAAAACGCGAACCTGCCGAAATGGCGATTCGTAATTTTCCGCCGAAGGATTCGTGAACTTTGCCGAAAAATTTGTCGCCGAGATTGGTGTTTAACGAATTTCTGAAAAATCCGTTGGTTTTCAGCATTCCTTTGAAAAGCATCTGCACTGGCTTCGGTTTAGCTTCGACGGCATCGAAGATCTTTTTGTGAAACAGATACCAAAGTCGCGGCACGGTCGTTAAAACTGTCGGCTTAAATTCCTTCATCGCGCGTGAAAGTTCGTCAGGCGTAAGTTCCTTTAAATAACCGACTTGGCAAGCATAAGTTGTTGCAACCCAGAGATTTACGATTTGCAGATAAGCGTGAAAAAGCGGCAAAAGACTCAAGATCGAATCTTTTTCGGAAAGTTCTAAAACCGGAACGATTCCGTCGAGTTCCGCCGCAATATTTCCGTGCGTCAACG
>Ga0075154_10001866_pt1 | contig 14326 bp, 14 predicted proteins | sample JI71714BDNA_FD_70965 | JGI IMG/M metagenome (GOLD analysis project Ga0075154, IMG submission 70965) | Wastewater effluent complex algal communities from Wisconsin, to seasonally profile nutrient transformation and Carbon sequestration -... | ecosystem: Engineered > WWTP > Effluent > Algae... | reverse complement strand
CATCAGCGGACGGCTGCCCAGAACCTTGTGCCGGCCGCCCGAGATCGGGTCATCGGTCGAGGACGCAAACGACAGCAGCATGTCCCAGGCCGGGTTCTGCCCCGGAACCTGCCCCGCCCGGGCGATCTGGAACGCCGCGTCCCGGTAGTGCAGGAAGGCCATGTCCTTGGGCCGCAGGGCCAGCGCCACCGCCGCCAACCCCTCATGCCCCGAGGAGCCGATGGTGTAGAACCCCTGCCCCGCCCGCTGCATCGCCCGGCTTTGCCGGTCCAGTGCGCGGGTCAGGCAACCCGCGCGGAACGCCTGTACGGCCAACTCGGGCGTCAGTGGCCCGGCTGGAGCCTTCCCCTGTGGAAAGTCCCGCGCGGCGACCCGGCGCAGGAAATTGTCGTGCACGATCTCGCAACGGTCCATCTACGCCTCCCGGTTCGCAAGGGAAGCGTCGCCCGGACTGGGACGGCGGGGCAGGACTTTGACGTGCATACTTCGGACCGATCGGTGTTTTGACCAGTGTATCTGAAGGAAAACTCGCATAGAACCGATGAAAAGTCGCCAATATGTGAGTTTTCTGCACATGATTTCTCCGCGCCGCTTCCTGCCCTCGGTCAGTTCCCTGCTGGCCCTTGAGGCCGTCGAGCGCCTCGGCTCGGCCACACTGGCTGCGGCGGAACTGTCCCTCACCCACTCCGCGATCTCGCGACAGCTGCGGCATCTGGAGGATCAGATCGGCGTCACGCTCTTCGAGCGCTCGGGCCGCGCGCTGGTGCTGACGCCCGCAGGCCGCGACTATGCCGCCACCGTGCGGGGCTATCTGCAGGACCTGGCGCGCTCCAGCCTGAAGCTGCGGGCTGCCGGGGCGCGGATGTCCCTGAATCTGGCGGTCCTGCCCGCCTTCGGGACGCATTGGCTGCTGCCGCGCCTCAAGGCCTTCACCGACGCCCACCCGGACGTTACGGTGAACCTCTCCACCCGCCTCGCCTCGTTCGACTTCGCCCGCGAACCCTTCGACGCCGCTGTCCATTTCGGCACCGGCGACTGGCAGGGGGTCGACTACCTGGAACTGATGCGCGAACGCGTCATCCCCGCCGGGTCGCCCACATTGCTCACCGAGGGCCCGTTGCCCCCCGAACGCCTGCTGGACTTCCCCCTGCTCCACCTGGAAAGCCGGCCGGGTGCCTGGGAAGACTGGTTCTCCCGCCGCAAGGTCCCCGTCAATCGCCTGCGGGGCATGCTCTTCGACCAGTTCACCCACATGTCCGAGGCCGCCGCCCTTGGCTTCGGCCTCGCCCTGCTGCCGTCATTCCTGTTCGAAGCGGAAGCGTCACGCGGCAGGCTTTTGGCGGCGGTGGACGGGTACGAGGAACTGGAAGGCAGCTATTCGCTGGTCTGGCCCAGGGGACGTGCCGTCAGCAAGCCGCTGGGGATGTTGCTGGAGTGGCTGAAAGCTCCCGCCTGACCGCTCGTCGATGACTTCGTCACTTCTCGCCGGACCCACCCGACGAGGAGACGAAGTCGAACGAGGAGGCGTCAGCCGTGTTTCACCATCACATGCCGGACCACCGTGTAGTCCTCCAGCGCATAGGCGGACATGTCCTTGCCGTAGCCGGACTGTTTCAGCCCGCCGTGCGGCATCTCGTTGGTCAGCATGAAATGGGTGTTGATCCAGGTGCAGCCATAGCGCAGGCGCGCGGCGGTCGCCATCGCCCGGCCCACGTCGCGGGTCCAGACCGAGGACGCAAGGCCGTAATCGCTGTCGTTGGCCCAGGCGACGGCGTCGTCCACCTCCGAGAACGGAGTCACGGAAACCACCGGCCCGAAGACCTCACGCCGGACAATCTCGTCGTCCTGCTTGGCCCCTGCCACCACGGTGGGGCGGTAGTAGAAGCCCTGATCCATCGCCTCGCCGCCCGTGGTGATCTGGACGTGGTTCAGCTCTCTCGCGCGGTTGACGAAGCTGGCCACGCGGTCGCGCTGGCGCTGGGAGATCAGCGGGCCGATCTCGTTTGTCGTGTCGTCCCCGGCCCCCAGCACGATGGACGCTGCCGCCGAGGTGAGGTCGGCCACCAGATTGTCGTAGACCTTCTTGCCCGCGTAGACACGGCAGGCAGCGGTGCAGTCCTGACCGGCGTTGTAGAACGAAAACGCCCGCAGCCCTTCGACGACTTCCGAGATGTCGGCATCGTCGAACACGATCACCGGGGCCTTGCCGCCCAGTTCCAGATGCGTGCGCTTCACGGTCTTGGCGGCGGCGTCCAGCATCTTCTTGCCCGTCGCCACGTCGCCCGTCAGCGAAATCATGTCCACCTGCGGATGGTTGATCAGATAGCTGCCAACCGTCTGCCCGCGCCCCGCCACCACGTTGACCACCCCCTCGGGCAGCACGTCGGCCAGGATATGCGCCAGTTTCAGGGCGGTGAGCGGCGTCTGCTCCGACGGCTTGAACACCACCGTATTGCCGCCGCCAATAGCGGGGCCAAGCTTCCAGGCCATCATCATCAATGGGTAGTTCCAAGGGGCGATGGAGGCCACGACACCCACCGGATCACGGCGGATCATGCTGGTGTGGCCGGTCAGATACTCTCCCGCGACTGTTCCCGTCATGCAACGCACGGCGCCCGCGAAGTAGCGGAAGCAGTCCACGATGGCGGGAATCTCGTCGTTCCGCGCCGCGTTGATCGGCTTGCCGCAGTTCAGGGCTTCCAGAGCCGCGAAGGCATCGGCTTCGGACTCGATCCGGTCGGCGATGGTCAGAAGCGCCGCCGAGCGCTCTGCCGGTGTCGTCCGCGACCAGCCCTCGAACGCCTTCCGCGCCGCGGCCACCGCCCGGTCAACCTGCGCGGTCGAGGCTTCGGGCACATCCAGGATCAGGGCCCCGGTGCGGGGGTTCAGGATCGGTTCCCTCGCCTCTTGCCCTGCCTCGAAAGCGGAGCCGATCAAGAGGGCGGTCTGGATGGTGGAAAGCGTGTCCATGGGTAAGTCTCCCTATTTGCCCATGCCGGCGGTCTCGGAGCCGCCGCGGGTCAGGTAGTAGGCTGCAAGGATGGGGAAGAAGGTGGCCGCGAAGACCACGATGGCGACAACGTTGGTGACGGGGCGCTGGCGGGGGCGGATCAGCTCGTCCAGCATCCAGATCGGCAGGGTCTTCGCCTCGGCGCCCGATCCGGCGGTGAAGATGGTGACGATGACCTCGTCGAAGGACAGGGCAAAGGCCAGCATCCCGCCCGCCAGCAGGGCCGAGCCCATGTTGGGCAAGAGGACGTGGCGGAAGGTCTGGAAGGCGTTGGCGCCAAGGTCGGCGCTGGCTTCCATGATCCCGCCGGACAGACGACGCAGGCGCGCGACGGCGTTGTTGTAGACGATGACGATGCAGAAGGTCGCGTGACCAAGGACAATGGTCCAGACCGAGAAGGGGATGTCCATCACCCCGAAGGCCGACCGCAGCGCCATGCCGGTGATCACGCCGGGCAGCGCGATGGGCAGGAGGATGAGAAGGCTGATCTGGTCGCGCCCGAAGAAGGCCGTCCGGGTCATCGCGGCGGCGACGAAGGTGCCAAGGATCAGCGCGATGGAGGTGGCGATGGTGGCGACCTTCAGCGACAGCCACAGGGGCGGCCAGATGTCGGGACGGTCGTTCCAGGCGACGCCGAACCACTGGGTCGTCAGGCCGGGGGGCGGGAACTGGAACGACCGCTCCTCGGTCGTGAAGGCGTAAAGGAAGATCAGGAGGATCGGCAGGTGGAGGAACAGAAGGCCCCCGACAGCCGCCGCGCGAAGCGAGAGGGGCGAGCGGTCAGAGAGCATCGAACGCCCCCATCCGCCGCGCGATCCCAAGGTAGACCAGCATGATCAGGATCGGCACCACCGCGAAAGCCGCCGCCAGCGGGATGTTCCCGGCGGTGCCTTGCAGCTGGTAGACCGCCATGCCGATGAAGTTCGCCGAATTGCCGATGATCTGCGGGATGATGTAGTCGCCCAAGGTCAGCGAAAAGGTGAAGATCGACCCGGCGATCACCCCCGGCAGGGCCAGCGGCAGGATGACCGTGCGGAAGGTCTGCGCCCGCGTCGCGCCAAGGTCGGCAGAGGCCTCCAGCATCGAATTCGGCACCCGCTCCAGCGACGCCTGCATCGGCAGGATCATGTAGGGCAGCCAGATGTAGACAAAGACCATGAAGGTGCCGAGGGGCGAGGTGGAGAGCGAGGAGGATTCAAAGCCGGGGATCGACAGAAGGCCGTCGATGATCCAGGACGTATGCGTCTTTTCCGCCGCCCAGCCGATGATGCCTTCCTTCGCGAGGATCAGTTTCCAGGCATAGACCTTGACCAGGTAGCTGGACCACAAGGGCAGCATGACGCCGAGGTAGAAGGCGGCCTTCCAGTGCCCCCTGGCGTAGCGGGCGGCGTAATAGGCGATGGGGAAAGCGAGGACCGCGCAGGCGAGCGTCACCGCCGCGGCCATGGTGACGGTACGAACCAGGATGTCGAAGTTCGATGGGCGCAGAAGCTCGCCATAGGTCTTGAGGGTGAACTCTTCCTTCACCACGCCGGAGAACTCGTCGATGGAATAGAAGCTCTGCAACAGGAGCGCCGCGAGCGAGCCAAGATAGACCACGCCCAGCCAGAGAAGCGGCGGGGTGAGAAGAAGAGCCAGAAGCACGCGCGGATGCCGCCAGAACGTCGCCGTCAGCCGGTCGGCAAGGCCACGGGCCGGAAGGATGGCCGGTGCCGTTGTCATGCCGACCCCATCAGGTGCAGCGCCGCCCGGTCAAAGTCGATGGCGGTGGCATCACCCTCCGCCGGGACGGGCTGGCCGGCCGGGACCATGGCGGCGATCTCGGTGCCGTTCGCGTCAAGGACAACACGGGTGCCAGAGCCGAGGTAGCGGAGCGCCTTGACCGTGCCGGTCACGGGTCCGGTGGCGGCCAGCCGAGTGGCTTCGGGGCGAAGGCTTGCCCATTGCGACGGTCCACCCAGGCTGCGGGTCAGGTCAGGCGGCAGGACGTTCGAGGACCCCACAAAATCCGCGACAAAGCGGGTGGCGGGTCGGTCGTAGATGTCCTGAGGAGTGCCGATCTGGGCGATCCTGCCTTCGTTGAAGACGGCCAGGCTGTCGGCCATCGACAGCGCCTCGTGCTGATCGTGGGTGACGAAGACGAAGGTCAGGCCAAGTCGCCGTTGCAGGGCCTTCAACTCGTCCTGCATCGCCTCGCGCAGTTTCAGGTCGAGGGCGCCCAGGGGTTCGTCCAAGAGCAGCACGCGAGGCTCGTTGACCAGCGCGCGGGCCAGAGCGACGCGTTGCCGCTGGCCGCCGGACAGTTGCGCGGGCTTGCGGTCGCCGTAGGCATCCAGCTTGACCAGCGCCAGCATCTCGTCGGCCTTCGCGTGCCGCTGTGCCCGGCCCATGCCCTTGACCATCAGCCCGTAGGCCACGTTGTCCCGCACGTTCATGTGCGGGAACAGCGCGTAGTCCTGAAAGACGGTGTTCACGTTGCGCAGATGCGGGGGGGTGTTGGACACATCCTCGCCGAAGATGCGGATCGCGCCGCCGGTCGGCTTTTCGAACCCCGAGATCAGCCGCAGGCAGGTGGTCTTGCCCGACCCGGAAGGGCCGAGCATGGCGAAGAACGAGCCCTCGGCGATGGCCAGGTCCACGCCATCGACAGCTTTCACCGTGCCGAAATGGCGCGAAACGTTCTTGAATTCGACGGCAACGGTCATGGGGCATCCGTAGGGTGCGCAGTCATTGCGCACCACTGGTTGAAGGAAGGTGCGCCCTGAAGGCGCACCCTACAGGGTTTGGCTTACCGTCCGCCGATCACGCCGATGTAGTCCGACACCCAGCGGTAATAGGGCACGCAAGCCCCGTCGCCCTGGGCGCAGTTCGACACCGGAGTGGTCCAGAACCGGATCTTGTCGAAATCATCCATCCCGTTCGCAGTGCAGCTTTCCGCAGTCGACATGCCCGAAGCGTTGGTACAGGCCGCCGGAACCGACGGGTTCGCCCCGAACCAGACCGCGAGGTCGGATTGCAGGTTCGACGACAGCGTGTGCTCCATCCACAGGTAGGAGCAGGTCGGGTTCTTGGCATCGACATGCATCATCGTCGTGTCGGCCCAGCCGGTCGCGCCCTCCTCGGGGATCGTCGAGGCAATCGGCAGCCCCTCCGACTTCAGGAGGTTGACCTGGAACGGCCAGGACCCCGAAGCGACCACACCTTCGTTCTTGAAGTCGTCCATCTGGATGAAGGCGTCGTGCCAGTACCGGCTGACCAGCTCACGCTGGCCGCGCAGCAGGTCAAGAGCGGCCTTGTACTGGTCCTCGTTCAGCTCGTAGGGCGAGGTGATCCCCAGTTCCGGCTTGTGCGCCATCAGGTACTGGGCCGCATCTGCCACGTGGATCGGACCGTCATAGGCTTGCACCCGGCCCTTGTTGGACTTGCCGTCGGGCAGGGTCTGCTCTTCGAACACCACCGACCAGGATTTCGGCGCTTCCTTGAAGACTTCGGTGTTGTACATCAGGACGTTCGGTCCCCACATGTAGGGGACCCCGTAATGCACACCGTCCACTGTATGCCAGGGCGCGCTTTGCAGACGTTCGTCCACGGTCTTCCACGACGGAATGAGGTCGGTGTTGATCGGCTGCACCCGGTCGCCCGCCACCAGCCGCAAGCTGGCGTCGCCCGAGGCGGTGACAAGGTCAAACCCGCCTTCGTTCATCAGCGCCACCATCTCGTCGCTGGTATTGGCCGTCTTCACATTGACCTTGCAGCCCGAGGCGGCCTCGAATTTCGTCACCCAGTCAAAGGCCTTGTCGGTTTCGCCCCGCTCGATATAGCCGGGCCAGGCGACGATGTTCACCTGTCCTTCCGGCTCGCCAAGCGCGGCAACCTGCGCAAAAGCCGGGGTCAGGCCGGTGAGAAGCGCAAGCGTGGTGGTTCCCAGAAGTTTGAGACGGTTCATGGCAGACTCCCGTTGGTGTGTCTCTGCGGTAGCGCGGACGGTCCGTTTGCCGGACTTGCCTGAGAGAGGGTATGAAGTCGCTCAACTTTCGCAATAACAAAAAACTGAAGCACGATATCGGCGCAGCCGATGGGTCAGCTCTGTGGATGGGTCGGATGGCGACGACATCGAACCTTGAAACAGGCGGCGCCTTGCATATCCTTGGAAGATATCCTCTGGTGGTTTGATGGCTCATTTTTTGATGATTGCACCGGCCCCCGTCATCGAGGCGGGAAACCTGGTCCGTTTGGATGTGAAGTTTGTCGAAGGCATGCACCTGCAGCAGGCGCACTGGCCAAGTCGAATCACCTGCCTTCTGCGCCGGGGCGCCCCGTCGATCCCTTTTGGCCGCGACTACGACCGCGGGGAATTGCCCTTCGATCTCAGAATTCTCGATCAGGATGAGACGCTTGACGCCCACCATCTTGCAGGCGGCGATCTCATCTATGCCGGGGGCGATGATTTCCGCTGCCTGGAACTGATCGATCACCTGAAGCCCGGGCAGAAGATCGTCTATGTCATCGAATACACCGATGAAACGCGCCGGCAGATCATCGACCTGGACCGAGATCGCGGGCTGCTCAGACGCCTGAAGGGGCGGATCTGGTTGATGAAGCAAGAGAAGAAGCGCCGCCGCGCCTTTCGTGCGGCGGATGCCTTGCAGTCGAACGGCTATCCCGCGCATGACCTTTACAGCCCGATGTGCCGCGACAACCTTCTCTACCTTGATGGCCGCATGACGCCCGAGCTTTTCGCCACCGAGACCGAAATGGCCGCGCGTGAGGCGCATCTTGCCGGCGGCGGCCCGTTGCGCATGGTCTATTCGGGGCGCCTGGAAACCATGAAGGGCGCGCAGGACCTGGTGCCCGTCGCGCGCCGCCTTGCCGAAATGGGCGTGGACTTCACGCTGGACGTCTTCGGATCCGGGTCACTGGAGGCCGAAGTTTCAAATGGAATCAAGACGCTTCCCGATCCATCCCGCGTGCGGATGCATGGCGCGGTCGACTTTGAAAAGCAGCTTGTGCCCTTCACCCGCCAGCAGGCCGACATCTTTCTGGGCTGCCACCGCCAGTCCGATCCGTCCTGCACCTATATCGATGCCATGGGCTGCGGCGTCGCCGTGGTCAGCTACGACAACCGCATGTGGCAACGCCTGAACGGCGAAGCGCAGGCCGGATGGGGCACACCACTGGGCGATGTGTCCGGAATGGCAGACCAGATCGCAAGGATTGCGCGCGACCGGGGCTTGATAGTCCGGGCCGCCCGCAACGCCTGGGCCTTCTCGCAGACGCACGGCTTCCTGCCGGAATTCCAGATGCGGATGGAGCATCTGGCCCGCATCGCCGGAGTGACCCTGCAACCCGTCGCCTAGCTGGGTCTGACAGCTGTCGTGCTTTGCGCCGACCTGATGAAATTCGATGCGGGTCCGGTCAACGGCGCCCCCTTGCGCCAGGCCAGTCCGACCTGAACCGAAGGCAGGTCGCCTGAAACGTCACGGATCTCGATCCGGTCGCCTTCCAGCGACCAGGGCCGGTAAACGAGGCTTGGCAGGATGGCGAGCCCTGCACCCGTGGCAACCAGGGAGCGCACCGCCTCGACGCTGCGGGTCCGGAAGGCGATCTGCGGTTTCACCGGCAGGGCCGCAGTCAGGCGGCGGGTGGATTCCTCGATCTCGTCCACCATCAGCTGGATCATCGGCGACCCTGCAAGTTCCTCCAGCGCAATGCTTTCCTGTTGCGCAAGCGGATGCCCGAGGGGCAGCCACAGCCGATAGGGCGAGACCAGAAGCGTCTCGACATTCAGCGCCATCCGGTCGTGGACGGACGATGTCAGAAGCACTGCGACATCCAGCTCGCCCCCAATCAGCAGGTGCTGAAGATATTCGCCGGAATCCTCGATCACGTTCAGCTCGACCTGCGGGAAGGCGCGGCGATAGCGTTGCAGGATGTCGGACAGCACATATCCCGCGACCAGGCTGGTGACGCCCATCGAGAGCCGCCCCGTCGCCGTCTCCGCCTCGACCTGGAAGGTGGAACGCGCGGTCGCCACATCCGCCAGGATCTGCCGCGCATGGCGCAGAAAGGCGCTGCCCTTGTGGGTCAGGAGGATGCCGCGCGCCTGCCTGTCGAACAGCACCACGCCCAGATCGTCTTCCAGCCCGCGGATCGCCTCGGTGACGGAGGACTGGCTGATCGACAAGGCCCGTGCCGCACCGGATACCGACCCGACTTCGGCGGCAGCGACGAAGAACTGCAACTGGCGCAGGGTAAAAGCCATCGGAGACTCCGAACGGAAGGTTCTGCAATCTGGACGATGCGTCGCCCAGGGCGCAAGGGTTGATGCCCGGATGCCGCCGTGATCAGATGCCTGAAAAACATTGGAGGCGTCGATGTGGTGGATCGTGGCGGCGGTGGTACTGGGTGGAACGGCTTCCGCCATGCAGGCCCCGATAAATGCCGCCCTTGCACGTGAGCTGGGCGGCACGATCCCGGCAGTGGTCGTTTCGTTCGGCGTGGGCTTTCTTGTGCTGCTGGTCGTCGCGCTGGTGCAGGGCCACGGCGCCGCCTTCCTGAAATTGCCGCAGGTGCCGGTCTGGATGCTGTTTGGCGGTTGTCTGGGCGCGTGGTTCGTCCTCAGCTCGGTCTGGGGTGTGTCCACCCTGGGGGTGCTGACCCTGGCCGCCGCGCTGATCCTTGGCCAGATGACGGCCGCAATGGTGATCGATGCGACCGGCGCCCTGGGGGTCACTGCGCGCGAGATTACCCCCACCCGCATCGCCGCTGCGGGACTGGTGATGGCGGGCCTGCTCCTGTCACGCGTCTAGGGGTCCGCACCCCAGCGGGCGCCGGCCAGCTTCTGCCATGGCTCCTGCACGTCGGGCGGTGGTGGGCCGTCCTGCCAGAAGCACAGCCGCAGGTGGTCCGGCACCTCGCCCTCGCCAACCAGCGCCCAGTCCATCTGGAAGCCGTCGATCAGCAGGCCCTCGGCATAGAACGCGATTTCTTCGGGGTCCAGAGTCTCGGACGGGCCTGGCCCCCAGCCCTCCGCGCCAGCCCAGAACACCAGCCCCTCGATGTCGCGATGCTTGCGCAGAATCCTGGCAAGCGGCTCCAGGAATGCTTCGACCGGGGTCGGTTCCTTCGCCATCAGCGCAACTCTGCGGCCAGCGCAGGAGACGCCTCGGCAACAAGCGTCTCGTAGGCGGCAAGTTTCGCAGGCGTGAAATGCTCTGCCTCAGCCAGGATATTCACTGTCCCCAACACCCTGCCGCCGTCCAGCACCGGCACGTTGATGCAGGACCCAAGGCCAAGCGACACGATCAGCGCATGGTCGAAGAAGTACCTGGCAAATTCCGGCGGGGTGTTCGCCACGAAAGTCCGCTTCCCGGCGATGGTCGTGTCATACCAGCCATCCTTCTCCATCGGTTTCGTGCCCGAAACCGGATATTCCACCGGATGCGACGTGAAGACGCGGGCAAACAGCGCCTTCTCCTCATCCAGCTTCGTGACGGTGAACAGCCTCGTGCCAAGTGCGGCACAATGCGCGTGAAGGTCGTCGAATGCAGTCAATCTGTCCTCGCTTTGCGCCGGATCAAGGCGCGGGTGCCGGGTCGGCGCCATTCTCCGCCCCGAACCCCGACTGTCACTTGCGAGGCGCCCCGATGCAATACGAAGTCACTGCCCGGCGTCTGGACGCCACCGGAAGCCTCGCCTCGAGCCACGGGGCAGAGGTCCGGCTTGGCACCGATATGGCAGGCCGCAAGGATGCCATGAACCCGGTGGAGCTGCTGCTCTCCGCGCTGGCCGCCTGCATGATCAAGGGCGCCGAGCGCGTGCTGCCAACGCTGAAGTTCCAGCTGGACGGGATGGCGGTCCGTCTTGTCGCCGACCGCCAGGATGCGCCACCAAGGCTGACCGAGATCCGCTATGAGATCACCGTCGCCACCCCGGAAAACGATGCGCGGCTGGACCTTCTGCACCGCAATATCCTGAAATATGGGACGATTTCCAATACGCTCACCGACGCCGTCCGCTTGATCGGGACCATCCGCCGGGCGTGAAGGATCCAGAGTTTCCGAAGACTCCGTCCCGATAGCGTCCGGGAAATCGGCCCCTAGCGGCGGGTCATCGCGATGCGGATCAGGGCGCGCTCCATCAGCGCCATGCCGGGTGCCTTGCTGGCCGAGCGCAGCGTCAGGTCGGTCTCCAGAAGCACCGAAACCGCCGCTTCCAGCGCCCGGACACCCCATTGCCCGGCTTGCCGCCCCATCGCGTCCTTCTGCTTGAAGTTCACCCGCGCCTTCTGGATCCCCACCCCCGGCCCCTGCGGATCGGTGGCCGCCGCGTGCAGGATCCGGAAATGCCGCAAGGCACCGATGCAGATCGTCACCGGCAATACCCCCTGTCCTTCCAGCCGCCGGAACAGGGGACCGATGGCCTGCGACCGCGCCTCGGCCACTGCATCGATCAGGTCGTCAACCTCGGCCTCGATCGTCGCCGGAGCCATTGCGGCCACATCGGCAGGCATCAGCGGCGTCGCATCGCCGTATTTGTACAGCGCGATCTTCTCCAGCGTCTGCCGGAAATCACCCGGGTCCAGCGCGCGCGCGAGGGTGTTCAGGTCGTTCATCGCCTCGCGGTCGATGTTCGCCAGCCCTGCCTTGCGCAACGCCTCCTCGATCTCCTCCCGCCCCGGAGGTTCGTCATACAGGCCAATGCAGACTGCCGAGGGGTGTTTTTCAAACAGGGTCTTCAGCGCCGACTTCCCCGTGAGGTTTCCGCCCGTGACCACGATCACCGCATCGCCCGGCTTCCACTCCTTCAGCGCGGTGGCGACCGTCTCGGATAGCCCGTCCGTCGCCTCTTCCAGAAAGGCCACCCGCGGCCCCGGGAAGAACCCGACAGCCTTGATCGCATCCAGCAGAAGGCTTGGATCCTTTCGTAAATCCGCCCCCGACATCCGCGACAGACGCATCTCCGTCTCGCCGTCGGGACCGATCAGGGCGGCAATCGCCTCTTGCCGTTTCAGCGCGACCCGCATCGCATCGGCCCCAAAGATCAGCAGCCCGGCACGCGCGGGGTCGGGCTTTGCGCAATAGCGGGCGGCTTCGACCCCCTTCAGGATCATGGCAGGCTGGCAGAGGCAGCGATCAGCCGGGCAACGATCTGGTCGGCCAGAATCCGCATCAGACGCAGACCCGCATCTTCCTCGGCTGCCAGACCTGCGACGGTGGACCCGGTGGCCGAATAGGCGGTAAAGCTTTGCACCCGACCGCCCGTGACCCGCGCCCCGGTGGCCCGTTCGGTCAGCGTATAATCGACCACGCCCTTGATGTTGTAGCGGGTGATCTTGTTGTCACCCGTGATCCCGACACCCACGGATTCGGTGGTGATGGTATAGGTCAGGTCATAGCGGATGGTTTCCGGCCGCCCCAGCCGCTCCTCCAGCCGCTCGACCAGATCGAAGGCGTTCTTGTCCGTCGGGTCCTGCACCCAGACGGTTTCCGTCAGCTTGCCGGCAGAACCGCCGGGCCCGTAGGCCGGGGTGAACCCGCAGGCGGCCAGCAGAAGCGGGCCAAGCAGAAGCGCACGGCGCGACACCAGCGCAACAGGTCCCCTCCCCCCTGCGTGGGGGAGGGACAGGGTGGGGGGTCTGGGGTCAGACGACGACATTGATGATGCGGCCCGGCACGACGATGATCTTCTTCACCGGCTGTCCGGCAAGGAACCTGACCACATCCTCATCCGCGAGCGCCAGCTTTTCAACCTCTGGCGCGGGCATGTCTTTCGGCACGCTGATTTCCGCCCGCCGCTTGCCATTGATCTGGATCGGCAGCGTTACGGTGTCGTCAACCAGAAGCGCCGGGTCCGCCTTCGGCCAGGAGGCCTGGGCACAAAGCCCCACGCCGCCCTGTACCGCCCAGATCTCTTCGGACAGATGCGGGGTCATCGGCGACATCAGCTTGGCCAGCGTCCGGATCGCTTCCTTCATCACCCCGGTCGAGGCATTGGCCTTCGCGATGGTGTTGGTGAAACCGTACAGCACCGCGATCGCCTTGTTGAAGGCAAAGCCCTCGATCCCCTTCGTCACCTCGTCGATGGCCTTGGCAGTGGCCTTGGCCAGATCGGTGTCGCCTTCGCCCTTGTGGTCCGCAGGCATCTCGCCGATGCGGGAGCACAGCGCCCAGACGCGGCTCAGGTGCTTGAACGCGGCCTCGGCCCCGGCGCTAGTCCATTCCACGTCCCGCTCGGGCGGGCTGTCCGACATCACGAACCAGCGCGCGGTGTCGGCCCCGAAAGCGGCGATGATGTTCATCGGGTCGACGACGTTCTTCTTTGATTTCGACATCTTGGCCGAGGGGATGACTTCGACCAGCAACCCCTCGTCGGAAAGGGCGCGGATGAAGGCATCGACGTCGTCGATCATGTCCAAGGGCGGCGGCACATCGCCCCGCACGACGATCCGGCGGTCGGCCACGTTGAAAGAGGTCACGTCCTCGGGCAGGTGATAGACCGGCCGGCCCTGCGCATCGGTGGTCTTGTAGATTTCGTGCGTGACCATGCCTTGCGTGAACAGCGCGTTGAACGGCTCAATCGCCTTTGCGGGCAGGTGGCCGGTCTTCTGCATCGCCCGAGCGAAGAAGCGGGAGTAGAGGAGGTGCAGGATCGCATGCTCGATCCCGCCGATATACTGGTCGACGTTCATCCAGTAGTCGGCGTCTTCCAGCACCGTGGGCGTGGTAGCCCGCGGGGCGGTGAAGCGGGCGTAGTACCAGCTGCTGTCCACGAAGGTATCCATCGTGTCCGTCTCGCGCCGGGCCTTGGCACCGCATTTCGGGCAGGTGCAGTCGCGCCAGGTGGGGTGGCGGTCCAAGGGGTTGCCGGGCACGTCGAAGCTGACGTCATACGGGAGTTCGATGGGCAGGTTCTTCTTGTCCTCGGGCACCACACCGCAGGTCGCGCAGTGGATCACCGGGATCGGACAGCCCCAGTAGCGCTGGCGGGAGACCCCCCAGTCGCGCAGGCGGAACTTGGTGACGCCCGTCCCGTAGCCGTTGGTTTCAGCATGGGCGATGGCCGATGCCACACCGTCGTCGCCGGTCTGCACTTCGGCCCCGGCAAAGCCGCGCACATAGCGGACGCGCTCGGATTTCATCGGCACGAAAGGCTCGGCCAGCGCCGCCGCCTCTGCCCCTTCGGCCACGAAGACCGGCCTGATCGGCAGGGCGTATTTCGTGGCGAAATCAAAGTCGCGCTGGTCATGCGCCGGGCAGCCGAAGATCGCCCCGGTGCCGTAATCCATCAGGATGAAGTTGGCGATCCAGACCGGCA
>Ga0075154_10001865_pt1 | contig 14341 bp, 11 predicted proteins | sample JI71714BDNA_FD_70965 | JGI IMG/M metagenome (GOLD analysis project Ga0075154, IMG submission 70965) | Wastewater effluent complex algal communities from Wisconsin, to seasonally profile nutrient transformation and Carbon sequestration -... | ecosystem: Engineered > WWTP > Effluent > Algae... | reverse complement strand
TCGTCGTCGTCGTCGTCGCACCACAAAGTCAGCGTCAAAAAATGGCGTCGGCACAATTAAACTCCGCGTCGCCGATTTTGATATCAGGGCCGAAATATTAGAATAACGTCGGTATTTTTATTTTATTGAGTCTGATAAAACATGCGAATTTTACACATGGAGAGCGACCTTTTCCACTGCGATTCGTGGTACCCCACGACCGCCGAACAGCGCATGCAACTCGCGTACTTCCTCGCGGCATATGAACGAATCGTAGCGAGTATGGACACGGATAAAAAAACTGCTAACAATGTACATCTGACAGCACCAGAGAGATTTCATATGAACCTAATGGCTGCGAGAAATCGTACACAGTCCCCACTCGGGTTGTACTCAGCGGCGAGCAGTGACCTAGACGAAGAGCAACAGCAAACCGTGTCAGACGACGAGCAAGAATTTGAATCGATCATCTACACTCTCCGTAGAAGCCAGAGTGAAACGGATGTCAATCAGTCGACGGGGAAGAAGAAGAAGAAGATGGTCAAGAAATCGAAGAAATTGTCTCGGCACCTTCTCACTTGATTTAACTACCCGTGTGCCCTCTAAGCCCGGAAATCGTTGGCAATTGTTAATATTATTATTTTTTGCATTCGCCCACTTCTCCGGCACATGGCGTCGTCGGTGGCTCCGAGACGAGGCGGGCGCCGCGCCGCTCAGACTGCCGAGATGAACAACGCAATGACCAACAAGTGGTGGGTGGACGACGCGACGTGTTTGATATGCACCGATAAAATCAGCGTTCGCGGCGTTCCATTCGAGTGCCGCGTGCACGCGTTTTGTTACGAGTGCATCATGATGTGGGTAAAACAAACTCCCACGTGCCCCATTTGCCGCGCTTCCATCACTCGCGTGCTTGCGTGCCGCACGGCACAAGAAGTGCTCACTGCGAATTGGAGAACCGTGCGCCCGATAAAATTGCGCCGTACCGTGCGGCAGACGCTAGCCCCGGAGGCCATCGAAGCGATCGAAGCAGTCGTCGAAGACGCAGAGGACGACTCGTTTGACAGCCAAGACGCAGCCGAGGGCGAATCGAGTGAAACGGAGTCTTCGATTCACACGGAGGGCGAAGACGACGCCGACGAGCACGCGGGGTCAGATGAATCTTCACAGTCGTCTGAGAATTCGGTGCGCATGGCGAGCTCGTTTTGGAACGACGATCTGAGTCGAGAACCGACGTTTACAGGGAGGCGAGAGGACGACGGATCGAGTGAACGTGAAGAAATTGCATTTTCCCTAGTGCCAGGAGAAGAGCACATTCCTCACAACACCGCACACCGCACGCGAGACAAGGATTACGTTCCATCCGGAGGAGAGTTGGACTCGCTAAGGGGCGCGGACGACGCGCGGCCAGCTACGCGGAGCTCGTCGAAGCGACGACGGTCATCAGAGGCTGAATAAAGAATGACAATTGTTATTTTTTCTATTAATGGGAGGTTCACAATCAAAGGTTGAACCGCACCCCCCGCAGGAAACTCCGGTGCTGTCAAACGCAGAAGTTTGGTTTCTCGTCGACGATTTCTATGTCGCCGTGTACGAGCGACTAGGTAAGGGAGAGCGGCGATTTGAGAACGCCGGAAACTGGGCTCTGGCACTGGCGTACATACGGTCGCGTAAAATTGCACAAGATAATCTCATCGAACGATTCGGTGGCTCTGGGTACACGGTGCACTTCGAGGAATCTGGTGGCACGTTTGCATTGGTTTGCACGAACAAAAGCATGTGATACGAATAAACCGGTCGGCTCTTTTATTTTTTTACTCGCATGTGATTTGCATTATGAGCATATCCTGCGGCTTTCAGAGTTCGACCGTGTCAAACGCACGCAGCAAATAGAGCAGCAAAAGAACGGTGGAATAAATCAATGCAATTGCTTCACCCCAATTCAAATCCGACATCTTCACTTGCTGCGTGAACACGGCGAAGCCAAAGTTGGCCGTCAAAAACACCATGAGCAACGTGAAGAAACGCAGAAACTGCCGGAATATCGACGACCACGTGCGCGCCATCATCCACGTCGCGCGACCAAGCGTGTATAGGTACAGCTTCTCCACGGCGAGCAGCATCCACGTGACGCTCATCGAGATGAGTGCGAGTTGCCAAGTTTTGGAGACATTCAACACGCTCACAAGCCGCGAGTACACAAACGACGTGAAAAAGCCCACGATGATCACGTTGGTGTTGTTGAGAATCGACCCGATTCCAAGCTCATGCGAACCAACACCGTCGCGCTCGCGAGCGTTGTCGTATTCGGTCTCTGCATCTGGCTCCGTTCTCCGTCTGCGCGGAGGCGGCTGCTTGTCGGCGGCGTTCTCCAACGCCGCGTGAATGTAGTGTTCGTTGCCTACGTGGAACATTTGTCGTACTCTAGCAGTTTCCTTGATTCTAGTCGCGAGAAATAAGCAGTGACTGAAATGTCGCCGACGCTCGAGGCGGTGGGTGCTGTATTGGCGGAGACGAAATCAATCGTCGTCGACACGCTAGTGGAACTCGCTAGACGCGGCGAGTTGCTACAATCTCTGACCGCGCACACGGCAGAATTAGACGATTCGTCACGCACGCTGCGTGATCATTCGATGCGCTTGGAGTCTCGCAACTGGTGCTGTGCGGCGAGTGTCGCGTGTGCTTGTTTATTCCTCTCGCTGGTTTTATTATCCTACGTCACGGTGGCCTAAAAACCACCAATCGTAGTATTATCTTTGTGATTTATTTTTATTGTTTTTTTCTTGCCCTCTATGGATTTGTCTGCCGATGGTGCTGGCGGCGGCGGCGGCGGCGGCGGGTCGTTCGCGTTCGGCGCCGCACAGCCTGCCTCGATGGAGACAGCGACCGACCGCGCAGAGCTGCCGGCCATGGGCTCTGCCGCGGCGAGCGACGAAATAGAGACGATGGGATCGGGAATGAATCGCCCTCGACTCGTTTTTGAGACCCGGGTGCCCGAGAATTCGGCGAGTCTCGTTGAGGCGCAAAAGATCAAGAAGTTGACCGAGTTCAATTCGCGCGGCGTGCCGGCAGACCAAGTGTCCACGATGTCATTTGAAGACCTTCGCGCCGGCTACGTGGAGCGGTATCGCGGCGCTTCGCACATTGATTGCAACGCGCTCGCGGCTTGCAAGACACCCGACGAGCTGCTCGCCACGCTGAATTCGCGAAAAACGCGCCCGATGACGCAAGGTGAAGCCAATCACGCATCGCGGTTCCGCACGCAGCTTTTGGCCGACGGCAAGTTGGAAGAGTTTCGCAATTCCATCGTCGGCAAGTACACGATCATCGACCCCGCGACTGGCCAAGAGATCATCGCGAACACGAACGACCCAGTGCATCGCGAGTTGTTATTGGAAAAGTTCGCTGCAAACAACGTCGTCAAGGTGACGTCGCACACCCGCAATGCGCGAATTCTGAACCAGGTGGCCATGGCGGAAGGCCCCGCGATGGCGTTGATTGGCGACGAGCTGCTCAAGCACGGCGAAGCTGGAACGGACGAATCGCAGCGTCGGATGCAGATGCTGATGGAGCGGCAAATTGCGTTGATGCACGACGCGCAGAAGAAGCTCAACAACCTCGTGACACTGGAGCCAGACGAGGCGGTGTTTGTGCAAATCAAAGCGAACGAGGTTGAATTCGCAGACACGGCGGTTCGGTTTTTCCCACTCCAGGAAGGGATCATGAACTACGCGCAGGCCGAATATCACAAGAATTTGATGAATGCTCTGATATTTTGGAACGCATACCCGACGATTCTGTTCGAGTCCAAGCTGCGCCTGCTGTTGTTTGGAAAGCGCACGTACCGCACGGCGTCGACGTACGGCTACCAGAGCATGCAGGCGTTGTATCACTGGGCCCTCAAGACGAATCTCAAGATGCGTCACGAGGAATTCTTGGAGGCCGAGGAAAAGGTCTGCCGCGATTTGCAGGCAATGGCGTTGTCGGAGCGAGAGGCGCTGGCGAGCTACGAAGACCCGGCCGAGCGCGAGGTTCGCGAACGCTCGGTCAACGGAACAATGGCCGAAGTGGCATTCATGGCTCGCTCGATCGCCGAAGCTCGCAGTGCGTACATTGCAAATGGCGATGTTGTGTCGCCGTTTGAAAAGTATTTGTCGCGCCCCTCCGAGCTGGGCGGGCCGTGGAAGCGTTCGCATTTTCCGCGCCACTCGCACGCGGAGATTATCAAGGCGGTCGACGGAATTCGCGTGCGCGTAGACAATGGATTCAGCGTGCAGCTTGATCGTCTCGAGTCGCGTTACAGGGTGGAAGCGGGAACCGGAGACGTCGTCCCGAACGGACAGAATTTCCGCGATTTCATGCGCGAATTTTGGATGCTCAACCACACTTTCACCGTGGAGAGTTTGCAGGCGTTTGACATTGGAATCACGCTTCTGTACGAGGAGGCCATCCCGCCGCAGAATCGCCACGACATGGTGATCAAGTCTGACGTGGTGATGAAGGGCGTCGCCCACAAGGAAGTTGTGCAGCAGTGCCTCAAAGAGCGAGTGTTTTACACCCGCCTGCGCTCGTACTGCCGGCACTACGCGGCGCAAAAGGTCGAGACCATTCTGTTAAACAGCGGCCACGCGACCGCCGACGCGGACAGCCTGTTTCGCTCCAACGGCCTTCGATTCCACTCGGCTGAGGTCGTGCAGTGCGCGGCGGATGAGGTGGAGCCAGCGCAAGCGGCGTCGCCGACGTTTTTGGAGCTGTACGAGTTTTACAAGCACGTCACGACGGATTACACGGATCCCCAGTACCTCGAGTACGCCATCGATGGAATGGACTGCGTGCTTTCGCACATTTACGACGAACAGACTGGCGCGTTGAAAGACGACTACGAAGAGATCATCGACGCGCTCTTCGACGCAAAGGCTCTTCCAGAGCGCAAACGAACCAAGGTCGACGGCGCACAGACGACCACGACCACGACAACCGCGGAGACGGGCACCGTTCGTGTGGTCGGCGGCATGAGAATGACGGTGACAGAGCAGGCGGCGATTGTGGAGGACGAGTAAAGTTTATTATTACGATTCTGCGCCTCCGTCTCCAGCTAATTCCACCCCTTCCTCTGATGAATCGTCCGCGACACCGTCGTCGTCGGCGTCGAATTCGTCGATGTCATCTTCTGCCACCTCGTTCGTCTCCACGAATCCCCGTGCATGCTCGCCGTCGTCTGAATTCACGTCGTCTGGCAACAATTCGTCGTCTTCATACTCGTACGGCGTGGGCCCTGCTTGCGCGTCTTCGTTGTATATTCGAGCGTTTGATGCAAGGGAGATGTCTCGCGCAACGGAGTCTGGCAATATCCGCCCACTTTCCTTCCACGAGCGACAAAATTGCAACATCATACCCTTTGTGTATCTTGTTTGCAGCGGGCCTTTCATATAGTCGTACATCCCCTCCGCCGATTCCTTCCACGGCATGTGGACATCCGTCGTCGACACTCGAAGCCACTCGTAGTCTCGCGCATCGGGCCCGCTTTTCGAGGCGTTGCCGAGCGACTGAATCATCTGTGAGATGAACGCGCGAAATTTGTTGACGCACCACTCATGAAACGACCCGACGTCTGGCGGCGGCGGGAGAGACGACGATCCGCTTTCCATTTCAATGTGAAATTGTAATTCATCCGTGTCGCGGGCGCGTTTTTCAGGCGACGAGTCTAGAGACGACGTCGCGTGCACCCGTTTACGATGGTTGTCAGTTTCTGCAGTGGCCATTGGAAACGCGGGAAACAATGGAATGTAAAAAATGAAAAGAAATCCGCCGTTTAATGCGTGAACAATTAAAAAACCACAGGGAAGAAGTCACCGACAAACAAAGCCGTCTGCACGCTGTTCTTCGTCTCTGTGGGAAACGTTTGCTCCAACAAGCCCTTGCGAATCACCGTCCATGCGTGCCCGTACATTTTCGTGCGTCGGTCTCGCTTTTTGCCCCCCACCACCGTTCCGTCTGCGGCGACGCCTTGGATATCGACGTTGTGCGAATTTGCATAATCGTCCAAAATGCTCTTGAGCTCGGTTTCGTCGCGCACCTGACTGGTCTTGCCGCGAACTTCCTCCATTTCGTCCTGCTCACCGCGCAGAAAATAGACGAATGTTTTGGCAAAGTCGACCGGGTCGAACGAGAACTTCTTCACTTCTTCCAAGGCGGCCTTTTCTTCTTCGGCTCCTTCGCATTTCATCAAATTATCGACGAGTGGCATCACGTAGATTTTGTACAGACACTCGACGACGAGACGCACAAATTGCAGGCGCAGCGGGTTCGTCGTCAGCTGACGCCCAAACGGCACCTCGTTCAAGCGCAACTTGCACTCCGCCTTCTTCGCGAGCGCCTTGTCCTCCTTTGCGTCGCGCTGAAACGGGCCGTGCGAGCCAGTGCTGATCGTCTCCGTCGGATGCGTGAACGACAGCAAAATCATCGTCAGCCACTCTCCAAACAGGCGCTCATCGTACATTGAGCGCTTCGAGTGAGAAATCGGATCCGTCTTGCGGTTTTGCTGCATTTTCTCAATGCGAGACAGCAACAGCGCCGCCGTGTTCGGCGTCTCCGACGTATAAGCACTCGCAGAGGAAACGAACACGCCCGCACGGCCGAACAAATCCTCGAGCATCGACTGGGCAATTGGATTCGACTTGAACTCGTCTTCGTACGTTTCGAACACGCCGTGCTGCGCACTCTTCAGCAGCCACGACTTCGCGCGACTCAGCAACTCCACCACTTGGTCGTTCAACGCCACGTAATAACCGGCGGCAATGTTGCGCAAGCCTACGACACTTGTCACAACATGGCTACGAGAATTTGAGTCGATCTCAAACACTGTGTCCGCGTCCTGCAGCGGCGCGCGAAGCAAATCGTAACTAGTCATCGGGTTTGTCTCCCGGATCGGCAACAATTCCGTGCGCGGCACGACAATTCGCTTCGCAGCCTGCGGCTTGTCGCCCGCGGCACCGTCTTCTCCGCCTTCGTTGTCAGAATCGCGTTCGCGCTTTCCAAGCGTCGACGCGTCTTTCATTTCGACGTCCGCCTGAACGCCGGGATTTTCGGCCTTCGTCGTCGTCGTTGTCGTCGTCGTCGTCGTCGTCGTTGGCTCCGTCTCCAAAACCGGTTCGTTCAACAGAAGAAACGCGTAAAACGGCGCGTTTTCAATCTCTGGCTTGGCCAGGTCGCTTGCAAAGTACTGTTCGTGCGTGGAAATGCCGAAGCCGGAAAAGGCCGCCTTTTTGATCGACTTGCGCAACTCGTCCATGTGCGTCTCCATGTCGAATTTCAACGCGCTCGGCATGCCTCCGACGCACAGCACCTTGGAACCGACCTTGATTTCACGTCCCGTGGCAGCGCAAATCCACGCCTTGCCAGTCTCCGCCGTGACGCGAGCATGATCGTCTGCCGTCACGCGGAACTCCGCGTGCGCAATATTCGCCGCATCGCGGAGGATCATGGCAAGCAACTTGTTCGCCAAAATTTCTGCGACCTTGACCGGCAGGTAACGATTGATGTTCTTGATACACCACTTCGTGTACGCCCAGTCGACGGGACGAATGCCACGCGGGGCATCGGCGTTCGGTGCCGCGTTTCCGTTCTTGTCGCGTCGCACGCCCTTTTGCGACTCCGCCAGCCAGCAGCGCTGCTTGTTCGCCTGTTTGGCAATCGAGCGCATCTTCTCGATGCTGTAGTCGTCTCCACAGAGGGTGCTGATTTCCTCTGAAGCCGCAAGCAACGCCGTGTCCTTGGCATTGTTGGTCGTCGCCTCGACAAGCATCAAACCCTGCGACACCACCGTCCGGGTGTATTCCTCGCAACGACGATGCTCTTCGACGGACAAATTGACGTTCTTTTTCAAAAGTCCGGCCAAAGCCGAGTCTATCTTGGCGGCCATAGACGGCGGAAGAACTCGGAGATACAGCAACTGCGGCATCAACTGCGCGTCCGTCATCTCCGCCACGGCCGACGCGGCGGGCTTGCTGGCCGCGCGCGCCTTCTCCGCCACTTTCGCCGCGAGCGACGACGTTGCCAGAGCCGACGCTGCGACATTCTTAGCCGTGTCGACCTTCTTCGAGTTGGCAGCAGACACCTTTCCGCCGTCGCTGTCTTCTTCTTCGTCCGTTTCCTCGTCGTCACCATCCGAGTAGTCGTCATCCGCGGCGCTGCCCTCTGCGTTCTCGTCCGCAAAACCCGCCGCCTTGCGAGCGCGCTTCTCCGCGCGCTCTTGTTCCAAAGCTTCGGCGAGATCAGCTGCCGCCTTGACTTCGTTCTTCGTGGCGATCTTTCGCTCAAGGGCGCTCAGCTTGCGCACCTTTTCGTCCTGGCGAGCCGTCTTTTCACTCGCCGGCTTGTCAAGCACAATCGCGTTGGGGCCCTTGCGGACGCTGGGATTGTTCAGCCAATTCTTGTCCGCTTCCTTCAACTTCAAGTCGTGAATCTCGTCTGCGTCCAGCTTCACCTTGCCACTTACCGACGTCAGAGTGTCGGTAAAGCGCGACGGCTCTTGGTAGCGATTGACCGCGTCGACGGTCAAATTGGCTTGCTCTTCATCGTCGCCTGATTCTTCGCCGCGGATGCGAGCTGCCTCGGCTTCGATCATTTCCCCGTCCATTTCTTCCGCTCCATTGAGCACGGCGTCCACTTGGGCCCGGTCGAGAACCGCGCCGTCGCCGTCGCCCATCACCGCGTCGGCGTCTTCCTTTTGCGACTTTTTAACCAGCTTCTTGATCTTCGACAGCCGCTTGTCCGTCTTATCCGTGCCATTCTTCTCTTTCTTTTGCTTTTCTTGTTTTTCCTCGCCATTTTCGTCCGCCGCATCAGCCGCGGCCTCTGCCTGTTCCTTCAGCACCGCGCGCACAGGGCGGTTGCTAAAGTCTATCGCCGTCGGCGACGCGAACACATGCGCTGCGTGCGCTGCGTCCATGTCGTACTCGAGCAGCTCGATCAGATCGTCCCCCGCAAATTCGTTGTCCATTTCGATTTGGATGAAATAAAAAATAAAATTAATGTAATTTCACATCTTGACGTCGCATAATCAGCCGCCGCGGCCGCCCCGTCTGCTAGTTGGCGCGTGAACAACAAAGTGCCGCCGTCGCCGCCATGTCGAAGAAGACGCCCGTCGTACCGACGGATATTGACACCTCTCGGAGAATTATTGGCGTCGCATTCATGACGAGCGAGCGCGGCGGACTCGCCACGCTGTCGGCCGACGTGGACGTGGAGCGCGCTCTGGGCAACTACGTAGACGAAGCGGACAGCGACGACGTCGACGAGGACGACGCGTGGGGCGGTGTGATTTCGTCGCTCCGGAGTACGGTCGTGTCGTTGATGGTCGCGTCGTACCACGGAGTTTGTAAATTCTCCCATTGCGAGGTGTCATTCTTCATGTCGCCGTCGGGTCGCGCGCGTCACGGCCAAGATTCCATGATTGCATGCAGCGTGCGACGCGGATCGAGTGTGAAAATCGTCGCACGCAAATTCAACGACCGTTACACATACGTGTACCTCACGACGACGGACGAGGAGATGAACAACATAGTGCGGTTTCTGTTCGCGCAGCGCAGGCGGCGCTACGACCTGCACGGGGCGCGCTCCATCTTCACGTGGCCGGCATCTCCGCGAGTGACGCAGCGGTGGTATTGCTCGGCTCTGACATTTTGTGCACTTAAATTTATTTTTTGTCCCGTATTGCAGCAACACCGCTGCGAGTGCATTGAAATCGACGAGTTATACACGCTGGTCACGCGGTCTTCGCGCGTCAACCGCTCTTCATACAACGCGACGCCGTTTCAAACAGACCAACTGTACGCCGACGGCGACAATCCCGATGAGCTCTTTGAAACCGTGCTTTCAACACCCGCTCCAAAAGCGACTACAGCTAGTGTACCAAGACGGGACACCGGTGCCCACGTCAGACCTACCGCCTCCGCGACCTCGGTCGCCACGCGACAGCGAGCTGGACTGCTCTTCGACGAGCTCTCAGACGCAGACGACTGACATTAGCATCAACAACCGCATTGCGATGGAATTCGACGACATCGAAGATTCTGGCGATGCCGCCGAGCCGGATGGCTCTTCGACGATCTCTCAAACGCATACGACTGACACTGGCATCGAGACGACGTCAGACGACGATGCCACCGAACCACCAGAGATTTGCGCGGAGCACACGGACGCGGAGCTCTCGCTCGCGTGCGATGCGTACGCGGAAAACATTGACAAACGACGCATCAACATTATGCAGCTGCCAGAGACGACGGTCGATTGGTTTCGCGCGCTGCCCGAGCCTGACGTGTACGCGAAACGCAACCCGTTTCCGCAATTCGACAAGGTGCAGTTTTTTGACGAGGGACACTATTACATGGTGCCGAATCCGTACATGAACGCCCTCGAGCGCTGCCGAGGCTCCGTGACGAGCGCGCTGCACGTTCCGTTTGAGCACTTTGATCCCGAAGAGCACGCGAAGCGCATTTCTGGCGAGAAACGCACGTACGGCGAATACGCCGGCATGGAGGCCGACCAGATCAAGCACATGTGGGAATTCGGCGCCAACAGCGGCAGCGCGTTTCACAAGAGCGCCGAGTTGTTTCTCAACACACCGCTGGACATCCCCGAAGAAGTTTGCACGTCGTCCGTGTACCGGTGTGTGGAATTCGACTACTTTGTCAAGTTCGTGAAAGACCAAATTATCGGGCAGGTGGACATTATTCGCACCGAGCTGCGGCTGACGGACTGGCCCAAGAGCCGCAAGGGCACGTGGGTTGACTCGCAGATTCGCGCGGGTAAATACTACACACACGACCCGGTGATGCAGTGCATGCTGCCCATGGTGAAGCTGGCTGGCTCGGCGGATTTCATTTGCCACCGTCGCAGCAATCCGGACAAGAAGGCCGTGGAGATTTGGGACTGGAAGCGGTCGAAGAAGATTCGCGAGAATTCGTTTGGCAACAAGTACGGCAAGTGGCCGTGCGATGCGATGCCAGACTGCAATTTGCGCCACTACTGGCTGCAGCTGAATTTCTACAAGTGGATGCTCGAAAACAACACCGACTATCACGTCACGGGGATGAAGATTGTCGTTTTTCACCCGTTGAATCAGTCGTACTTGGTGTACGACGTGCCCGACTTGCAACCCACGGTGCAGCGGCTTATGATTCAGCGACTCAAGGAAAACGCAAAGCTCGCGCCGTCGCCATTGCCCGCGCGGGAAGTCGACTACATTGAGTTCGAGCGTTACAGCAAGGAAATCGGCGAATGGCTTGCCGCGGCGCCGCGTGACCCCACGGACATGTGGGGCTTTGCGACTGCACCGCCGCCGACAACAGCGAAAAGGCAACCGCCTGTGCACGGAGAGCGTGTCATTATTGATTAAACGCCGAGTTTACTGCGCTCCCAGAAATCGTACGTACGTTCCACACCGCGAGGGTACAGATTCGTAATGGCAAGAAGATTCGCAGAAAATTTGTTCCCACTGACACGCGCGTCATTTCGCGTGCGCAAAAGCCACCACTCTTGCTCGGTGACCAGCTGCGTCACGAAGCCTTGCAGGGTGTGCAAAAAATACGCGCGTGAAAACCACAACAACGGCCGCGTGACCTTCTCCTCCATCTCTGGAGTTACGTATTCCTTCACGGAAGAATAAACCGGCCACATCCGCATTAAATGCAGCGATATTTCAAATAGGATGGAATCAGCAAATCTCGGCCCGAATGATTCCCGTAGCCCCATACATATCAACCAATATTCATACGACAGCATTTGGAGACTGTGATTCCTCGACACCATTTGTCCTAGTTCCGACACAAGAACGTCGAACACGGATCCAGTCGACGAGATAGAATAATTGGCATCGCGCAAGACAGCCGCAAGGTGTTTGAGATCCTCTTTAGGAACAATGTTATTCGACCAACGCGCGTCATCCCAAGAAAGCGTCGTCAATGTTCGGTTTTCTCGCATCGCGTCAAACAGAGGCGACACGTCCTTCGTACGCGGTGAAAAATAGAGGCTGTTAAGCCACCGATTTTTTGCAAGACCTCCAGCAAGCACCCGGATTCCATTTTCGTCAAACCCGGAAGAATTGACGATCATCAGGTTTGTGATACCGAATTCTGGGGTTGCAAGATACCCAGCAAGAGATTCAATCGCGGTTTCAGAAAACGCCGAGCTCGATAGACTGATCCTACAGATATGCGCGGTTGACTTGAAACAAAACGGGCCGTCAAACGACGATCCGCACATGGCGAATGTCTCCAAGGTTTTAGTCAAATGCAAATTTCGCGTGAGTAGTTGGCTTTCCGCCCCTCCAATGCCGCAGAAGGAAAATTCCAACCCGAGAAGATTAAAATTTCCCGTCTCGAATGCATCTGAAAATGCGCAAGCTCCAAGAGTGCCTATTTTGCCCCCGCGAAATCTCAAATCATGAAGCTTGCATCGGCCTGAAACGGTGAAGCGAGCAAAAGCGGCGTAATCCTGTGGTTCCATGTCATCTGCATTCAATGAAAGTTTTCCAATGACGTCAAGGTCTTCGAGAAACGTGCTGGCGATATACTCGTAACTCACATTGCAATTGACCAAGGTCAGCTGAATCGGCTTGCTTGGATTTTGTCGAGAAATGGCACGATGCAGCGCGCGTGTTCCGATGTCCCCGAGATCGGCGTATTCGATTGTGATACTTATCAATCCACGTGACGTCAGGGAATCGAAAATCTCGCCAAAAAGCCGCGGGCTCGCGCTGCATTTGTAAAGACGCAAAATATTCATGCCCTCAGTGTGGCGGACAATTGTCGCTGCCAAACCATCCGTCAAATCAATTTCTCCAATAATAACGTATGAACGTTTCGAAAAGGTTCCTGCTTTGATGGCATCCAAAAGATGATCTTTGCATCCAGAGTCGAGTTCCCCGCAAATGACAAAATAATTCGGCGGTGTGGATGACAGAAGGCACCGTGCATCCTCGCAACGAGGGCACGACCTCTTTCCGGTGGTGGACATTGGAAAATAAAAAAAATATTTTTTAAATGTCCAAGCGACGATTGTCAGACGACGATTCGGGCAGCAACAGCAGCGAGTCGAGTGAGTACGATAGCTATGACGAAGGCTCTGTGAGCGACGCGTGCAGCGACGAATCCGGAGAGGCGATTCAATTCACCGGCTTGAAGGCGCACGTTCGGGATGGCGTAAAGCTGCTCGTCGTGAATGACGTGCTCAAGTGCATATTTAGTTCCATCACCGAGGATGTGATGAAAATGCGCCGCCTGAACAGCTGTGTGCACCAGAGCGGCGCGTTCAAGTCGGACAAGAAACCGCTGTTTCTGGCGCTCACGGAGATTCGCTCTATGAACGACCCGGGTGCTATTTGCGAGATATCCACCGAAGGTGGAGCGCGCGTGGCGTACGCGTGCAACTACGCTACGATGACGCGCTACATCCGCGCACTCGACGCGCTGGTGGACGCCCGCGGCCCGCTGCGAGAGTTTCACGTTGGAGCGGAAGAAACGAAGCGACTCGTCGCCTCGCTGCGCGACTACTGCGTCACTCGGTTGCGCATGCAAGTAGTTGACGATCCGCGCATCAACGATGACATCATCACCGTGGGCGCGGTGAGTGAGCGAGAGGCCGAGTTGACGAAGCGCGCCGACGGCAAGCGCCGCAAGCTCGCAAAGAACTGTACGCTGATTCAAGATGCCGGCATTTCAGAGGACGAGAACAGCGACGAGGACGACGGGGGATTTTTGGCTAGTGACGACGAAGCGTCCGAGTCGGAGAGCGGAGAATCGCGTGCAGCTGAAATCGCACAACGAACGCGCGCGCTGATTGAACATCTCGCAGGCACGACGACCGCCGCCGCGGGCGGTGACGAAGAAGACGTCGTCGTTGGCAAGCAACGTGCCATTCACGCGCAAATGAAGCACGTAGAGAAGCTGAAAAATGCCCTGAAGTCCGTCGAAGATCACCAAAACAAATGGGTGGCAAAACGCAAGAAACAAATCGACGAGCTCGAGCGTGCTGCGAAGGCGGCCAAGACTCCGGCCGCCGGGGCTAATATAATTAAGACGCGCATCTCAAAACTCCAGCGATGCGTCGTCGATCGGGCGGAAATGATCGGTCTTATTAAAGAAGATGAAATGTTGTAAATTTCGCGGAAGTGTGTGCGACAAAAACGCACCGCCGACTGCGCGGGCTGCGGTTCCGGCGTCGACGGGGACGGCGGCGGCGGCCAAAATGACCCCGCCAGGTCATTCTGTAGCTGGTGGGTGGCGGGTTCGCCCGTCGGCACCCATCCAAATGACCCAGCAACATCACTAAAAATCGTCAAATAAATCAGAGAGATGATTTT
>Ga0075154_10001864_pt1 | contig 14341 bp, 27 predicted proteins | sample JI71714BDNA_FD_70965 | JGI IMG/M metagenome (GOLD analysis project Ga0075154, IMG submission 70965) | Wastewater effluent complex algal communities from Wisconsin, to seasonally profile nutrient transformation and Carbon sequestration -... | ecosystem: Engineered > WWTP > Effluent > Algae... | reverse complement strand
TAGTCTTAAAGCTGTGCACACTTCCACGATTAACAGCCCAACCATTAACCCCTTTATCAACAAATTCAAGATAACTCTTTGCCTCTATGCCTATCGTATAAGTAGTGCCATTGTATTCTAATTCTGTTGGCTTTATGCTATCTGCTAACGAACCACTACTTGCAGCATCCGCAGCGTCCAACTTCTCCCTTATTAATCCTGCATACATTGCAGCTAATTGTACTACACTACTTGCAACATCGTTCAATTTTACCTCTTCAAAGTTGGCTGTATCTTGTCCAAGCAAATCAAGGAAGCCGTCCTCTATTGCACTATGCTGAACGTTTCTCATAATCGGCTTTTGATTTTAATAATGACAACGTATTGAGTGCTTGTATTATTGGCATATCATACGCTTTGTCTAAAGGTATGTTTTCAAAATCAGATACTTGTTTTGCCGAATATATCCATCCATAAGTCTCTACAAATGGGTGTGCTTTCTTTATTGGCTTTTCAATTATTTCTTCTTGCTGTTCTTCGTCTATTTCAAATAATCCTCGATAGCTATAAAGTAATGTATTAAAGGAATCAATAAAGTTGATGCAATCACTTATTACATAGTTTACTGGCTTATTTAACATTTTAGCAGATTCGGCTAAATGTTGTTTGTTTTTCTTTTTTAGTAAGGTTGCTGCCAATAAATGAAGATTAGGGATAGGGTCGTTTTTCAAAAAGTAACACGATTCAATAAATTGTGCAAAGTTTATTTTTGTTGCATCTGTTTCTAAAGACAATCGGCAATAAAAAGGCTTTTTAAATGTTTGGTTAAACTTCTTTGTTACCTTTTTAATCTTTGCCATAAATGCCTTTTTGCTCATGCTATCCACTTTTGCATAAGGCAAATTATACAAGTCCATAATAATAAATGCCATTCGTTCCACTTCATCGGTGACGCTATTATTATGCTTATAAATTATTTGATACTCCTTTAAGGTCATGCCTATTTGATACAAAAAAGGCTTTTTGTACGATTACAGACTCTGCTTTCACTCTGCTTTCTAAAAGCAGAGTCTAATAATAATCTTCAGCAAAGTGGATTGAAGGGGTGTATGCTGTACTTAATCCATTAAAAGCAATTGCAGTAGCCATAACACCATCATCGTGAAAACCACTTGGAGCACTATATTTTATTGCTTTGGTTTTTGGGTTGTACTCCCAACTAAATATTTCAAATTCTTTTATCAACCAATCCACATTTAAAAACGATACTTCTTTTTGCTGTGTTGCCAAAACCAATTTTTCAATAGCATCTTGTTTGCTTTTTGCAGTAGTGACAAAAGGCTGCACCATTGTTGTACATAGTTTCTTTAGCTGCTCAAAAATAACATCTCCGATACTATTAACCTCGACTGTTGTAATTGCATTGTATTGGTTTATGATTGCCACTACTTGTTGAAGTATCATATCCCAGCTTTGATGCCTAAACCTTTCAACATATACCATTTCTTTTTTGCTGTTGAATATAGTTAATACAGTGTAGTCGTCTGCTCTACCTAAATCAATCCCTGCATAATGCTGTAACCCTTTTGTAAAAGTATCTTTAATTAATAAGTCTTTGAACACACCAGCACCACCATCAATAAACTCAGCTAAATACTCTTGTCTAAAAACATGGTCAGGTAATGTTAGCCTTGCATCGTGTATTTCGCTAGGTGTAATTAATGGGTTATCATACGAAGTCATGTGAAATGACTTGTATTGTGTATTTACACTTTCAAGGTTAAATAAGTTGTAAAAATGGTTTTTTCCCTTCGGAGTTGAAATAAGTAAAACCTTTTTTCCTTTAACTAATACTGTTGCTCTTAATACTTCGCTCCAAGAATTCTCATCCATAAAGGCAAACTCATCGCATACAAGATAGTCAAATGTGTACCCTCTTATATTGTCATAACGTTCGGCACTAAAGAATTGAATTGTTGATCCATTAAGAAAAGTAATGCTTAAATCAGTTCCATCTTTTTTTGTAATAATAGATGTGTTTGCAAATGCTTTTAAAATCTCCTCATAAACTTTACTAGCTTGTTTATATATCGGTGAAACCCAAGCACATTTGCAAGGGGAATTTAAAGCCCATTTAAGTAGTTGGTTTGTGGCTAATAGTGATTTGCCAAATTGCCTACCAATATTTAGGCAATAGTATTTATACGGCTCATTATTAATTGAATAATGAATGAGTTTTTGTTTTTCGTGTGGTGTGTATAGCTTAACATTAATTGCCAAAGTCTGCTTTTATTTCGGTAACTGTAACCTCATTTTGTTGTTTTTCAACTAATCCATTCAATCTTTGTGTAATACTTGGATTATATATTCCTGCCATACCGCCTTCAACTTGGTCGTTTCGTATCATTTCTCTTATTGTGTGACAGATAGGCGAATATTCAGCATAAGCATCGTTTAAGTTTTTAAAATAATCATGCACACTTTTTATAATACCTTCTTCAAAACAGTAAACAGAAAATCCTTCGAGTGTTAAAGGTCGTTCTATTTTTCTTTGTACTGATTTTCCAGCACCACCAACAAAATCATGCTTTAAAATAGGATTACTTTTAACCTTTCCTTTGTAAGCTAAAAATAATTCCATCATTCGATCAGGTGTTTCAATATACTTAGTTCCCTTTGTTCGTGCCATGTTCTCTAATTGATTTTGCTATATTATTTAATCCTAAACTAATACCTATTGAAAGCCAAATTAATCCTATAAAAGTCCACATATTACAAAGTTTTAAAAGTCCCTAAAATAACGCTGCTATTATCTTTTTTAATTAATTCGATTGTGTACCAAATAACACCTTTAGTAATGCAATGGTCTATTACTGTAGTTGTTGCAATATTGCTTGTAAACCTTTCAATATTTGCTTGTTCAATTCCTAATACCGATATTGATAATTTTTTTGTTGTTGCAGTATCAATAGTGTAATTGATTGTAAGCAATCTATTATGGCAATTGTTCACTGTGTAATTATCATAGTATGATACTAGATTTGCTTTATCTTCAATTGCTGGGGTTGATTCTGTTTGTGCAACATCTTTGCTACATGAGCAAAAAATAATAGCAACAATAATAATGTTAAATAGTTTTTTCATTGGTTTTATTTTTTAATTTATCTTGATTATCAAATACAAACTTCATCATGTGTTGGGCACAGCTGAAACAACCTACATAATCAATTTTATTGTTGGGGCTTATTTTATCCGCCAAGGTTTTAAACTCGGATAATTCAGAATCACTTGCATGATGTTCAACACCAGCTTTTAACTTTTCGTATATGTGCTTTCTTTCATTTAAAAACTTACTCATAACTCACTTTTTATTTGTTTTTTTAGATTGGTAATCATATCCTTTAAGCTAGTATGTGGTATGCCAGTTGCATTACTTAATTTTCTATAACTACCATACTTGCACAAAGATATAAATATTTTTTTGTAAAGATTATCTTTAGGCAAATTTATAAACAAATCTATTGCTTTTTCTTCAATTAGATTAATTTCTTTTTTAAATTCGGTAATTACTATATTTTCTAAGGCAACAGTATCTGCAAAAATGCTGCTTTCTTTTCCATGCTTTTTTCTTGTTGTTGATCTTGGAGAATATATTTCATTAAATATACAGCTTGAAATGTATGTTTTAATTTTACCACGATTATATAAATCAATTATAAATTCATCTTGTTTGTGTAGTAGTGACAAAAAAACTTCTTGCTTAATATCTTCTCTAATGCTTTCTTTTTTAACCAAAAGTAAACATTTGGCTAATTCATCGGACTTGTATATTTCAGTAAGTATTTGATTTTTTGTGTACATATTTTTTTTAAAAATAGTGCAATTATTTAAAACTGCACTATTAAAATTAAAAAACAACAGGACTCAACTATATTTTAGGCAAATTGCAGATGTCGATTGCAAGGCCTTGTAAATTTTGTATTTCGTTAGACCATACTCTAATTGCTTCGCTTCTTGCTTTTTTTGAGTCGGTGTGTTTTTCTCTAACAACTTCAAATTTATTTGTTGAAGTGTTTAGTTTCATTAGTTTAATTGTTGCCATTGGTTACGTTTAAATCATCATAAATATGGTAGCAAAATATAGTAAACCAAGTAATTAAAATAGCAATTGCCCCAAATAAAACAACCAAATAATAAACTATCATTAAAATAGATGTTGTTATTATTGAAGCAACTATGTTTATTAAAAGTTTTTTCATTGGTTTTTTTTTAAAAACTCCCATGTAGAAACACAGGAGGTAATCTAACGATTGCTTGCATGAAAAAAATGCTTAAATTAATTCATCGTGTTTACTTTCGGTAACTATCCAATACATTACTACCAATAGGAAAACTACACCTAAAATAATAACTGCAGTATTATCTGTGTTATTCAAATACTTTGTTAAATCTTGTTTCATTTGTTGTTTTTTAATTGTTTTTTAAAATTTCTTGTTTTACTTCTTCATAATATTCAACAGTTGCATATTCATGGCAATCAGAATGTATTGAATATTTATTTAAAGCCTCAATTGTATTATTTACATCAATCAAAGCACATTTCTTGGCTATCAAAAAAGTATTTCCGTCTGTTCTGTCGAACATATATGAGCATACTAGCTCTTTTGCTTTTTCTTTTGGTGTCATAATTAATTGTTTTTAAATTAAGCCATCCCAAGACTGAGACGGCGTATATCCTTAAAATCCTAAAACCATGAAAAAAAACGCTTTGCTTGTATTTACCTTGCTAAACTATTTTAAGCCTTATTTTGGGGCTTTAAATCGTATCTAGGGGCATTTTTTAAAATCAACGCACTTACATACTCATTAAGATTTTCTTTTGCTACAAGTGCTGCTGTTTTTGCAACGTTGTGTGCTACTTCTGATATGCCTATAACTTTCTTTTTTTCTACATTTTCCGCAGGTAAATTTTCTAATGCTTTATTACTCATAATATTATTTTTTACAAAAATACATATTTATTTTGAAACAACAATATTTTTTTTAAAAAGGGCTGGAGATTGCTTTTTTAACCAGCCCTACCCTTCAACTTTCAGAACTATACTGCTTTTCAGCTATTTTAATTACTTAAAAAATTTCGTTTACAAATTCAGCCAATTCGTTAGCTGTTTTTTTGAGTGACTTTTCAGTTTCCTTTGTTGGCAAATCAACAGACTTAGCTGCTGTGTAATAACGTAACTCTTCTTGTAGTACGTTGATGTAATCTTGGATTGTTTGTTCCATTGTTTTTAATTTTTGATTGTTGTTAAAACTTTGATATAATTTCCAGTTAAACCACCTCTTGGAGAATCGTTGCCTACTTGATATTTTAATTTTAAAATATGTAAAATTTCTACAACGGCTGCTGTGTGGTCTTGATTGCTTGTAAATCTTCCACTACCACTAGTATAGCAAGGTCTTATAAAATTACCTTGTAATACTTTGTAGGTTTTATTTTCGCCATTTATCAAATCACTAATAATTTGATAAGCAATAGTAGTTTTTGAACCTTTGTAATTTTTTTCTAATCTTTTTTTTAAAGTTGCTTGTGTCATTGTTTTTAATTTTATAATGCAAATATAATAGCTTATTTTATATAAAAAAATATTATTATAAATTTTAAGGTTTTTTTAAGGTTTATACATATTATAAATAACATTAATACATTCATAATGTATGCTTCCTTACTTTTCCCCCTATATACTTTTTTTATTATTTACCCACCCCCCTAAGTAAATAGAGAAAAATCGATGTAATCGATTCAACTCAATACTGTATTGGCTTTCATCAAATCAACATCGATGCAAATCGATGTAAAAAAGGCAAAAAAAAAGGGTTAAACCCTTTTTTCTATTCTCATCACTATCAATCTACTTTGTTTATCTCGTTCAGTCACCAATTCATAATCAAACTTTTCGCAACTTTCTTCAATCGCTTTTTTAAACCTTTTGCTCGAATAATCCTTTTTATCATAATCATTTTGCTTCAAAAATCCGTCGTACAAGTCTTTAAAATTTTGGAAGCTGCTAAACTTTTTGTCCTTTTCTTCATCAAACCAGTCCATAAATTCCTCACCAAAATTCAGTTTAATATGCTTCCTTTTCATTTTTTCCCCATCGCTGAAATTAAGCACACCACTATTCAAATAAAATGAAACGCAAGTAAACATTAAATTGTAAAATCTATTAAATTCGTCTGCATCCCAATCGTCAAAAAGTTTATGACCAAATAAATCCATTGGTGTAAAACTGCTGCTAAAATAATTGCTAAACTCGAAAACTCTTTGTCGTCTCTTAGCATGGTTGCCCATACTTGGAATAGTGTAATTTGTTGTAAATAATACCTTTGGACTGTCTTTGTATGGAATGAAAAGTTCATCTTTATTCTTTTTTTCAACAGTAATACCTTCGGTAATAATTGAGTAAAATCCTTCAAAATCAACGTTCTTTCGTACGTCCTCAATAGCTACAATCTTGGTGTCTAAACCGACCCTTTGAAATGCAAAGTTTTTATCTATCTTAAAGTTTTTACCGTCCACCCTTTCAATATTACTCATATAGCTTAAAGCCTTAACTACTATTCCTTTTCCAGTTCCGCCGCCTTTTTTTTCATCTTCTGTTTCTTCAGCAAAAACAACAGCATAAGGTCGTGAAGGGTCTTTGTATCGGTGCAATAAGTATCCAATAATGCTAATTAAATACGCTAATTTATCTTCATCTTCTCCGCAAATTTTAGTCATAAATTTGTAAAATTCGCAAAGCTGAAAATCAAAATCCATATCAACATCTATATTAGCATCTATAACTTGGCTTTGCCAAATTACCTTACCTACATCTCCATAGCTTAATAGTTTGCTTCCGTTTTTATCAACCTTTACAACCCCATTTTTAAAAGGAAAATAGGCTGTGTTAGCATCGTCTTTTAAAAGGTCTATTCTTGACCTATCCAAAAATTCTAACAAACCTTTACCAAAATAAGTATCACCGCCACGCAACACAACTTCAAGTAAATCATTTGGGGTAATGCTATCAAATTTAGGCGGCAAATCTTGGATATAAGACTTTATAAACTTCTTCATACTTTCGCTTGTTGCCTCACTTACAAAGCCATTTTGCTGCCTTACAAAGCGAAATATGTTGCTGCCCTCATCGTAAAAATATAAATGATAACCACTTTTAAAGAGAAAATCAATAAACATAGTTCTATTTATGTGAATCTCTTTGCCGTGCTTTGTTTCAATAATCTCCCAAAAAGTTAAAATCTGTTCGCCGTTATTTTCAATAATATCATTTACAGTTGTTTCAGCTAAGTTTTTAGGGATTGAATTTTCAACCATTAATTGCTCAATCACCTTTTCTTTAGAATACCCAGCACCAAGGCTTCTATTTACTTTGTTCAATATCTTTTTGTCAAAGGTCTTAGAGCTTTCGCCATAACCATCTTTAATAAGCTGCTTTGCACTTTCGCTGTAGTTGCCTTTGTGTTCAAGTAAAGTATAAATAGCATAAGGAGAATAGCCTTTATTTGGCTCAAATTCGCTGCTGGTAGTAAAAACTTTAAATAGCTTTAACCCATGATGGTAGTCACCGCTGCTTTTGCTATCTGTTTTGCCAGGTCTTTTAAAAATTGTTCTATCACCTTTTACGCTAACAACTTGCCAACCATGCCTTTCAAGTAATTCAACAGGATTGCTTCTTTCGTTGTAATCAGTCCAAGGTTCTTTGCTAAAACTACCAACATTGCTAGTTTGATGTTTTGGTTTTTCAACAATATGAATAACCTCATTAAAGCTTCTACAAGCTGCAAGTATTGCTTCCCTTTCATCTATGTTTACAAATGTAATTTCTTTGCCACTAACAAGCGTATAATCATTTGTAGGTGGTGCAATAACATAACCACCTTCCCCCCTTGTTTCAATTAAAACAATTTCCTTTTCGTGTGGGTTTGCTTTCAATTCATCTTCAGTAGGGTATCGGTTAGCAAGTTTTTTATTCCCTTCAATTTGCTCACAATAATAATAAAAATGATAACCGCCACTTTTAGTTTTAACTGTGTATAAGTCTTTTAACTTTGGGCACTCTTCAATAAGTCTATCGTATAAAGTACCAGTTAAATCATATTTCAAATCTAAGTCTATTACTTCAAGCCCACCACTAATTGAGCCACAAATAACGGCTAAACCTTTTGTGTTTATGTTGTTAAATTGATCTTCTATTTCATCAATATTAATAAGGGTTGTTTGATATTTTTTCCATGCCATAATAGCCCTTTTAGTGCTACCAGTAGCAATACAATTTATGCCTTTATTTAGGTAAAGGATTGCAGCATCTTTTAGGTTTTGCATTGATTATTTCATTTTAATTTTAAATACTGCTACTGTTTTTAGGCTTGAACATATATTTGTTATATTAAGAGAAGTTGGCAAATTAACAATATCAATACAACAAGATTGCTCCGTTCTGCCTCTAACATTGGTTTTTTCACTAAAAACCTCAATAAAATGTGTTGGATTGTTCATAATTTTTAATTTTTAAGTTATTTAATAAAATCAATTACCAGCACTTCAAATCCTTTTTTTCTAAGTTCTTCGTGTCGGTACTCTTGCAAAGGGTCAGCAGTTTCGCCAGTTGCTTTGCACTCAATAAATAATGTTTTGCCGTCTTTGTGGCATTGAAGGTCGGGCCATCCATTTTTAGTTGATTGCAATATTTTTACAACTAAATATCCCAGCTTTTCAAAATGTTTAATACATCTATCTTGTACTATACTTTCGCTCAACTTCGTCACATTCTTTTTTTGCATCGTTAAAATGTTTTTGTTTTACCCAAATTTTTACTGGGACTTTAATTTCATTTTGTGGCTTTGGTTTTGGGCCACGTTTAATCCTTTCTAATCCGTTTGCATTTTGTACCATAGATAATTATTGTTTATGTAGTTATAAAAAAATGTTTCCTTTTTTTCTGTAAGTTCAATTTCGTTGCCATTCAAAAAAACACTTGATATTGTTGTGCTATCTTTAAAAAAGAACGTCCAATTGCTACCTATATTAGAGGTGTGATTTATAAAGTATGTAATGTTTTTTTTCATAGTGCAAATATAAGGTAAAAAATTAAATTAAAAAACTTTTTTTTATTTAATTAAATTACCCTTATCTTTGCAAAGTAGAATAAAACAATCTACATTTTAATTATGGCACTTACAAAAAACACTGGTAGCAATACAATCTACCTATCTGTAGTCGATGGCTACCTTGTGCGAAGCTACAAAGAAGCAAACGCAAACACAACACAACGTGTAACAAAAACAGGAAAATTGGTACATGAGGAAAAGTTTAAGGACTTAACAGCAATTTTATTAGGTACTGAAACAAAAGAAAATGATTTTGGCAAACAATGGTGTTTAAAATTCAAAGACGGCGAAGATTATTACATAATCAATATGCCATATTCAAGCCGTTACGCTGCAAGTTTTTTAAAGGCTTTGCCAAACATTGACTTGACAAAAAATGTCAAATTTATGCCTTGGTCAATGATTGACAAAAACGACCCAACAAAAAAAGTAACAGGCGTAACAATGTATCAAGATGATGGTAATGGTAATGTAAAGATTGCACCAGCTTACACTAAAGATAATCCTAATGGGTTGCCACAAATGAAGCAAGTAAAAGTAAAAGGAGTGCTTACTTGGGATGATACTGATTTGAATGAGTTTTTGGAAGCAATGGCAAATAAAAAGTTTGCAACAATAGCATCCGCTCCAACAAGTGACGAAGGCGAAGAAGCCCCATTTTAATAACAACAAAACTAGCTATTGTGTTTCACGATAGCTAGTTTACCCTTAAAATTAAAAACAATGCTAACAAAAATAAAAAATAATCAACTAACATTCACCGATGGGCGGTATTATGTTGATGAAACAACAGGCGAATATTACCCAAGTGTCACCACAATATTAGAGGCATATCCAAAGCCTTATGCTTTACTACAATGGATGAAAGAGCAAGGGAAAAATTCAGATGAAATAATACAAGCAGCAGGGCGGAGGGGTTCAAACGTTCACTACCTAACCGAGCAATATGACAAAGGCTTTGAGGTTAATTTATTAAACAGCGAAGGTCATCCAATGTATAGCTTAGAAGAATGGGGAATGTTTGAAAAGTATGTAGATTATAGCAATACTTTAAGCCCCAAAAATGAATTAATAGAGCAGCAAGTAATAAGTCCGATATTAGGTTTTGCAGGGACTATTGATAGAGTAGTAGTAATTAACAAAAAGAAATACATTTTGGATATTAAAACAAGCAATGGCATATATAATAGTTATTGGCTGCAGATTGCAGCTTATCAACAAGCAATAATGAGGGAAGCTAATATATTTACTGATGGTGTTGCAATTCTTTGGTTAAACGCCAAAACAAGAACAAAAAAAGACTTGCAAGGCGTTGGGTGGCAATTGGTAATAAAAGATGATTTAAGAGAAGAATGGCAGCTATTTCAATCCGTTCACAAATTATGGTTAGCCGAACACAAAAACGATAAACCAAAACAATTTAGTTATAATTTAAGTTATAAAAAATGAGTTTACTAAAATTTATAAAAAATCTATTTTGCCAACATAAAAGTCGTAAAATACAAGTTAAAGGTGTTACTATTTCTGTTTCAGAGAAAAATAAAGAAGACTATATTAGTCTTACAGATATGGTAACAGGCTTTGAGGGTGGTAATTCATTGATAGAAAAATGGATAAGAAATAAGAATACAATTGAGTTTTTAGCTGTTTGGGAAAATATGCACAACGAAAATTTTAATTCCCCCGAATTCGAGGGAATTAAAACTGAAGCAGGTCAAATTGATAAACCTAAGTACGAACTTAAACTAAATATTTTTAAACAATAAAAAAACTAAAGAAATGACAAAACCAAATGACCCAACAACATTAGTACATGATGAGAATGGAGCTTGTACACACTTAGGATTAAATAAACGTGAGTATTTTGCAGCAAAAGCAATGCAAGCCATCGCATCAAACCCAGATTGGGCAAAACCAATGGCAACTTTCTATAATTGGGATGAATACAAAGATAGAATTGCAAGTTGTGCTGTCGAATTAGCTGATGCACTAATCGAGTCTTTGAATAAGTAGCGTACAACGTTCAAGGCTTTGTGCAGGTTGGGTGGCGAAGTACGTCACGCTGGAGCAAAAGCCAAATAGTAAATAATTAGTTAAATAGAATTACAAAAGATGGAACAAAAGCAAAATAGAATTACTGTAGATGATGCTTACAACGTCAAGCCCAACTTGAACAAAACCAGTGTTAGCTACAGGGCTTATTTATAAAACTATTAAAAATAAAAAATATATGAAACAATTAAGAAGTGAATTTTTTGCAAAAGGGAGTACAAGTATAAAAGACAAACCAAATATCGTTTTTCAAATAAAAAGAGACGATATAAATAAAATAGAAAAATGGTCTAACAAAGAAAGATGTGAAGCTATAAAATTCACAGAAGAAGTAATAAAAAGATTAAACTATTTTATTAATGAATTAGAGTATATTAATTCTAAAACTTCTTCACACTAGCCTTGTAGCTAACGTCCAAGGCTTTGTGCAGGTTGGGAATAGAACTTGTCCAGCCGATAACTAAAGCCACATAGAATTACAAAAGTTAAAATTAATAAACAAAGGCTCAATAACATTCGTCTGCCCCTTTTTTGCCAATGCAGTGTTATGTGCCGTTAAATTTAGAACGATGAAAGTAGTTTGTATAAACGATAAGCCAATTCATTTACCCAATGGACAGATTAGTTGGGGTGAAGGATTAAAAGAAGGTGAAGAATATAACGCTGAACGAACAGAAAGACATTGGAACGGAAGAATGTGTTATTTCATAACTGGACTTGGATTAAAACAGGTTCAGCGTTTTATGATAGTAGATAATTGGGTAAATGAATTGATAGAACAGATTCAAGTTGAAGAGTTGGTGTCCGCTTAATGGCACATAACGAGGTTGTATTTGCGAGGTTAGGGGGTGTTTATCCGTCAGCCTAATTTAGCAATGCAGCACAATATCAAGATGCAGTTGAGCCTATGTTCGTCAAGCCCTATTCTTGCAAATACTTATGTTATAAGCCGTTTTTGGTATTTTGGTTTTTATGAAACGCTTACTGGCATTGAGTTTCAAAAAAAACTGGTATTTTGATTGGTATTTTGGTATTATTAAAATTACCTTAAAATAAAAAATATTTTTGAAAATTGATTTTTGTATTCAAATTTCATTTATCTTTGTGTAACAAAAGTAAAAAATATGAAAGAATTAAGTTTTCAAATTGCACAAAAAATAGCAACTGATAAAAACCCAAACACAATTATGATTTGTTGCTCAATTTTGAAGGAAGCATTTGTAATGCAAGGAATACCTTCAAAACAAGCAAATACAATGGCTGTAGATGGTATAAAAATTATTATGAAAACAATGTTAAGATTTGCATAATGAAACAAAAAAAAGAAATGCACTGCCCGAAATGTGGCAGTGCTAATATTTTAACAGATGATTTAGAATGCCTTTCATGTGGTAATAGTTGGCACTTAGGGACAAATAGTCCCCATGTGAAAAAAAGAGGTGGTAAACGTAAAGGTGCTGGTGCAAAGAAGCAAGAACCTAAAAAAGCAATTGGTCAAAGAGTGCCTACAAGATTTCACAAGCAACTTGTCCAAGTAGTAAAAACCGAATTGCAAAAGCTTCTCAATTTAGAGGCTTCGCAAAATGGCTTATAACGTTCAAGGCTTGGCGCAGTTGGTGGAATCAAGGCTCGTCTGCTCGGTAGCGAATTAATCCAAAGCCCAATTGAAAAACCAAAGCTGATAGCGGATTGTCAAGCCACCAATTGAGGCAAACCCAATGTTGGCTGTCAGGGCGGTAAAATTTAGTAAACTCACTTATAAAAATTAATAAAATGGCTCAAAAAAAACAAGTAAAATTTCAAGGTAAAATAGAACCAATAACAGATACAACTCCGTTTTATATGGTATTTGTTGAAGGTTCAATTTATCCACCAACGTTACAACATTTAACTTATGAAGATGCTTTTACCGAAAGTCAAAGGCTGTCAAAAAAAGAAAATAAGAGGGCTTATGTAATGCTTTCTGTTTCTCAAGTTGAACAAATACCAAATGTTACACTATTTAAAATATAATATTATGCAAAACAAAAGTTGAATAACGTATGAAGCAAAATAGTATTACAAATGTTGAGGGTTTAGGTGTCAGCCCTACTTGTGGCAAACCCCTTGTTATGGGCAGTACGGTATTTAACACGAGATTTTAAAAATGGAAGTAAATAAAATACATAATATCAATTTTTTAGATAATACTTTACCTGATAAGTGTGCAAACTTAATTATTGCAGACCCCCCATATTTTGAAGTCAAAGGCGAATTTGATTTTATATGGAAAGACTTTAAAGCGTATTTAGAAGATGTTTATAAATGGGCTGTAGAGTGCAAAAGATTATTAGCTGATAATGGTACTTTATTTTGGTTTGGGGATGCTAAGAAGATAGCTTATTCGCAAGTAATTTTTGACGAGCATTTTGAATTGGTTAATAATATCGCAATTGAATTTAACAGGCAAACTAAAAAAGGTGTTGAAAACTTTAATTGCTTTGCACCTGTAAGTGAAAGGCTTTTAATGTATGATAATGGCAACCAGTTTACTAAATTGCTGAATAAAAGAATTACTGAATTAAAATTAAGAGAAGCTGATTTTAGGAAACTTAAAAAATCAAAAAATGGCAATGAAACTGGTTGGTGCAGCAATATACTTAAAGGCAAAAATGAACCTGTTAAAGAAGATTGGGATTTGATTTGTACCATTATAGGCGAATATCATTATAGCGACCTAAAAAGGCATTTTAATAATTACAAAAAACTTTACGATATAATGAAATTTGACCAAGAGGCTCACATTACAAAAAATTACGAACACGATACCTGCAAGCCTGAAACACTTACAAGGGCTTTAATTCTTACTTGCAGCCGTAAAGATGATTTAGTAGTAGTGCCTTTTTCTGGAAGCGGTACTGAATGTGCAATGGCAGTAAGAGAAGGTCGTAAAACAATAGGATTTGAAATAACAGAGAAACACGCTAAAATGTCAAATGAAAGGGTACAAAATATATTACGTCAGCCGTCTTTGTTTGTCGGTTCGTAGTATTGCCCATAACGTCCAAGGCTTTGTGCAGGTTGGGAATAGAACTTGTCCAGCCGATAACAAAAGCCCAATATTTATTCAAAAGTAAAAAATAAAATACAAATGCTAAATAGT
>Ga0075154_10001860_pt1 | contig 14364 bp, 7 predicted proteins | sample JI71714BDNA_FD_70965 | JGI IMG/M metagenome (GOLD analysis project Ga0075154, IMG submission 70965) | Wastewater effluent complex algal communities from Wisconsin, to seasonally profile nutrient transformation and Carbon sequestration -... | ecosystem: Engineered > WWTP > Effluent > Algae... | reverse complement strand
GCATCTACTACAAACAGATTTTTACAATCGTGTGCTTGAGCATATTTGTTGAGTGCGGACGTTTTCGGATCGTCTCCCATCCTACTTGTACCGACTTCATGAATGATTCTACCTGGCGCTAATAGGCCATATTGGTTTTCTTCAGTTGGTTTTTGACCAAGCAATACGCCACCCATTCCTGTAAGTATTTCCTCAAAAGTATCATGCATGTGTTTGGCTTGTTTGACTTCGTGTTCTGTCCATTTGTAATGAAATCTCAACACGGGAATACCATACTTATCAACTGTATCGGGATCTATTTCGCAGTAATTATCATATTGAGGTACGCTTTCTCCTCTTCCAGACATACCGACCATTGAGCCATAAATTCTTCTGACATCTTTTTTGAGACCTACACCATATCCACCATTAGTAGATGGTTGTCCAAGTTCATTGAGAAGATATTTTCGCATGGTGTCCATTCCGAACCCAAATCCATAAGAAGGCATACTCATACCTCCCCAATATTCTATGTGGTAACCACGAGGAAAGTCAAGTTTTTTATTATCAAGCCACCATGGTGAATACACATGTAATCCTCCTACACCATCTTCATTATATCTCGGTCTATCTACCAATTCTGGCATAAAAGCCATTCGATCTGTACCCGTAGAATCATGAAGATACCGACCTACCACACCCGAACTATTAGACAATCCATTTGGATGTGACTTTGATTTAGAGTTCAACATGATACGAGCGGTTTCGCATGCTGAAGCAGCAAGGACCACGACTTTTGCACCAATTTTATATTCTTTAAGGTCTTTTTTATCGATGTAAACTACACCTGTTGCTAGACCAGCATCGTCAGTGAGTACTTCCCTGACCATTGCGTGGGTATAGAGTTCTACTTTTCCTTTTTCCATAGCAGGTTTTACAAGGCAAGTACTCGACGAAAAGTCAGCATATACTTGACAAGCTCTACTACATTGTGCACAGAAAAAACAAACACCTCGTTCTGCATTTATTTTTCTTGTCAGGATGGATAATCTTGAAGGTATTACGGGAACATTTGCCACAGCAGCACCTTTTTTTACAAAAAGTTCGTGCAATCTTGGTTTTGGTGGTGGAAGGAAAAATCCATCAGGATCATTTGCCAACCCTTCATTTGTACCGAATACACCGATGAGTTTATCGACTTTGTCATAAAAAGGTTTGACGTCTTCATAACTTATCGGCCAGTTGTCACCTAGACCATCTTGATCTTTTCTTTTGAAATCTTTAGGTCCAAATCTCAGAGAAATCCTTCCCCAGTGATTGGTCCTACCGCCGAGCATACGAGATCGGAACCAGTCAAATTTCGTTCCGTCTTTGCGCGTGTAAGGTTCACCTTCTATTTCCCAGCCTCCCCATGCAGCATCAAAGTCACCAAAAGGTCGTTGTGTATTAGCACCACGTCTTGGCGATTCCCATGGCCATCGGAGTTGTGTTCTGTACTCTTCTTTGGCGGGATCAAAATCACCACCAGCTTCGAGAACAGCCACAGATAGGCCAGCTTCTGATAAGATTTTGGCCGCCATTCCGCCACCTGCTCCTGACCCTACAATGCAGACGTCATATTTTTTGTCTTGTTCTTTAATCTGAAAGCTCATTGATTTTTGATTTCGAAGCCAAATATATTCTTATCTTTTTAAATGATCTAATATTTGTTTTCGAAAATCAAAAAAAGAAATATTATGTATGGTTTTTGTGGGTTTTAATGGCGTTGCATTCTTTGAATGCAACCTGTAAACATCTTGCAATCGGAGATTACAAGGCCGTTAGTATGTACTGTTCGAGGTGGCATAAATCGAACTGAATTATTTTCAAAAAATCCTAATGAGCAAGTAAAGCATCAATAGTATGTGGCCCAGCCATTCTATCCCAATGCGAATAGACTCAGATATCTGTTTTAAATCTCATCGAGGTCACATGATTAAGGAAACTAATAGACCACACGCAACATGCCACCCTTGGAGGGTTTTAAACGGCAATGCAAATTTATTTGCTATAATCTTATCATCCCTTTGGGATTAAGGCATATAATCGTGAAAATTAATATTAAAACCTTTGTTAAACTTACTTCAAAAACATCCAATTATCTGTCATTAATAAGGCTACCTTTATCAGTAGTTAAAAGTAAATAAACTCTAATTCTTGACAATTAAAAGACTAAAATAAAAAAGAAGACGTTTAAGGCAATAATACAACAATTTTTATTTAATGAAAATACTTATTTACAATGATTGGAAAACTTTAGTTGGAGGAGCTGAAAGATATATATATAATTTGCTTCCGCCCCTTTCTCAAGACAATACTGTTCTATTCATTGCTGCAGAAGACGTTCTCTTGTTAAATACATTTAAAATTTATCAAAGAAAGCTTTCATTTTGGCAAAAGAATAAACAATTAAGTCAATACTTACATCATCAAATAGAATCTTTTAAACCAGATATTATTCATTTAAACAATGTTTATTATTTTTCTGAGAGTGTCTTTTCCGTTATAAAATTAAGTGGAATACCTATTGTTTTTACCCTACATGATTATCAATTTATAGATTTGCCGTCTGATAAACCTTGGCAAAATTTACTAAAATATTTAAAAAGAAGAAAACTACATGCTGCTGTTCATATGTTTATGGCTCCATCACAAACAATTTATAAATTGGCGTCAGATCAACATTTTGAAAAAGTGCATTATCTACCCCATTTCATAGATACTAAAAAATGGCCTTACAAATTATCCAATTCATACAGTGAATTAAAATTACTTTACGTAGGAAATATAGATAGAATTAAAGGTGTATTCTTCCTATTAAATGTGTTAGAGTTAATTTCAACAATGAAAATTAAAGCAAGTATCACTTATGTAGGTGTGGGTAAGGATGAAAAGGAGTTAAAAAATGAGATTGAATATAGAAAATTAACTGATCGTGTTTTAATGGTTGGTTATCAAAATGATTTAAAGATTCAACAATTCTTTAGCCATCATTTTGTGTTATTACTGCCATCATTAATACAGGAGTCATTTTGTCTAACAGGTTTAGAAGCACAAGCTGTTGGGTTACCTGTCATCGTCAGTAATCTAGGAGGCGTTACTGAATGGGCTACAGATAATGAAACAGCAATTTTTGCCACTGCAAATAATGTTAATGATTGGTGTAGTAAAATTTGTCTATTGTGGGATAATAAGATTCTTTATAATCACATTCGCTCAAAGGCTATAAATCAAGTGATTGATAAATTCCAACCAATAACCCATTGTAAAAATCTAATGTCCTATTATCATAAAAATATTTGATTCTAAAAGTAAAATTCATGATGTTTGATATAAACCTAAATGTACTCTTCTCCAAAACTCAAGAATATTTGTACAAAAAATATTCTCTTTTACATCACGTCGAGTTTTTAGAGGGCAAAACCGTGTGGATATTATCTCCTCATCCTGATGATGATGCGATAGGTTGCGGGGGTACGATTATTAAACATATTCAAATGGGACATTTTGTTCATATAGTTTACCTATGCTCAGGCGATAAAGGTATAAGTGGTGAAGTGACTAATAAGACAATTAAAATTAGACATAAAGAAGCGCAAGACGCTGCATTGATTATGGGCGTTTCTACAGACAAGATTTATTTTCTCGATATACCTGATGAAACATTAAGAAGTAACATAGATATAGCATCAGTAAAATTGAAAAATTTATTTAATTCTTTCCCTCCTGATTTGCTATATTTACCATCATTTTTAGATAGACATAATGACCATATTGCAACTAACGATATTCTTAAAAAATGTGACCTAAAAAACACAATAATCTCTGCTTTTGAAGTATGGACGCCAATAATACCAAATAGAATTGTGGATATTTCTACTTCTGTTAACCAAAAACTAAAAGCAATCAATGCTCACTTTTCGCAATTAAAAGCTTTGGAATATGATAAAGCCATATTAGGTTTAAATCAATATAGAGCTAAAATGTACACAAAAAAAGATATGGAATATGCTGAAGCTTTCCTAGCTTTAAAATGGGAGGAGTACATTACATTATACTAGTATCCTCAAAAAAGTACAATGAAATATCAATTTGTGATAAACATTAATGAAATCAAATATTTTTCGTGTATCCTTTTGAAATTACAGAAATTTAATTTCAAGATTCCCTACTTCAACAACTCACCAGCCAACCGTAACAATTCTATCTCCGCCAATTTTACTTCAAAATCTGCGGTAATCTTCCGGAATTCTGTATCCACTAGATTGAGCTGAGCGGTCCTGAGTTCTAATGCATCAATGGTGCCTAACCTCATTTTATCAGTGGTGATATCGAGATTACGCTGTGCTATTTTGATGTTATTGGTCTCTAGATTTGCAAGTTCTTTTGATGTGATGTAATTATTGTAGATGCTGAATAGGTCTGTTTTTAATGCCAAAGCGGTTTGTTCTTTGGTCAGTTTGCCGCTTTCGACACCAAGTTTTGCTACTTGGATTTCTCGACTGTTGTTCCATCCATTAAAGATATTCCATCTTGCCGTCAGTCCATAAGACAATCCTGCATTCTGATTGAATTTAAAAATCCCGATCTCTGCTTGTAATCTTGAAAAGCTATAACCCAAATTTAAGTCAACCGTGGGATATCTATTTGATTCCCATTGTTTGACATTGAGTTCTGAAATTCGTATGTTTTTATCTGCCATCCGCAACATCACATTTCGGTCTTCTGCTTTTTCAGCAATATCATTGTAATCGATCATGATAGGGCTTTCCGACACTGGCACGACTTCAAAAGCTGTCTCTGGCGCACGACTTAGCAATTCGTTAAGCTGGATTTTTGTGGTTCTGAGTATGAGTTGTTGTCTTATCAACGCTGAACTATCAGCATTGATGTCCACTTCTGCTTGTAACACGGGTATGCCCGAGCCCGAGCCCAAATCTTGATTTAATTTGGCCAATTGGTATCTTTCTTTTGATATTTCTATGGCTTTTTGGATGGTTGCAACCCTTCGTTGATGCTGCTCTATGCTATAGTACAAATTCATGATCTGACTGATGGTGTTTTCCATTTGGAATTGGACATTCAGTTGGCCTAGGTTTTCTATTTCTGTCAGTCTGTCTCTATTGACAAACATCTGCATACCATCAAAAACAGTCCATCCTAATAGTAAATTGGCATTCAAGTTATTAGTATTGAGATTGTTACCTGTCCTAGTTTCTCCATTAAAAAGCTCTTGAGTCGTATTATTTATATTGTAGTTTTGGCCAAAATTAAGCGATAAATTAGGCAGAAAACCAGCATTTCCCAAGGTGTTGTTTGCAGCGTTTATTTCTGTTGTATTCCTTGCTATCCTGACATTATAATTATTCTGTAAGGCGATACTTATAGCATCTTTTAGGTTGAGTGCTTCTTGCCCACTTGATATTGAAGACCAAAAAGACAAACCAAAAAGCATCAATATTTTTAAACTACGACTATACATATATCTATTAAATTCTTAAAAAACTAATTAATCCTAACACCTTACATTATTTAATATGCCGCATCGTCTGCATGTATCTTCTTTGCACGAGACATATAGGTGTACAAAGCTGGAATAACAAAAAGTGTCAATAAAAGTGAAAACAATAATCCACCAATGATAGAAATACCCATAGAAACTCTACTCAAAGACGCTGCCCCAAGTGCTAATGCTATCGGCAATGCGCCCAATATCGTTGCTAGACTTGTCATGAGAATAGGACGTAATCTCGATACCGCTGCTTCTGTTACAGACTCGAGTGCACTGACGCCTTGTTCGCGTCTTTGATTTGCAAACTCGACGATCAAGATACCATTTTTGGTCACAATGCCTATCAATACTATGATACCGATCTGACTGAATATATTTAAAGTAGAATCTGTGTACCAAAGTGCCAAAATCGCTCCTGCCAATGCCAATGGTACCGTAAACATGATGATCAAAGGATCTATAAAACTCTCAAACTGTGCCGCCAATATCAAAAATACCAACACCAAAGCCAAAATAAAAGCAAATAATAACGTCGATGAACTCTCTTCAAATTCTTTGGATGGACCAGACAAATCTGTTCCGTAACTCTCGTCCAATACTTCTGACGCTATGTCTCGCATTGCTTGGATACCTTGACCAAGGGATACTCCTGGCACAGTACCTGCTGATATGGTTGCAGATACAAATCTATTGTATCTATAAAGTTGTGGTGGATTACTCTGCTCAGAAATGGTGATAAGATTGTCTAATTGTATCAACTCACCCGTTTTGCTACGCACATAAATAGACTTCATATCTGCGGGTTCGTTTCTATTGTCAAGGGTTGCTTGGCCTATGACTTGATACTGTTTTCCGTTTTTGATAAAAAAGCCAAGTCTTTGTTCTGCAAAGTATAATTGGAGTGTCTGCGCAATATCCATCACCGAAACACCCAAAATTTGTGCTCGATTTCTATCTATATCTATCTTTAATTCTGGTTTATTAAATTTCAAATTGATATCAACCGCCTGAAACATTTCGTTTTGTCTAGCTTTTTCGAGAAATGCAGGAATGACTGCTTTCAGTTTATCAAAGTTTTGTGCTTGGATGACAAATTGCACAGGAAGTCCACCACGCCTGTCTCCAATCGTTTGCTCTTGGGCTACGAAAATTCTAGCATCTGTATATTTTTTGACCACTTCACTTAATTCTGTGGCAATTTGCATTTGAGTTTTATCTCTTTTTTCGGCATCAACTAAGGTTATCCTTACAAATCCTGTGTTTGAAGCTTGTGAGGCACCAAAACCTGGCGCTGTAACCGATAAAATGGACTCCTTCTCTGGTATCGAAGACTCAATATCTTTTATAACTTTGGTCAGAAAGTTATTTGTGAAATTAAATGATGCTCCTTCTGGTCCTGTAGCATTTACCGAAAGTCTTCCTTTATCTTCTAGTGGAGCAAGCTCAGATGGTAGTGTGCTACCCAATTGATATATCATCCATGAAGACGCTATCATGATCAATACAGCTACCCATCTTATTTTGAAAAATAGCTTTAATATTTTTTCATAAATATTGGTCATTCCGACAAAAAAACGTTCTGTGACTCTATAAAAGAAGTTTTCATTATCTCCATGTCTCAATAGATTGGCACTCATCATCGGTGTCAGAGTTAAAGAAACGAATGCTGATACTAATACTGCTCCTGCAACCACCACACCAAACTCCCTAAAAAGTCTACCAGTAAGTCCTTGCAGAAACATTATGGGCAAAAACACGGCAACAAGAGTAACCGTCGTGGAAACAATAGCAAAAAATATTTCTTCAGAACCTTTAAAAGCTGCTTCTCTCGGAGACATGCCTTGTTCTACCTTTTGATAAATGTTTTCTAGTACCACAATGGCATCATCTACCACAAGTCCTGTTGCCAAAACAATACCCAATAGTGTCAAAATATTGATAGAAAAACCAGCCAAATACATTATAAAAAAGGCACTTACCAAGGAGATGGGAATGGCAATAACTGGAATCAAAGTCGATCTCCAGTTTCTAAGAAATAAGAAAATAACAAGGACCACTAGTCCAAAAGACAAAAATACGGTCTCTTCTACCTCGCTTATTGCTTTTTTGATACCCACGGTAGTATCTAGCGCTATCCCAAGTTTTAGATCAGAAGGAATCTCTTTTTTTATAACTTCCAATCTTTTGTAAAACTCATCCGCTATGGCAATATAATTTGCACCTGGTTGCGGCGTAATGGCTACACCAATCATAGGTACGGCGCCATTTCCTCTTAATAATGATCGTTCGTTTTCAGGTCTTAGCTCAGCAACTCCTACATCTTTGAATCGTATGATGGCACCATTGCTTTCCTTTACAATCAGATCATTAAACTCTTCCACCGTCTCTATTCTTCCTACAGTTCTTATGGTAAGTTCCGTGTTATCTCCATCTATTCTACCTGAAGGCAGTTCCACGTTGGCGTTTACCAAAGCACTTCTTACATCTACAGGTGTCACTCCCTTGGAAGCCATTTTGGCAGGATCCATGATCATTTTCATGGCATACTTTTTCTCTCCCCAAATATTGACACCACTCACTCCTGGAATGGTCTGAAAACGCTCCTTGAATGTATTGTTACCTATTTCTGATAATTCTAACAGTGTTCTTTGTTCGCTTTGTACCGTAAGAGAAATAATGGGTTGTGCGCTAGCGTCGGATTTACTTACGATAGGTGGATTTGCATCTGGCGGAAGATTTCTTTGTGCTTGTGATACTTTGTCCCTTACGTCATTTGCGGCAGCTTCTAGATCGATTTCAAGATCAAACTCTACTGATATGGTACTACGACCATCACTACTTGTAGACACTATTGACTTAATACCATCTATCCCGTTAATGGACTCTTCTAGCGGTTCTGTGATCTGTGAAATAATTACATCAGAATTTGCACCTGTATACGTCGTACTTACAGTAATCACTGGAGGATCCACACTCGGATAGTCCCTAACGCCAAGGTAATTGTAGCCGATTATACCAAATAATACGATGACAATAGAAAAAACAGTGGCAAGAACAGGTCTTTTAATACTTGTGGACGATAAACTCATTTTTTCTATTTATTAAATTACCTTATTCTGGATGTTGACTTGGACAGGCGTATTTGGACGCAATTGTAAGATACCTGAAGTAAGCACTGTATCACCAACGTTTACTCCTGTCAGTATTTGGATTTCTTTTTCTGTCCTAATTCCTGCTGTTACCGGCACACTAACTGCTTTTCCACCTTTACTTACAAATAGTTTTGCGCCTGCAATATCGGGAATATAAGCTATAGTCGGCACCATAATTGCTTTGGTTTTGTCGCCAACTTGTATATTTATATCTGCAAAAGAACCTGGAAAAACATTACCTGATGGATTTGGAAAAGTTGCTCTCACCATAGACATTCTTGTGACAGGATCTATTTTAGGCTCCTTAGCAAAAACAGTTGCTTTCATTGGTGAAGCTTGTCCTACTACGGTAAAACTTACCGAAGAACCATTTTTTATAAGGCTATTATATTTTTCAGGAATGCTAAAATCCAATTTTAAAGGGTTAATATTCTGAATAGATGCGATAATCGTGGTAGGAGAAATGATGGCTCCTTCACTGATTGATTTCAACCCAACTATTCCGCTAAATGGTGCCACGATTTTGGTTTTGTCCAACTGTGTTTTTAGAATATCTACATTCGCTTTTAGTAGATTAAGGTTTGTTTTTGTGACATCATATTCTTCTTTGCTTATTGCAGTAGAAGCCAATAATTGTTTTTGACGTGCTTCTTTTTCTTCTTGCAGTTTGATTTCGATGTTCAATCGTTGCATTTGCGCCAATAGATCATCATCATTTAGTTTTACCAACAATTGACCTTTAGAGACAGGACTACCTTCTTTAAAGTAAATTTTGACAACCCTACCAGATACCTCACTTTTAATTTCAACTTCTTCGTTTGCAATGATATTCCCAGTTGTGGTAATGGTGTTGGAAGTTGTTTCTTCTTGTGCTATGATTCCATCTACAGTAATGCTTGTATTACCTTTTGGTGCGCCTGACGGTGCTTGTTCCTTTTTCTCCTTGCTACCACATGAAACAAACAAAATGATAGAAATCACGGCAAAAATAAAATTAAATATTTTCATTGAATAAATTTTGGGCTAAGGCAGTAATAAAATAAATATAAAAAAAGAATCCCTTAAACATAAATTTGCTTATGCTAAAAAAGTTTCAAAATTTTCTAGATAAAAACATAAGATTATGTTAAAATTGGAAATATAGATTTATATTGCGTTGAAAATCGAAATCAAAGCAAAATTATCAGCAAAATGCAAAGTGAAAACATTAAGCCAGGAAGCCCGAATGAAAACGAAATCATTGAAAATAAAGAACTAAGTATTGGGGAAGCACTTTTCCCTGTTCTAATTCTTGTGGCTATGCTTGCTTACAATATTTATATTTTCGGAGATAGTTCTTTGGGAGGGAGCAATCAGTTTATCCTTCTCTTAGGTGCAGCGATAGCGGCTATTGTCGGCTTTAAAAACAAGGTTAAGTTTGCTCAGATGTTGGAGGAAGTCAGTCATAATGTTAAGTCCACATCTGGAGCCATTTTAATTTTGCTGATGGTAGGAGCTTTAGCAGGGACTTGGCTTTTGAGTGGCATCATTCCCACTATGATTTATTATGGGTTACAAATATTATCTCCTTCTATTTTTCTAGCTGCGTCTTTGATTATCTGTTCTATCATTTCCCTTGCTACAGGTAGCTCATGGTCTACATCTGCGACTGTCGGTATTGCTTTGATAGGAATCGGAAACACAATGGGCATAAATCCAGGAATGACCGCTGGAGCAGTTATTTCGGGCGCTTATTTTGGAGATAAATTATCTCCGCTTTCTGATACTACCAATCTTGCTGCAGCTATGGCTGGGGCAGATCTTTTTGATCACATTAAGTATATGCTGATAACGACAGTCCCTTCGATGGTTTTTTCTTTAATAATTTTTATCATTATTGGTCTGAACCTATCTGCAACTGGTAATCCAGATATCTCGGATAAACTGGCAGCAATCGACGCATCATTTAATATCAGTCCATGGCTGTTTTTAGTTCCCGCGACTGTTATTCTATTGATAGTCAAAAAAACAGAACCATTAATTGCATTGCTTGCAGGAGCGTTGATGGGAGGTATTGCTGCTATTATAGCTCAGCCTGATATTGTGATCAAAGTTGCTGGTGGAACGACACTCGACTTCAACACAGCATATAAAGGTGTAATGACTGCATTGACAACAAAAACATCTATAGAAACATCAAATCCTGAGCTAAACGACCTTTTTGCTGGAAAAGGAATGGAAGGGATGCTTGGCACTATATGGTTGATCCTCTGTGCCATGGTCTTTGGTGGTGTTATGGACGCTATTGGTGCTTTAGCTCGTATTAGCCAGGCGCTGCTCAATATGTTTGATTCGATCTTTGGTCTATTTGCCAGTACTGTTTTTTCTTGTTTGGCTATAAATGTTACTGCATCAGATCAATATTTAGCCCTAGTCATACCTGGTAAAATGTACAAAAAAGCATTTACCGACAAAGGTCTACATCCTGTAAACCTTAGCCGTACACTCGAAGATACGGGTACTGTAACTTCAGTACTCATTCCCTGGAATACCTGTGGTGCCTATAATGCTGGAGTTTTAGGTGTACCCACTGTTGACTATTTTATCTACGCTATTTTCAACTGGATAAGCCCATTTACTACATTGCTAGTTGCGGCGTTTAAATACAAAATAAAAGTACTCGTTCCTACAAAGTAGGCTTCCCCCTTAATGTAAACCTAGACGTAAAACACCACCAAAAAAGAAACAAAACATCGGTTTTATGACAATTTGTCTTAGCTTTAAGACGTTTTCCTGACAATTATTGTAGGTTTTTAAGATCTTTTATAAGTGGTATATATATTGCGCTACCTTTGTGCTTGTGCTTCTCAATAAGTATGTTTGTCATTTTGACAAATTAAAAGCTGCACATAAAATAATTTAATAGATGTTTGATAGAAATAGATTTATGATGGATGATATGAAAGAAGAAGGTGATGTAATACCTGTTTTTTCGCTTGGTGATGATGAGTTAAAATTTGAAGATTCTTACAAGGATACTATGCCTATTCTTGCGCTTAAGAACACTGTGCTTTTTCCTGGGGTAGTAATTCCCATTACAGTAGGGCGTGACAAATCTATAAAAGCACTTCAAAAAGCAGACAAAGGGGACAAATTTCTGGGTGTCTTAACCCAAAAAGATATGGAAAGCGAAGATCCTACACCTGAAGGATTGCACAATGTAGGTACGATAGCTCGTATCATGAAAATTCTTAAAATGCCCGATGGAAGCACGACCGCTATCCTTCAAGGTAGAAAACGTTTTACACCAGGTGTTTTTGTAGAAAACGAAAAAATGCTGGAAGCCACCATCAATATTATCGAAGAAAGTGTACCTCTTAAAAACATTGAGTTTAATGCCATCATGTCTACGGTAAGAGATTTTTCTAAAAAAATTGTTGAGCTTTCGCCCAATATTCCTTCTGAAGCAAATATGATGCTTCAAAATATAAAAAACAATGGATTTCTCCTAAATTTTATTGCTTCCAATATGAATTTGGGTGTAGCAAAAAAACAAGAAATCTTAGAAACAAGTGACTACATGACTAAAGCACATCTCGTCATGAATGTGATGAACGGTGAGTTACAACTTTTACAAATAAAAGACCAAATAGAGTCGAAAGTAAGAGGTGATCTAGAAAAACAACAAAAAGAATATTTCCTTAACCAACAGCTAAAAACCATTCAGGAAGAACTGGGAGGAAATCCACATGAAGAAGAACTCAATAGGCTTCAAAAATTAGCTGATGCCAAAAAATGGACAAAAGAAGCAAAAGCAACCTTCGATAGAGAAATTGTAAAGGCTCGACGTATCAACCCTCAAATAGCTGAGTATTCTGTTATTTTGAATTATCTAGAACTCATGCTCGATCTTCCTTGGGATGAAGTCACAAAAGATAATTTTAATCTCAAAAAAGTACGCTCTGTTCTAGATAAAGATCATTTCGGATTAGAAGATGTCAAAACCAGAATCATCGAACATCTAGCCGTACTCAAATTGAAAGGTGATATGAAAGCGCCCATTCTTTGTTTAGTAGGTCCTCCTGGTGTGGGAAAAACAAGTCTCGGCAAGTCAATTGCCACAGCATTAAATAGAAAATTTATCAGAATGTCTCTTGGCGGGCTTCATGATGAAAGTGAAATTCGTGGCCATCGTAAGACATACATCGGAGCTATGCCTGGGAGAATTTTACAATCTATCAAAAAAGCAAAAACATCAAATCCTGTATTTATACTAGACGAAATAGATAAATTGAGCAAAGATTTTCGTGGTGATCCTTCATCTGCACTATTAGAGGTGCTAGACCCTGAACAAAACTCTACGTTTCACGATAATTATCTAGATATCGATTATGATCTTTCTAAAGTAATGTTTATTGCCACTGCAAATTCATTGTCTACCATTCAGCCCGCATTACTGGATAGGATGGAAATTATTGACATCAGTGGATATTCGATAGAAGAAAAAATAGAGATTTCTAAAAGACATTTAGTACCAAAACAAATTGCTGAACATGGTTTGAAAGAAAAAGATGTAGTTCTCTCACCACAAATGCTGCAGTTTATCACACAAAAATATACTCGTGAATCTGGAGTGAGATCATTAGATAGAACCATCGCTGGCGTTATGCGTAGCGTGGCAAAAAAAGTAGCAATGGATGAAGAATATCAGCCTAAACTCACCCAAAAGGAAATCACAGATGCGCTTGGACCTATTAAATTTGATAATGATGAATATACAAAAGTAGACATCTCAGGCGTAGCAGTAGGTCTAGCTTGGACAAAGGTGGGTGGTGATATTCTATTTATAGAGGCAATAACTAGTAAAGGAAAAGGCAAACTTACATTGACAGGTAATCTTGGCGATGTCATGAAAGAATCCGCGTCTACAGCTTTGAGTTATATCAAAGCACATTGCACATCACTAGGAATAGAAGCCGAAGCCTTTGAATATACAGATATACACGTGCATGTGCCTGAAGGTGCGATACCAAAAGATGGACCAAGTGCAGGTATTACAATGTTGACGGCCATCACATCAGCATTAAAAAACAAACCTGTCAAATCACACTTGGCAATGACAGGAGAGATTACATTAAGGGGAAAAGTCCTTCCTGTAGGCGGCATCAAAGAAAAAGTACTTGCTGCTAAAAGATCAGGTATCACTGAAATCATGATGTGCGAAGAGAATAGAAGACACGTCGAACAAATACCTGCAGAATATATCAAGGGTATCAACTTTATTTACGTTTCTAAAATGGATCAAGTCATTGAAAATGCGTTAGGATTTTTAGTGTTCTAAATTTATCTTAAATTATAAATCAATACAAAAAAAAGACTGGTAATTATAGAAATTATCAGTCTTTTTTGTTTATTCAGATTCTCAAATAAGCGCATATTCATAAAAATTCGTTAAAACGGTGTTAAATAGACTTTTAGGCTTATATTTACACGATTAATAATCGTTCTGATTTATGAATAGATTATTTTTTATTTTATTTAAATGTCCATATATGTTCCAAAAGATACTTTTCCTTGTGTTGATGACTTCATTTAGTTTTCAGTTTTCTATAGCACAAAAGACTAAAGAGCCCATTAAAGTAGTTCAGTTTTCTGGTATGGTTTTTCATGAAGACGGTGGTAATCCTGTGCCTTTGCCATACA
>Ga0075154_10001858_pt1 | contig 14371 bp, 11 predicted proteins | sample JI71714BDNA_FD_70965 | JGI IMG/M metagenome (GOLD analysis project Ga0075154, IMG submission 70965) | Wastewater effluent complex algal communities from Wisconsin, to seasonally profile nutrient transformation and Carbon sequestration -... | ecosystem: Engineered > WWTP > Effluent > Algae... | reverse complement strand
TTTATTAGTTTTTCATTTAAATCAAAAAGGAATACTGTATCTATTTTTTTATTGTTTTCTACCCTTCCCTTTTCTCTGATTTTTCCGTTATGAAAAAATGCAGTATATGATCCGTCTTCTACATTTGTCTGATCTTTAAGTGGTATCCATTTACCATTTCCTGTTTCTTCAGAGACATACCATACCCACTTATCGTTTCGCTTCCTTTCAGATAAAATGCTTTGAGGTAAATATTCATCAGGTATTAATTTTCTAGGGCCATTTTCTATATCCATTATCATTGGTATTAATAATCCTATAAAAGCAAAAACAGTAAAAAATGACTTTAAGTCGATTTGGTTTAATTTGATCTGATTTCGAATATAGATCCCGGCCACAATAAAAAAAGCTGGAACTATTATGAACCCAGGTACATCCCAAACTTTCCAATGGAAATACCGCATGTAGATACTGAATGCCATCATTATTGAAGTAAATGAAAAAAAGTATTGAATCGGGGGTGATTTTTTGAGAATTGATCTTAAGATTTTTGCAAAATAAAATATACAAATTCCGATGAGGCCAAGAGAAATTGAACCTTCATATGCCCCACCTGATTCATTAAAATAATAAATACTTAATAGAAACAATAAGAGGTTTGTGTAAAATAAAATTGAAATGACGTGTCTAAACATGTGATTGTTTTCTTAAAGGTGAATATCATATAATTACAATTCTTTTTTATTTCATTTATTAATATTAATGAAATAAATAACAACCTAAATACATTGGATTGCTGCACTGCATTTGTAAAACGCTATTTTTATTGATTCGAAAAAACTCATATTTCACCTATTGAAGTATGCACCCCCATCACATCCCAACCATCCTTCATCGGATAATTCGCTTCACCGGGAATTACAACAATTTTTTTCTCCGGAATCAAATCATTGACTGCTTCCGTATTACCTCGGGTTAATTGTGGTGCAGTGCTGAGTTTTATCTCAATGACAGATGTTACATTATTTCCTTTGGTAAGAAGCAGATCAACCTCGGCTCCTTTTGCTGTGCGATAAAAATAAGGCTCTTGATTCTTTGTTTGAGTACTTATTATTTGCTGAATTACAAATCCTTCCCAACTATTGCCGGCCTGTGGATGACCGAGCAGATTAGAGATACTTTCTACTCCAAGTAAATAGTGCAACATACCGGAATCCCTAATATAAACTTTAGGACTTTTGACCAGCCTTTTTCCGGAATTATTATGCCACGGTTTCAGAGTTCGGATCAGCATTGCCTCTTCCAGATAATACAGGGCATTAGCAATAGTTGGGCTGCTGACTCCAAGTGAACGGGATAAAGAGGACATATTTAACAATTGCCCATGGAGATGCGCCAACATACGAAGTAGCCTTTCAATCTGAAGTGCAGGCATAGAAAGACCCAACACAGATAAGTCTCGTGTGGTATAACTCCTTACGAAGTGTCCATACCATTCCATGGCTTCCTGATCACTTTCCGCTAAATAGGCTTCCGGAAATCCTCCACGAAACCATAATTTTTCATAATCAATTCCATTGGTTTCACGCAGAGTCAATGGAAATATTTCCCTGTAACGAACTCTTCCCGCCAAAGACTCAGAACTTTGTTGCAATAATACAGGAGACGCTGAGCCCAACAATATGAATCTTCCAGGTCTTCGATCTTGATCTATTAAAGCTCTCAGGATTGGAAATAATTCGGGAATATATTGAACCTCATCAAGAATCACCGTTTTCTGAGTTAATCGGCTTAGGAATAACTCCGGATCACTAAGTTTTGCTCTGTCAGATGGCAACTCAAGGTCTAAATATTCGTATTCCGCAGGATCTTCTGCGGCAATTTGCTTGACAAGTGTCGTTTTTCCAACCTGTCTGGGTCCAAATAGGATGACTGCGGGGGATTTCAGCAAGTCCTTCTTAATTAAATCTAAGGCATTTCTAACTAACATACAATAGTATTAAAGGTGCAAATTTAAAATAATATTTTAAATTTGCACCTTTAATTGTCCAAATTTTCCTATTTTTATCCATTTGTTACAATAATTAGAATAATGTTTCATATTTTAGAACTTTATATACCAACCATTTAATTTATCATGAGAGCCATTAACACTAAACTAGAATATTCAACTATTTGCACCAGAATAGAAGAACTGTTGCCCCTCGTTTCCAATGAGACGAGCGAATCCGATAAAAACTATATTGAATTAATTCTGCTGTCAGATCTGGTGGCTGATTATGAAGAAAAATATGAAGCTATATCTCCTCCATAACCTCCAAAAGCATTGTCAATCATCAATCTACTAAAAACGGTTTTCATTTTATTATAAAGAATGAAGTTTTTCAATCTGGCCGTTTAGTAATGTAAATTTCAACCCTTTATTAACCTAAAAGGAAGAGAAGAGAAATTCATTACTATTATTATAGGTAGCGAGCCAACTTACATTTTGACTTACAAAAACCCTTTTTGTCATCTACCCAATTTCAAGTTATCCATTTACTTTATAGCTTGATTGGAAAAAACTTTTCATCTTTGCAGCCAATAAACAACAACCTATAATGGTGAACATTCCACAGCATATCCTGAACCTAGCACCCTATAAACCTGGCAAGCCTGGAGCAAATATGTTTGGCGATCATCCCCCAGAAAAACAAGTAGTGCTAAGTAGTAATGAGAACAATTTTGGTCCGAGCCCGAAGGCGCAAAAAGCCTTGTCAGAAGCTATTAACACCCTCCATCTTTACCCGGATCCTACTTCTTCCGTCCTAAAAGAAAAACTCTCTTCTAAACTTCAGGTACCTGTGTCAAACCTTCTCTTAAGTAATGGGTCTGACGCGATTTTGTATACAATGTTCAAAGCTTTTGTTCAAAAGGATGAAAGTATGCTGACGTCTCATGGCGCCTTTGTCTCCGCAAAAGTAATGGCTAAGATGAACGATGTAAGATGTGTAGAAGTACCGATGCTAGAGGGATATGAGTTTGATTTGGATGGATTCTTGCAGGCAATTGATGAAACAACAAAATTAATTTACATCGTTAACCCCAACAATCCTACAGGTAGGATGATATCTTTGGAAAAGATGGTAGCCTTTCTAGACCGTGTTCCTTCTCATATATTAGTAGTGATAGATGAAGCATATTTTGAGTTCGCCAATAAGATTTCTGATGAATATCCTGATTGTACCAAATTACATTATCCCAACGTAATCGTCTTACGAACATTTTCCAAGGCATATGGTCTGGCCGGACTAAGATTGGGTTACGCCATAGGCCCGGAATATTTGATTCAGGCATTGACCAAAGTAAAATTGACCTTCGATCCGAATCTCGCAGCGCAGATAGCAGGGTCAGCGGCTTTGGAAGATGAAGATTTTTTACAAAAAACTCTGGACAATAATTCTGAGCAAATGATCAAACTTATGAATTCTTATGCTGAACTTGGCATCAAGGCCATTCCGTCTGTTGCGAACTTCATCGCTTTGGAAATGAAGGATGAAGCAATGGTGGAATATTATTATGAAAATCTGTTGAAAAAAGGGGTATTGACAAGACGCCTTGCATCATTTGGCTTACCCAATTGTCTTAGAATAAGCATTGGCCTTCCTGAGGAGAATAGTTATATGTTGAGAATGTTGGAAAAAGTGGTTAGTGAATCACAATAAATCCGAAAGATTACCACTTTTAATTTATGTCAGAAATTGTAAAAAAGGAATCTATTTCTTCCATTCTTCAAAAGGTAGAAGCGCGTGTTTTCGTAAAGTTCGAACCTATACTTAGTAGCTTCGGAATTAATAAATACCCAGCACAATTGCTACTACTTGCATTTAAATCGGAACAAATTCTGGAAATGTATGCTGTTATTAATGACGCAAAAATCCTCATAGAATCATATCCATTTACTGGTTTTAGCGGCACCATCGGACCCAAACTCAAAAATGGTGACAAACAAATTCCCGAAGGAATATATTCGGTGGAATACCTGAATCCCAATAGCAAGTTTTATCTCTCCATAAAGATTAATTACCCCAACGATTTTGACCGGGAAAAAGCAAGTTTGGATGGAAGAGAGGATCTAGGTGGAGATATTTTCATCCACGGTAAAAGCAATACCACCGGCTGCATTCCCGTTGGCGATGAAGCCATGGAGGAAATATTTGTATTGGCTGCAAAAGCAGATATAAGTAAAATAAAAGTAATTATTTGTCCACATGATTTCAGAAAAAATGAAAAACACCCTGTGATTCCTCAAATTAATTGGAGTGAGGAATTATATGATAATTTGAAGAAGGAATTGGGTTTATGAAGATGTCAAACTGTTGAGCTGACATCTTAATTGAATATTTATTCTCTTCTATAGATAATTTTAACTCGATGTTAGTCAATGATTTGTATTTTAAAAAATTAAAGACTCCCCCTACCCCCTCAAAAGGCTTGAGTTTATACTCATCTTTTCAAAAGGCAATATTAGTGGTAAAATGACAATAAAGTATAATGTTGGCATTAAAATAATGACTGAACGGTGTAGCTGTGGCCTTATAAAATTTAGTGAAGGATTGGAGCAAAAGCCAAAAAATAGCTAAGCCCTATACAGCGGAGGAACGGAGCCTTATAGGGTTTTGCGTAATTTTTTGAGCTTTTGCGGAGTGAGTGAGCGTTAAGAATTTTATAGAGCCTTGGGTTTTTTTGTTACTTTTTTTTGCCAAGAAAAAAAAGTAAGTAAAACAATTAAATGACCCTATTAATACTAAAATTTTCAATGTATCTAAATGGAAATCATTTAACTATTGTCATAAAACTCTTTACTCAAAAAAATCATCCTCGCCCTCTTTTTTCTTTGTCGTGTCTTTTGGTTCTGAAATGACATCCGGCCTACTGTATTGGCTGCAATCTGTTATGATAGTTTGTGGTCCTGCGGGCACGATATATTTAGCTTTCGGATCAAAGTCTGCTACTTTTTGCACCTCTAACTGACGGATAAATTCAGAGAAAAATGGTCTTGCCATCTTACTTCCCTGTCCATTGGTTAAGCTCAGGAACCTCGTCCACTGGTCATCTCCTCCTACCCATGTCCCCACGACTAGTCCTGGTGTGATACCCATAAACCAACCGTCGACATAATCATTCGTAGTACCTGTCTTGCCACCTATATTGCTCACGACACCTTTAAATCCTGCTGCCCCACGGACAGCATAACGCAACATGTCCACCATGACATAATTGATATCCGGGGAAAGTGCCTGTTTCTCATCAGATGTGTTTTTGTAAATAACCTTTCCGTTTTTATCTTCAATTTTTGTGATAAAGGAAGGTACGATATACGTCCCATTATTGGCAAAGCTGGCATAAGCCCCCGTCATCTCAAACACAGTCAGTTCGGCTGCTCCCAAACAAATAGATGGTTGAGCAGGAATCTTTTTCTTATCGATACCCATATTATTGACCAGGTCGAGGACATATGAGGTGGATTGCATTTGTTTCATAAGGTATACAGAAACTGAATTCCTCGATTCTTTCAATGCCTCATAAAGCGTCATCGATTGCCCTGAGAATCTTCCTTCTGCATTGCCAGGAGACCAGCTATTGATGAGTCCAAAATGTCCTTCTCCCGGCGAAATAGTATATTGCTGATCCACGACGCGTTGACATGGAGAAACTCCCTGGAAAGCAATGGCAGATGCGTAGACAAAAGGCTTGAACGTCGAGCCCACCTGACGTTTGCTGCGGATGTGATCAAATTTGAAATACTTGTGGTTGATACCTCCCACCCAGACTTTCACTTGCCCTGTCGTCGGTTCGATAGCGATGATGCCTGTCTGTAGGAAACTCCTATGATATCGGATGGAGTCATATGGTGTCATGGTGGTATCCTTCTCAGCCATTGCATTGTAGGCAAAGACCTTCATTTTATATTTTTTACCGAAAGAAGTGCGGACATCATTTCTGAATTTTTGCCATTTCGCAAGTGCAATTTTATAATCAGGATCGTCCATGATCTTCGCATAAATACGCTCCTGATCATCTGTGATCTTATATTTCTTAGCGACTTTTTCAAGACCGTCTTTTTCCGCGGCACTCCATATATCGAACTCAATATCTGTAAAATTGATAGAAGGAAACTTGCGCATCATGCCCTCAAGGTCAGGTTCGAAATCGTTCTGGCGCATAGTGATATATCTGTCAGAGGAGCGGACGAGGTTTTTCATAGTATTCTCGCGGATTGCCAGCTGCTTTGCGTCGGTATTGTATTTCCACGGATCTTTACCTTTCCATTCTCTCCAATAATTGTTCTGGACAGATTTCATGTGTTTAAGCATCGTTGCTTCTGCGATCTTCTGCATTTCAACATCGATCGAGGTATAAATCTTTAGTCCATCACGATAAATATCATAAAGTGAGCCGTCTGATTTCTGAAGGTCATTGTGTTTAATAATGGAAGCAACTTCTTTTCCTACCTCCATTCTGAAATAAGTAGCATCACCTTCGATGTGAGACTTAGGTTTGAATTTTAATTCGATAGGTTTTTCAATTAGTTTTTCGGCTTTTTTAGCATCCAGAGCTCCATTGGTGACCATTCTTCGGAGGACGGTATTACGTCTGTTAATCGCCTGTTCCTTTCTTCGGACAGGGTTGTACAATGATGGGTTTTTTAACATTCCAACCAAAACGGCAGCTTCGGACTCATTCAACTCTTTGTTTCCTTTGCTAAAGTAAGTCTCTGAAGCTGCTTCTATCCCATATGCGCCATAAATAAAGTTGAATTTATTGAGGTACATGGCGATGATCTCTTCTTTTGTATAGCTGCGCTCAAGTTTGATTGCAGTAATCCATTCCTTGAGTTTAATATTCACGAGTGCAAATGTTTTTCTAATGGCACCCATATTGCTGAAGTCTCTATCCGAATAGAGCAACTTTGCCAGTTGTTGGGTGATCGTACTTCCTCCACCGGCGCTCTTATTGGCTAGGACAAGTGTTTTGGCCACTACTCGGGCTACTGCTTCGGCATCCACACCGCTATGTTTGTAAAATCTAACATCTTCTGTAGCTAAAAGTGCTTGAACGACAAAAGGGGAAAGCTGCTCATATGTAACGGGTACGCGGTTTTCGATATATAGCCGACCAAGTGTAGAATTATTTGAAGATAAAATTTGACTTGCAAAATCATACTTCGGATTTTCAAGTTCATCAAATGTTGGCAGGCCGGACAGGGATAGATAAAAAAGATAAAAAATCACCAATGCGACAAAAAGGCCTAAGCCGACCCATATCTTTTTGATCACACTATTGATCTTAGAACGATCTTGATCCATATGTAAAACAATTTGTTGTATTCTAATAAACAACGAATGTACAATAATAGTATATGAATGAGAAAATAAGTGGTTTAGATTAGAGGAAATAGGTTCAGTTGTGAGACAATTGACAAGTAGTCGGAAATATCACGAAGCGGAATTATCTTAATTGTTTCAAGCACATTTTCACTAATTCCTTAATGAACAAATTTATCATTTAAATCAAACCAAATCTCGAAACTAGTCCAATTCCTTTCGCTGTACAAATTAAAATGTGCCTCGTGCTTCTGCAGTATTTCACTGATGAGCATGAGTCCGACTCCCTGCCCGTAAGGCTTTGTGGAGAAGAAAGGGGAAAATAATTGATCTTTGGTTTCGTCACTGATGCCTGCACCATTATCCCGGACGAAAAACCCTTTTCTGTCAGATAAATAACCGATATGTATTTCTCCATTTTCACCGATTGATTCAATACTATTCTTTAAAATATTCGAAATCACTTGTTCCATTTGAATGGGATCCAGATCCAATAACATTTCATGATCAAGGCCATCAGTGTTAATTGTAATGTTTTTCTCAGTACTAATATTAGTCCAAAGTCTTACTGCATTTCTAAGGTATTTTGCTACTTCGATATTTTGTAAAAATGGAGGAACGATGCGAATGACCTGCGCATAATTTTTCATAAAAGAAGTCAGATTATTATTGCGCTCGATTGCTATTTCCAGACCTGACTTTAATTCCGGATCTGCATCTGCTCCCTCGAAGCCAAATTGGTGCACAGTAGTAAGAATGGAATTGACTGCGCCCATTGAATTATTAACTTCGTGCGCCATCATCCGGATTATTTTTCCATAAGCATCCTTTTCTGAATTGAGTAATTCGGTAGTCAGATCTTCTATTAAGATGAATTTTCGGAGAAATCCTTTGTGGACAATATTGCTTACCTGACAGCGGTATTTTTTATTTCCATCAGCTTTAATGATCAAACTTTGGCCGCTTTCTATCTTTAAAATACCTGAAATGACGGGGTGCATTATTTCTGATAATAATATTCCTATTGGGTTCGACTTTTGGTTCAATAATTGCTTTGCATGTTTATTAAGAATTTCAATTCTTCCGTCAAAGTCAAGAATGATAATGCCAACCGGGCTGATGGATATTAAATTTTCAAGAAATATACTTTGCTCTTCCGCAGTGGTTCGCTCTTGGCCCAAAGTATTGATCATGGAATTATAAATATCTATCAGGTTATTCATTTCTTTGGAACCAGTATGCAGAAATTTTACGCTAAAATCGCGATCCCGAATGGCATTGCTCCCCATGTACATAAGAGAAATGGGCCTGATGAGAGCATTGTATAAAAGATAACTAAAATAAAGGGAGGCGAGAAGTATTACTTCAGAACATAAGAATAGCCATTTCTTGTCAAAAAGTAAGGTATAACACAAGACTATTAATACTACATGGAGCGCAATGATGATGGACCAATACTTAATTCTTAGGCTCATAGGGAATGTGATGTTTGGTAAGACGTCGATATAACGCACTTCGTGTAAGGCTAAGTGATCGGGCAGTTTTACTGATTGAATGATTGTGAAAATCGAGCGCCTTGTGTATCATTTGTTTCTCGAGATCATCCAAACTCACCATACCCACTTCTGGAAGCGTGAACTGGGGTGTGGACTTTTGATTTTGAGATGATGTCTGTTGGAAATCTTTAAAGTTAAGTTCCTTCTTATTAATGTTGATCAATAAAGTGCGTTCGACCATATTTTTCAACTGTCGGATATTGCCCGGGAATGGCTGTTTCTGAAGCCAGTCATATGTCTCCGTCGTGATAAGTGGAATTGTCACTTCATAGATTTCACAGACTTGTTTAATGAAATGATCCGTGAGTAAAGGAATATCTTCTGATCGTTCATTCAATGATGGCATGTGTATTGAGATGAGGTTAATACGGTAGAAAAGATCTTCCCGGAATGTACCATCATAAACCATTTTTTCAAGATTTTTATTGGTAGCACTGATGATACGAACATCTGTTCGTTTAGTCTCACTGCTGCCCAAGACCTCATAAGTTCTCTCTTGTAATACTCTTAATAATTTGACTTGGTTAGACACCGGAAGGTCACCGATTTCATCCAGAAAAATAGTCCCTTTATGTGCCTTTGCAAATCTGCCAATTCTATCCAAATGTGCGTCAGTAAATGCTCCTTTTTTATGCCCGAACATTTCACTTTCAAACAAAGAACTGGATATTCCACCCAAATTTACTTTGACAAACTCATTTCCATTCCGCTTACTCAAAGAATGAATTGCTTCCGCAATAACTTCTTTCCCGGTTCCGCTTTCACCCGTGATCAGCACATTTGCATCTGTAGGCGCAATATGTTTTACAAGATTTAAGATATCCTGAAAGGCTGCACTTTGGCCAATTATGGAATCTATATCATTTCCTTGTATCGATTTATTAACTGAGGATGGTTTGTTTATTTCCAGCAAATTTTGAATCGAAGAAAGCAAATGACTATTATCCCATGGTTTAGCGATAAAATCCATTGCTCCCAGCTTCATCCCTTCCACAGCGAGTTGAACCGTCGCCCATCCGGTCATCAAAATTACTGGTATGTTAGAATTAATTTCTATGATATTTTTTAACAAAAGCAGTCCATCTTTTCCTGAAGTATCAATGTTGAAATTCATGTCCAGGAGCACAAGATCAGCGTTGAAATTATGCAACTTTTCCACAGCATCGGCAGCATTTGTAGCACTATCTATCTGGTAACCTTTCTTTTTCAGAAAAAGGCTTATCCCTGACACGATGGTCCTGTCATCATCAATAATAAGAATACGTGACTGTATTTCTGAACTCATAATTAAAATGTAAAGCGATGTAAATATAATTAACTCAAGTTTCGGCAGTAAAAAAATAATTTAGGTTTTGTTAGTTTAGAACCAAAGGTAGATGGCTGATTTTAGATGTTAGATGGTATTAGGTTAATTGGTTCATAATTTATCTTTTAAAAATACAAAGGCGAGAATTTTGACTTTAATTAAAGACGGCCATCTAAAATCTACCCCGCCATCACTTCGTTCGTCGGACAAGCTTCTTACATCTAACATTTTTATTCAAGCTGGCTTAACAATAAACGAATTTGACTGATGAAACATGAAATTTCTAATCTTCGTGCAATGCAGTAGCAGGATGAATCATAGCCGCTTGCCTACTCGGAAAATAAGCACAAATGAATACTAATATTAAAATTAATACAGTCACCCATACCATCGATTCATAGAATATACTTGGCTGAATATCGACGACTTTCAGAAGTGGAATCTGAATGGTAAATATCAAAGCAAGTGCTATGGCTATAAAAGCAAGCACAAGTGTTTCCATTAAAAAATGCTTCGAAATGTCACTGGAATGAGCTCCCAAAGCTCTCCTAAGGCCGATCTCTGACCTTCTTTTGTTGATATTGAACCACAAAACACCAAATAGACCAAGAGCAATATTAATGCATAGGAATCCACAGATGCTCAACAAGGCTATTATGGGAATCCATTTCGCCCGACTATTCTTCTCTCTTTCGGATTCCAACAACTTGATAATGAAAGAATTGGATTTTGTAACATTTTTGACAATGTCATTGATCGTTTTCTGTTCACCGATGGGTGTACCTGCCTTCATCCTGAGTATGATATTGTACATCCAACCTTGAGTATGTGGTGTGTAGCAGAAAGACATATTTGTTGGTAAGTCAAATTCACCTTTGTATCGATAATCATCCATGATGCCAACAATCTTGCTCTCACCATCCAAAATAATTACACTATCTAGCATATTTTTATTTGGGAAAAAGTTTTTTAGGAATAGTTCGTTGACCACGATTGGTCTATATTTTGACTGGCGATCCGTTTCATTGAACCATCTCCCTTTGATGATATTAATATTCATCACCTCCCCAAATCCCTCATCAGCCTCAGCTATGCGTGATGAAACGTTGAATCCCATATCATCATTGCCTGTGGTCGAGGTATTATTAGAAAATGGAGTGCTGGAATTTGTAAATCCGACACTTTCTACGTTAGGACTAGCTTTAAGTTCATTTTTTAGCTGATCCATGATGGTGGCGACCTCCGCAGAATCTTTGGCCTGTAGTCCTTCAAGACTGATCATCCATCGATCAATAGTCTTGAAACCAAGTGGTTTCTCCAAAATCCTCAATTGATAAATCACAAAAGAAAACGCTGCAAACAAGACAAGATAGGCGAGGAAAATCTCAAGGATCATGAGTGCATTAGATTTTCTTTTGAACCAGATAAGTTTGAAAATATGGCGTATCATATGTTGTTTTGTTTTAGCGCATTTACAATGGATAATTTTGACATTTTTAATGCAGGAAGTAATCCGGAAATGATTCCAAATAAAAGGCTGATGAAAAAGCAGGCTATGAAAAAATTAAAATTGATAACCAGTCTTACATTATTAAGCAATTGACTGTCATTGATCAGGTAAATTGCAACTAAAGCAAAAACTAAACCTAGTAAACCTCCGATGAAAGTCTGAATAATATTTTCAAAGACAAATTGAAATAAAATATTCTTCGTGTTAGCGCCGAATGCTTTTCTAACTCCAATCTCAGAACTTCTATCGAGTATTCGGCTAATGTTGAGATTGATAAGATTCAGCACAGGCAACAAGACAAAAAGTGCAATAAAGCTTGCCATGATTAGAAATAAATTCCTTTTACTTTTTTCAGGGTCCTTTTCGTATAAGGTCTGTTGAGCATACGTCTCACTAAATGTGGCAGAAGGGGCTTCTATTACATTATAATCTTCTGGCTTAAGTATTGGTATCTTTGATATTCTGTAAAGAATTTCCTTTTTCAAATTGTGGATGTTTGAATTATTTTTGATTAGAAAAACTGCCATGAAGCTTCCAAAATAGTCTGAAGGGTCCTTATTCTCTGGAAAAGCAGTGTAAGGAATGTATATGTCGCATCCCACATAATTTGCAGAACTGGTGGGTGTGGCGACAACGCCAATTATCTTGAAATGTTTATCATCCATTTCTATTTCCTTTCCTATTAAATTATCTACAGTGCCGAAATATTTGCGACTCAGCGATTGGGTTATTACTGCTACTAAAGCACCTCTTTTTATTTCGTCCGCATTGTAAGGGCGACCTTCTTTGAACATAAAATCAAAAACTTTCCAGTATCCCTCATCAGAGATGCAAGTTTTAATCGATAATTTAGAATTGTTTATATAAACATCGTAGGTTAAATCCGGAGAAAAAAAAGTGGATTGTTCAGCAGCATTTAGGCCGGTAAAATACTTTTCCAACACATGGTGACTCATGCTACTGTTGCTTATATAACTCGCCTCATTTTGTCTTTTGACCAGATGCGTAGTATCAAATGTGGCGATTCCATTATTGAATAAGGTGTCAATGTCACGAATGGTGTCATTCTGATAATACAACTCGGAGAGCATAGGCATAAATACCAAATCTTCATTTCTACTTAAAGGTGGATTATCTCCAAATTCAGTTTCAATAAATGAAGCTATGAGCATCAGCACCATCAGCGTAAAACTAATACCAAAGAGGCTGATGAAGGTGAAAAACTTTCTTCGGGAGAGTACTTTCAGGGCTAGTTTTATATAGTTTTTTAACATGGCTGTTTATTTGAATTTATTTTTTATTTGAGATTTTAAGTTTCGCACAGGTTTAAAAAAATTAGAAATTAGAAGTTAGAAATTAGAATAGGCCATGGATTGAACCGTTATTTTTACTCATAGACTCTTCCTGTTCAATAATTGATAGTTACTATAATCTGAGCTACAATTTCTGCTCTCATTATTCATTATTCATTGCTCATTATTCATTATCATCCTACTTGTTTCCCGTCGAACAGCCTCAGCAACTTGTGCGTCTTGTGCGCCATGTTTTCATCGTGTGTCACCATGACGATGGTGGTATTTAGTTCTTCATTTAAGCGCAGAAGAATGGACATGACATCATTGCCCATGACGCTGTCAAGGTTACCGGTCGGTTCATCGGCGAGGAGGACGGAAGGTTTACCAACGATAGCTCTGGCGATGGCCACACGTTGTTTTTGTCCACCGGAAAGTTGGCTGGGATAGTGGTTGATCCTGTTTTTAAGGTTGACAGATTCAAGTGCTTCGAGGGCCAGTTCGCGGCGTTCTTTTGCTCCGATATTTCTGTACAATAATGGTAATTCTACGTTATCCAGAACAGATAGATCAGGGATCAAATGAAAGGATTGAAAGATAAATCCAAGTTTTTCATTTCTGAATTTTGCAGTTGCCTTTGTGTTGTATTCAGAAATCATGTTGCCATCGATGATGATGGAACCTTGTGTAGGCTCGTCCAGAAGACCTACAATGTTGAGCAATGTACTTTTGCCACATCCGGAAGGACCCATGATAGAGATAAATTCACCTTTTTCGATGTTGAGATCGAGGTGATGCAAAGCCGTTGTCTCGATGGTATCGGTACGATATACTTTGGAAACGTTATTTAATTTTATCATATATTTTAATTATTAGTTATTAATTGTTATTCTCAACGGAAATAGATTTGACCATTTAATTAATTTCAGAAAAAATTGCAAAATATCCTTAACACACTGTCAAACAACAAACTGCAACCCCCAAACATCTTAAACGTAAATTTAAATAATGAATATTTGTAGTTCCAATCAGCATAGTTTTTTAATTGTTATTTATTAGTTGTTAATTGTTATTTATTTAATAGGAGAATTGTTGATAAAGTCATATCCCGTCAGTTTTCTAAGTTCGTAAAGGCTGACCCAATAATCTCTCAATGCCATGATATAAGCCATCTTCATCTGATCCTTCTCTTGTTGTGCAAGGTTGAGATCAGTAAGGCTTATCTTGCCTAATAAATATCGTTCATTTGAGATATTGTATCGCTCTTCAGACTTTTGTTGAATTTCATTCAAAGAAATTATTCGTTGTTGTGAATGATTCAGGAAGGTAATTTCGGTTCGTATGTTGTTGATAAAATCTGC
>Ga0075154_10001856_pt1 | contig 14375 bp, 19 predicted proteins | sample JI71714BDNA_FD_70965 | JGI IMG/M metagenome (GOLD analysis project Ga0075154, IMG submission 70965) | Wastewater effluent complex algal communities from Wisconsin, to seasonally profile nutrient transformation and Carbon sequestration -... | ecosystem: Engineered > WWTP > Effluent > Algae... | reverse complement strand
GAAGCAGCTGAAATCATGGGATGAGATAAATTACAGAATAAAATTACAGAATAAAAATAGGAAAAATAAATGGATCATGAGGAAGGCTCTTCAACGAGCTCAGCTACAAAAGCCATTATAGCGCTTGCATTTTTTATAGCTGCTGTATCGTTATACATCATATTAATGGTTGATTTACCCAGTAAGTCAATAGCCGGCAGAGGAGGAATACACGACGATGTACCAATTGGTGGTAATTTCACTTTAACCGACCAAAATGGTAATAAATTCAGCAGTGACCAAATGAAAGGACGTTTGAGCTTGGTATATTTTGGATTCACTTATTGTCCTGATATTTGCCCTACGAGCTTAAATAAAATTTCAGAAATTATAAATATTTTGGACAAGTATCAAATAGACGTGTTACCAATATTTATATCGGTAGATTCGGATCGAGACACTTCAGCAATTTTAAAAGAATATCTTTTGCATTTTCATCCAAAATTTATCGGATTAACAGGAAATGCCGAAGAAATAAGGTATGTAGCAGAACTTTACAAAGTATTTTATGCAAAAGTTGCGCCTTCAGCTACGCCCGCGAGCAGTAATTCTGGTAAAGACTACATGATCGATCATTCATCTTTCGTTTACTTAATGGGCAGAGATGGTAAGTATTTGAAACATTTTTATATTTCTAGCTCAGTTGAAGAGATCGTTGAATATATAAGAATAAATAAATAATATTCTGATTTTTTAACTCTTGGAATTGTAAACTATTAAAACTTACAAAAACCATTTAGAGTGCACCATATCTTTCAAATTATAGTTGATTTTTTTATAAGTCTTATATATTTTCTAATTTATGACAATTTTGTTATTAATTCAAATCATATAAAATTATGAAAAAAAATAAAATCATACCAATAGCACTAGCGGCCTTACTACTTTCCTCTTGCGGTTCAAGTAATGTTAAAACTTATAGGCCAGATCCAACCGCTTTTACCGAATTTAAGAACAGAAATACTGGTAAAGTCAAATTAGAAGGAGTAAAAATGCCGAAGGGAGATACTAACTCCATTATGTGCCGTATGGCTGGTAATATATACCTACCTAATAAAATGAAGTACTCTGAATATCTTAATGATGTATTAAATAAAGCGTTAGTAGTAACAGATAAGTTGGATGACCAACATCCGGCTCATTCACTATCTGTGGAACTAAACAAGGTAGATTTTGACTCAATAGCTGGCGAGTGGATTATAGATGGAAAAGTTATAGTAGACCACAAAGGTCATCATCATGTTAAAACTGTAACCAAATACGGAACTGCTTATGTAGCAGACACTGCTTGTAAAAATGCAGCAGAGAGTTTCGATGAAGCTGCTACAGTTTTTGCTAGAGAAGTATTGTCTCACGTGAAATAAGCATGCGCTTTTGCGTAGCTCGATGAGAGAGAATAGCGATAATCCAGGATGTTAAACGTTCTGGATTATCATGAGGTCAAAAGGGAGCTACTATATCAACTAGTTGAGACCCAACACGTGGTTGTTGCATATCGCTTACTACCCCTCTTCCACCGTAAGAAATACGTGCCTCAGCTAGTTGATTGGTTTTGATAGAATTTTCACTTGAAATATCTTTTGGACGAATGATACCTGCAACTTTGATTTCTCTAAGTTCGCTATTTACTCTTACTTCTTGCCTACCTTGTATTACTAGATTGCCGCTAGGTAGCACTTTTACTACAATTGCAGCGATTTCGGTATTTATATTCTCTTTTCTACTGATATTCCCACTACCACTATGGTTACGACTTGAATTAGTGCTTAAAAACGAAGTAGCGCTTCCTTTTGATGATAAAAAAGTCGATATAGCTTTTTCTTTACCAAATACTTGCGGCATACCCATGCTATCTTTACCAGACCTTTTTTGTTCAGTAGCATTGTCTAAAGTAGCCTTGTCTTGTATTTCTACTACCACTCTGATTATATCACCGACTCTCCATGCTCTACTATCGCGGAAAAACTTAGTAGCTCCAGGTTGCCATAGAGAATTAGTTTTTTGCATGTAAGCATGCTGAGCATAGGATTTTTCTTTGCGCAGTTCTCGATCTTCTTGCTCTTCTTCGGTAGTGGGTAATTCAATTTTAGCCAATTCTGGGTCCTTTCCAACTCTTCTTAGACGATCAACAGTACTGCTACATGCATTTAGGAAAACGATGAAAATAATGAAACTAAGTAGGGTTAGGGTATTTTTTTTATTCATTATCGTTGCTTCCTATTCTGACAGTATTTTTATTGATTATCTGACCAAGTAACACCGCTCCAGAAGTAGCATTTTTTACTTTAATTACATCACCTACAGCTCCTGAAGCAAGGGCTATTCCGTTAGTTTTTAAATTTATGACTCCTGAAGAATAAACTATATTAACAGGGTCGTTATTTTTTATCACTGGAGGGTTGGCTACATCTATTTTTTTGATTATAGAACTCATAGAGATATATTTTTTAGCCTGCATACCAACTACTTCGTTACTACTAAGAAAATCTGTATTTTTTATTGAATCTATTTTAATTTGCAAGTCTTTTACGTCACTAATTTGGATAATATCGCCAAATTTTATATATTTAGCTGCTACAGCAACTAAAGCATAAGCATTATACCTACCTAGCAAATATTCAAAACTATCATCTATATAAATTACTTTAGCCTTAAAACTTGAACTCTCAGAACTGACATTTTCAATCACAACAGATTTAATTCTATTAGCTTGTTCTTGTTGCAATAATTTACTTTTAGCTTTAGCATCATATTCAACTTCAATATTTATTCTATTATCGCCTATTTTTTCTTGAACTAACTCTCGTAAAATTTTATCAAAAAGATTCAATTCATCAATATTCTGATTATTTGCATATGCATGACTGACTGTTAAAAAAAATATAGTGGCAATAAATAAAATGGCAGCGGTTTTTACTAGTTTCATTTAATGGTTAAGATTTGATTTTAATTTCTTCTAAATTCTTCTATTTTATTTTATCTTATTCAAGTCCGCGTGAACTTCATCGACTACTCTAATGACCCTTGAATTTAGTTCATATGCCCTTTGCGCCTCAATTAGCTGCGTTAATTCTTCAACAGCCGTTGCATTTGAATCTTCCAGCCATCCTTGCTGAAACTTATCAGTAAGGTCATCTATTGCCACTCCCTCGCCTGAAGCAGTTGTTGCTATTAGAATATTATCACCAATAGCTTCAAGCCCATGTTCATTTGGAAAAGTGAATAGTTCTAATTGTCCTATCTGTATTAGGTTTGCCGGATTAGCAGGGTCAGGAGCGGTAACGAGACCGTCTCTGCTGATGTTAATGCTTTGAGTCTGAATATTTGCCGGAATTGCAATGTTATTATCTAATGGTTTGCCATCAATAGTTACTATATTGCCAGTATCAGGATCGCGCTTAAAAGCCCCAGCTCTTGTGTAACCAACTCTATTACCGGGAAGAGTAACTGCGAAATATCCAGGGCCAGTAATAGCTATATCCAAAGGTTGCGATGACTGCGTTAAAGGTCCTTGGGCGAGATTCCTGTATGTACCTATCACCTTAGCTCCCATACCAACTTGTACACCAACTGGTCTTTTTGAAGCTTCGCTACTTTCTAAAATCCCTGCTTTTTTTAGATCCATATAAAATAAATCCGAAGCTTGAACTTCAATTTTTTTGTAACCAATTGTTTTTAAATTGGCAATATTTTGAGCTCTAGTATCTATCCAAGTTTGAGCCACTTTTGCTCCTGATATTGCTGCTTGTAAAGCTATTTCTGCCATGACGTTATCCTAATTTTTGAATTATGAGTTATAAGCTTATTATTTACTTAGTTTATTAATCACTGACCTGTCCAAATCACTTAGTTCTGACATTAAGTTATTTGTTATCCCCACTGACCTTTGCGCTTCGACCATTTTTGCCATGACTAAAGTTGGATTCACATTAGACTCTCGCAAAGCACCAGAAATTATGGTGTAATCCTCGATAGCAATAGCTTCAGAGCTAGACTTATACATGCTATTACCTTCCTTTATTAATGGATCATTATTATTAGCAAAAACAAATACTCCTATTCTGGATATTTCTTCATCATCTATAAAAACTGTACCATCTTCACTAATATCTATGCTTTGAAAATTATCTGGAATTTCGATAGGTTCTCCTTCGCGATTTGCGTATGGATACCCCATGGTATTGACTAAAATATTCTGACTATTAATAAACATTGACCCGTCTAGAGTATATCTTGCTCCTCTTGGAGTAATAAGTTTAAAATAGCCATCACCTCCTATTGCCAGATCTGTCGGCCTATTTGTCGTTTTTAACGATCCTTTTTCGCCGTTTTTATAGGTAGTCTCCGCCCATACGAATGAATTCTTGCGTTTACTATTTTGTTTTGTATCTACTTTACGGAATATCACTTCTTCTTGTTCATAACCAACGCTGCTTACATTTGCAGCATTGTTTGACACTACCTCAAGCTGTCTTTTTCTAGCCATTTGATTCGATAGAGTAACGTAAAAAGCATTATTAGCAAAAGCAGTATTGCAGGTAAAAAACAACTCTACTAATAAAAAAACCAACAAAGAAAAATATATTTTATACATATTCAAACTAATGGTGTAATCTCTATACTAAAATTACTACTCTTAAGGTTATAATAAACATTTTGTTTATTATATTAAATCTTTAAAAATGCTTTGTAGTAAAAATATATAATAGCTGTGCTTTTATTATATATTTTAATAATTTAAGTATTAAAATTTAATCTATTTTTTAGTTATATGGCCACAGAAACCCCTAGTGAAAACGAAGAACCGTTAACACCACAAGCTGATAGTCAGGATAAAGGCTCTAAATTTGCAAAAATCAAAAAGATTTTAATTTTTGCTGTTCCAGCCATTCTATTGTTAGCAGGAAGTGGATTTTATTTCTTTGTACTCAAAGCACCAAAGGCAGAAGAAAAAGAATCGCACGATGCTGTTCACGAGGAAGAAAAAAACAAAGTAGGCGCAGAGCAATATTTCTATGTTGACATGGATCCAATTACCATAGCCCTGGCGCCATCAGGAGCAAAAACTGAATATTTAAAAATAGATATTTCTATAAAACTTGGATCGGAAAAGGAAAAAACTGCTGTAACTTCTATGGTTCCAATAATTAAAGATACTTTAATTACTTTTTTGAGATCCTTGAGATCCACAGATTTTAATAGTTCAAGTAGCACGATTTATTTAAAAGAGGAGCTGACAAAAAGAATCAATAAAATTACTGCACCAATTATGATAAAAGAGGTTCTATTTCAAGAAATAACTATAAATTGAAATAATTATAAATTATAAATTTAACTATATAAGTAGTTTTTACAAAAATGACTAGCGCAGAACAAGAAGACTTACAAGCTGTAAATAATGAGAATGCTAATACTGCAGCAAGTGCCTCAGCTAATGAGGCTACTAGTTCTGAAGCTCAACAAAATACTGATCAAGAAGGCAATAACAACGTTCGTTCATCGCCAGATCCTACAAAATCTGCTACCGGTAGTCTTCAAGCTACTGGTATCAAAGCCGTCCTTGAAAAATCTCTGCAGTCCTACGATAAGCTACCTATGCTTGAGATTATTTTCGAAAAATTCGTGCGACAATTATCCACAGCTTTAAGAAACCTAACTTCAGAAGTGGTAGATGTCTCAATTTTAGAGTTTAATTCGCTAAGGTTTAGCAATTATTTTAGCAGCCTTAAAAATCCTTTTTGTATAACAGTTTTTAGGGCTATAGAGTGGGAAAATTTTGGTCTAATTATCTTAGAAAATAGGTTAATAAATAGCTTTGTTGATTTACTACTTGGAGGAAAAAAACATACTACTCAGCCTGGTGAACAAAGCGAAGAAAGAGCTTTAACCTCAATTGAGCAAGGGATAGCAAGACAAATCGCTGAAACAATTTTAAATGAACTTAGTCAATCTTTCGACCAAATCAGCCCTACTACCTTCAATTTTGAAAGATTGGAAAGCAACCCTAATTTTGTTACTATATCAAGACCAGGCGATGCTGTGATGGTTTTAAAGCTAAATATAGAAATTGACCAACAAGCTAAAACTGTTGATATAATGATTCCATACAAAACAATAGAACCAATAAAAGAACAAATGCAACAAGTCTTTTTAGGTGATAAATTTGGCAATGATCATGAATGGGAGAGGATGATTGTATCTTCAATAAACGATGTTTTACTGAAAATAGAGGCGGTAATTACTAATAAAATTTCTACCGTTAAGGAAATTGTAAATCTTAAAATTGGTGATACCATAGTTATGAACCATTCAAAAGACAAAGATATCACTGTACGCTCTGGTCCTATTGAATTATTTACTGGCAAAGTTGGCAAGGTAGATAATAAAGTTGCCATTAACTTAAAAAAAACTATAGGTTAGCTTATGTTATTCTTAGATTTTTTACTTCTTATAATGATAATGGTCTGTGTATCCTATTGCTGGATCCTTAACCGCCGTATTCAAGATTTACAAAATAGCAGAATAGAGTTTGCCAGAATGATCAAAGAGCTTAACGCCTCTATAATCAAGGCGGAAAATAATGTTAATGAAATGAGTGAACTTAGCAAAATTACTAGTGCTCAGATTAGGTCTGTAGTAGACGAAGCGCGGGAAAGGATTGCAGAACTAGCTTCAATTAGCGAAATTGCTTCAACCATATCAAGCTCACTATCTGAGAAAATCAGGAGTTTTAATAATCAACAAGCTAGCCAAAATGCTGAATATGTTTACGAAAACACTCTAACCTCAAAATCCGGAGAACGTTTTTCTGACGAGGATTTAGACACTCATAACGACATTATTGCAATTAGAGAAGAAGCCTCTAGAGACCAAACACCAAGCTATGCTAGTAATTTGAAAAGTTTCATCCAGAACATTGTCACTAGAAAAATTGATCCTGGGCAAACTTTGAATCAAATGAGCTATTATGATACTTTAAGAAAAATTAATGCTAAAAAATGAAAGTTAGTTTATTCTCACCGATTTTAATTTTACTGATTTTGACCTTATTTGCTAAGGCTTCGATACTATTCGGTCGCATTCAAGAGCAGACAAGTTACCATTCTGATACTCACACTACTTCAATGATAATTGACACAGCTTACGCTAAAACTGAAGTTGCAGAAACAAAAGAACATGGCAGTGGTAATAGTAATGAACATTCCGATAAGAAAAAAGATGAATCCGATAATAAAAAAGGAGATAAAAAAGAAGTAGAAGATGTAAAAACATCAACTATAGATCGCGATAGTCAGCCCAAAAATAATGAAAATAGTTTAATTAATAATTTGAGTAAATCTGAAATAGAACTACTTAAGGAGCTCTCAAAGCGTCGGGATAAGCTCGATAATGACAAGAAAAATATCGATATGCGTGAGCAAGTTTTAAAAGCTACAGAAAATAAACTAGATCAAAAAGTAACAGAACTAAAACAGCTCCAGACTCAGCTAGAAGCCTTGATGAAACAATATGATGAAAAAGAAAAAGGAAAAATATTAAGCCTAGTTAAAATATATGAAACTATGAAGGCAAAAGATGCAGCTAAAATCTTCAACGAGCTAGAAATGCCTGTATTGATAAAAGTAGTAAGCAATATGAAGGAAGTGAAAGTTGCCCCAATCATTGCAAGTATGGATCCAGCTAAGGCGCGTGATTTATCGATGGAACTAGCAAAGCAAAAGCCTTTAGAATAGAAAAAATATCTTGCTAGTTTTTTAAGAAACAGGGGAGATATAACTGAGTGTAAAAATCAAAATCTTTATTGTTATTTTTAAATTTGATCTCTGCTTTTTGCAATATTTCAATAATTCTTAAGCTTTCAATTGGAGTTAGCTTTTGTGCGATTTGTCTGAAATGACCTAGATATTTAAAGAATATTGGAGGGGAGAGAGTTTTAATTGCCTTTTCCAATTCAATGCTATTTTTCATCCCACTATTCGTAGCTTTTGAGGTAACAATAAATAAGTTGATATAGTATCTTATCAAAGCTCTAATTATTAGTATTTCATTGATATTTTGGTTCTTTAGCCTCTCTACTTCAGATAAAAACAATTCCGCTTTTTCTCCGCTAAAAAAAATACACATTTCATCGCCACTTGCCTCTAAACCCGGACTAACAACTGCTTTTGCATCTTCGTAAGAAATTTGATTTTTATCATGAGTGTAATATATCAGTTTATCGATTTCACTTTTGATGAGTTGATAATCCCCTCGCAAGTTTGCCTTAAGGTAATGCAGAGCTTCTGAAGAAACCGTTTTATTAAATCTTGCAGCTATTACTGTAGCAAGTTTTGTAGCCATATCATCTTCGTCATAACAGGGCATTGAAACGAGGTTATTAGAGTCTTCGAAAGCTTTTCTAATTCCTGAAGCAGGAAGCGATTCCTCGCCTACAAAACAAATAAAATTAACAAAATCTCCAGATACTAAAAATTCTTTTAATTCCTTGCTTATAGCAGAGCCTTTATATTCAATTTTTAGCATCTCTCTTTTTTGAAACAGATTGGTACTATTTGCCAAAAGCTCCAAATTACTTCGAGTCAAATCCTTCTGGTCTAAATTGACAACTAGGAGATCAAATTTTTTAACTATTTGATTGATTATTGCCGAGATAAATCCTCTATTATAACCGTATAAAACTATAGCTTTTACATCGTTAGATGCAATTTTATTTAATAATTGCGCAATCTGACTTGTATAAAGCTTCATTTGGCTAGTGTATTATTATTTTGCAAACCTTGCTATTGCTTCTTCTATAACTTCTCTGGCTTTTTTTGCATCTTCCCAATCAAGAACTTTAACCCACTTGCCTTTTTCTAGTAATTTATAATGTTCGAAAAAATGCTTTATCCTTTCTTTTATCATCAATGGGACGTCTTCTATGTCTTGTATATTTTCATATGTAACATCAAGTTTTGTAGCAGGCACAGCTAATATCTTTTCATCTTTACCAGACTCATCTTCCATCATCAATACTGCTACTGGACGAACCTTAATTACCGCTCCAGGAATGACTGGATACTGGGACATAACCAATACATCTGCAGGATCTCCATCTTCTGAAAGAGTATGAGGAATAAAGCCATAGTTACAAGGATAATACATTGGAACTTGCATGAACCTGTCTACAAATATTGCGCCTACTTCTTTGTCAAATTCATACTTAATAGGATTATCATTCATTGATATTTCAATAATTACATTGAAATGATCGTCTTTAGTTTTTGCTGGAATTTTATCTACAAACATACGCAATTACTCAATCTTTAAATAATTTTATTATTATTAATCTAACGTGCTACTAACACCTAAAGAATTTGACCTAAAGAATTTGGTTATATTATAGTCGTTTGATTTGAACTTGCCTACCGTATTCATCGCTCGCCTATACTTATAGGATTCGCTTATCTAGTGCCTAATATGCAAATTCAACAAATAATAAGTTAACGACACATGTAAGAAAATAATAAGTTGCGGGAAAATTTAATCACAAGCCCCCGCTCCTTAAGCCAAATATTAGATTTTTTATCGCCATAAAATGCCCCACTTCCTATGGAAATAGAAAAAAGGGCATAATTACATTTTATTTATGTTTTACTTGTCTTCTGAAGAAATTGATTCTTCATTTTGTACTGTATCTGAAGATTTTTTTGCGCCATCTTTATAATCACGCAAAGCATCTTGTGCTTCTGATTCAGATTTTGCTACCGCTACCAAAACTGAAGCAAAAATTTCAGGGTGTAACATAACTTGTACCTTGTAAACACCGTTGAATTTGATAGGACTTTCTAGAAGAATATTTGAATAGTTTAGCTTATAGCCACAAAGCTCCGAAAGCGAAGATGCAATCAATTTCAAAGAAATCGATCCAAACAACCTGCCATCAGCACCAGACTGAGTTGCAAATATTAAATGCTTGTTGTTTATTTTATCCGCTGCAACTTGCATTTCCGACACTTCTTTTTTGTTTTTCTCTTCAACTTGGCTCTGTATAGAAGAAAATTTGCCTAAATTCTCCTTAGTAGCCCTAATTGCTAGATTTTTTGGGACTAAGAAGTTGCGACCGTAACCGTCTTTAACATTAACTACTTCACCAACTTTCCCTAGTTTTCTAACCGGTTTTATTAAAATAACTTGCATGAATTTTAAACTAATTATATTGAAATATTCAAATTAATAACACTATGTTTCATCTAACAATCACTATGAGCACAAAATACACACAGCAAACTAAAAACTGCGTCTTTACCAGAGCTTATTTTTATTAGATAAGCTTATAAACTGCAGAACTAAACTGCCAAATTGCAACATAAAGCTACAATTACCACAATTCTTGCCACTTGGTTTGGCTCAGAATCCGTTTTAGGCATCCCACCCGTTTTTTGAATCGAGAACTAAGGGGAATCATTTGCCCAGCCCCAGATACAGCAAATACTGAATCCGGAAAATTAATAGTACTAGTACTAACTTTGATACACAAATGGTAGCAAGGCTATAATACGGCTATGTCTTATAGACTTTCTTATACTTCTTTGATGCTTAGAACAAACGTTAGTAATTCTACTTGGCAAAATTCTCCCCCCTTCAGAAATAAATTTCCCAAGTAATTCTGGGTCTTTGTAGTCTATTGTTGGAGCGTCAGAAATGCATAAAGGACAGCCTTTGCGCTTCCTAAAAAACATTTTTGCACTGTTTTTATCACCCAGTCTTGAATCTTGATCTGAATTATCTATATTGTTTTCGTAAGACATCAACTTAAACCTGCTTAATATTAATCGTTAACTATATATTTGGGTTAATTATATTTGGAACATGCTAATCATCATTTTTTTCGATGGTAACATCAACTGTTTCCTCTAGTTCCAAAGGTCTTGACCTTAGAACTGGAGAAAGCTCTTTGTCTATTTGTTTTACTTTAACTAGAGAAGATCTTATAATGCTTTCACTTAGCTTGATTTTTCTGACAAGCTCTTTAATTAAAGCATTGTCAGCTTCTATACCTATGAAGTAATAGTGCCCTTTTTTGTTGTTCTTGATTTCATAAGCAAGCGGTCTTAAACCCCAATACTCGGTTTTGATCACGCTACATTTGTGATCTTTTACAATTTTAATTAGGTCATCGGCTACTTTATCAACATCCGCTGAAGAAACATCTTGACGAATGATAATAATCGATTCATAAAAAGCCATATAAAGATTCTCCACAAAAGCTATATTATTATTTTTGATAATCAATCAGGGGCATTTATAACAATTTAAACTGATTTATTCAAGCATAATCTTACTAATTAATGCAAAAATGTCTGTAATTATAAATTAAATTAAGTTAAAAAAGTTTTATTAATTAGGTTTTGCTTGGTACTAAAGCTAAATAGACTTATAATGCCGCTTGAATTTTTAAAACCTTTAAATAATTAAGGAGATTGTTCTGTGTCAGATAAATTACCACCAAAAGTTTTAGTTATCGAACATGATGAAGTTTTGAACGCTAGCTTGTGCAATACTATAGAAAGATACTGGTTTGATGTAACAAGGGTTAAAAACTCAGACATGGCGATAAGAGCAGCAACGGTAGATCAACCTAATCTGGCGATAGTGAGTTCAAGAATCCAAGATGTTGCAGCAGTTGAAGTCGCATCAAAGCTTAGAAAAATCAAAAATCTCAAGGGGTTGCCTATAATATTCCTTGTTGATCAAACCGAATCTTTAGAGAACTATAAATTAAATGATAACGATTTGAGTAAAGTTGTGTTAAGGCCATTTACTCCTAATGAATTAATGATTACTATTAGATCATTGCTTAGAAAATCCAATCCTGTATTTCAAGACAAAATTATCAGATACAAAGATATTAGCATGGATTTATCTACTTATAAGGTATTTTGTGATAAAAAGCAGGTTCATCTTGGTCCTACTGAATTTAAAATATTGCAGTTGTTTGTAACTAATCCTGAAAATGTTTACTCACGTAGGCAAATTATAGATTATGTATGGGGAACTGATGAAGATATAGCTTATCGTACCATTGATGTGCATATAAATAGGATCAGAAAGCTCATGTCTTTAGGCGATGGACGTCATGTCATCAGAACTATACGAGCAGCAGGCTACTGTTTAGATTGACCTAAACAGTAGGTTTTTTTTGTATTATGTGAAACAATAAAGGAATTAAGAAGTACGAACTTTGCAGACTCCTAAATAATCACCTAAAGGTTTCTCCAAGGTATACTTCTTTTACATCAGAGCTGTTTATGATGTCACTTGGGGTTCCGTTGATTAAAATTTTGCCATCGTATATTACGTAAGCTCTATCTACTATATCCAGGGTATCTCGAACATTGTGGTCTGTAATAAGTATTCCAATATTACGTTTTTTTAAATGTAAGACAAGTTTTTTAATGTCACTTATCACGAGTGGATCTATTCCCGCTAGAGGCTCATCAAGTAAGATAAAACTAGGATTAGTAGCTAATACTCTGGCAATTTCAAGTCTTCTTCTTTCTCCACCAGAGAGGGTAGTAGATAGCTTATTTTGCAGATGACTTATTGAAAATTCGTCAAGTAGCTGGGTAGCTTTTTGCTCGATTTCTTCAGTATCGCGATACTTTATTTCTAAAATCGCTTTAATATTATCTTTAACACTCAATCCCCTAAAAATCGAAGATTCTTGAGGTAAATAGCTAATACCAAGGCGCGCTCTCATGTAAATTGGTAGCTGGGTAATATCTGTGTCACCAACAGTTAAATAACCAAAATCAGTTCGTATAAGACCGATTATTATGCTAAATAAAGTAGTTTTACCTGCTCCATTAGGTCCAAACAAGCCAACAACTCCACCTTGTTCTAATTCTAGAGAAATATCCCTAAGTACTGGTTTTTTGTTATAAGATTTTGAAACATTTCGAACAATCAGTTTAGTCTTCATTTGATTTCTAGAGAGTTATTTGAAACAGATTTTAGTTTAGCAATATATATCATTTTATCAGTAATTAGTATGTTACCATCTTTTTGCATCTTAACATTCCCATAAAGCACTAACTGCTTTGAATAAAGCTCATATTCCCCGCTATCAGCAACTACTACTTCGTGACAATTAGTTTTTATGGCTTTTAGCTTGCCAGGAATTTTTATTTTATCAATAGATTTTTTGTTTTTATTATCGACATAATGAACTTTTAGTTCATTAGTCTTCAAAATCATATCTTCAAAAGTAACCGTTACTGCTCCCTTAAAATTTGCTGATGAAATCTTATCATCTACAATAAGATCATCAGAAGTAATTTGTAAGGGAGCGCTAGCTTCGGATGCTAATGAATAATGATGCTTAGCAACTAGTGCAAACAACAAAAAAATAAAGAAAACTCTAAAAATCCCAGTAATTATCATAACCAAAAGTCCGAATATAACGCTCCGAATATAACGCCAATAATTCAAGATTGCTAGATAGTTCTTTAAAGATACCATTTTGAAAGCATTATTTTAAATGCACAAACTTATAATTAAAAATCATCAAGATTAAATGTTGCAAGAACGTCACCGTGAAATTTTATAATTTTATTTGAATGATCAACATCAAGGGTACTAGCTCTCACTGTTGAATCCTTAAAAGCTACTGTAATTGGTTTTTTGCTTGAGAGTAAATTAGAATGCAAATCTAAATCTATTTTTTCACCAGTTAATATCAAGTCATTAAAACTTATCATTACCGCACCTAGTAAGTTAAATAGTTTGGTCGTTTCATTAAATGCTCCGCTTTTTGACTTAATACTCAAAAGCCCATCACGCAGGCTGTGATGAGCGTCAATTTGAGTCATATCGTAAACATTGTCGTAACTACGCATCACTAAATTAGCAATAATTTTATATGGTAAGTTATCTTTGCTAAGCCCCTCCAAAACCGGGTTGCTTAAGCTCAAACCAATTTCCTTCATAGAAGCGTAACCTATCTGCTTTGATTTTGACTCAGATAATTCGTTAGCTCTTTCTTTGTTAAAATAAGGACTTATTACATAAAAAGCCACTAATGCTGCAGACAAAAGAAATAAATATTTCAAAAAATTGTTTCTTTTTCTTACGTAGTTAATGTTATAGTTACCGGTTTTCATAATCAAATCCAATTATATACCATCATTATACACTATTTATTTATGCTGCGCTAGGCTAGCACCAATACTACCCCCTGGATGAAATACCAAATAATCTTTTTTAGAAATGCCTTTAGCGGTATGAAGAGATACTGCTAAAGCATCGCCCAGAGCCAGCATCATCAGAGCTGAAGTAGTAGGAGCAGAAAGTTC
>Ga0075154_10001853_pt1 | contig 14390 bp, 13 predicted proteins | sample JI71714BDNA_FD_70965 | JGI IMG/M metagenome (GOLD analysis project Ga0075154, IMG submission 70965) | Wastewater effluent complex algal communities from Wisconsin, to seasonally profile nutrient transformation and Carbon sequestration -... | ecosystem: Engineered > WWTP > Effluent > Algae... | reverse complement strand
ATTCCGGGTGTGTCGCGTTCAGCAGCCACAATTATTGGCGGACTAACACAAAAACTTACACGACAAGTTGCTGCAGAATTTTCATTTTTTCTTGCTGTGCCTACTATGTTTGCAGCTACTGGTTATAAATTATATACTTTATACAGTGATGGTCCAGGGTTTACCAGTAATGATTATTTACCATTAATTATTGGCAATGTTGTAGCATTTATTATTGCCATTTTTGCTATGCGCAGTTTTGTTAATTACCTGACAAAACATGGTTTTAAAATTTTTGGCTATTACCGCATTATAGTTGGCACTATCATCTTAATATTATTGGCATTAGGTGTTGACCTTCAGATTGTGTAATATGTTTACGGCAGAAGAATTAGTAGCAGGTAAAATTATTCTCATCGACAAACCATTGCATTGGACTAGTCACGACGTAGTGGCCAAAGTGCGCATACCCATTAAAATATTTTGTCGCGACCGCAAAATGAAAGTCGGACATGCCGGAACTTTAGATCCACTTGCCACAGGTTTACTCATATTACTTACAGGAAAAGCAACTAAACAAACTGAGTCGCTGCAAGGCCTGGAAAAAGAATATACAGGAACTATCACACTCGGCGCTACAACACCTAGTTACGATGCTGAAACAGCGGTAGATGCCACTTTTCCTATTCAACATATTACACCTGAATTAATACACGAAACGGCAAAAAGTTTTTTAGGTGTGCAGGAACAAATTCCACCTATTTATTCTTCCGTTCAGGTGGATGGAATTCGTGCATATAATTATGCAAGAGAAGGTGAAACAGTGAAATTAAAAGCACGAACGGTAGAATTATTTCGCTTCGAGATTACTGCTATTCGAATGCCTGAAATTGATTTTGTTGTGCACTGCAGTAAAGGCACATATATTCGTTCGCTTGCTCATGATTTCGGAAAAGCAATTGGCAGTGGAGGTTATTTAACAGCCTTGCGAAGAACGAAAGTTGGAGATTTTGATATTCAGGATGCTTTGAGTTTAGAAACTATGTTGGCTGCAGTTAAAATTTAATTCGACTTCTTCATTATTACAAATGAACCATAGTTAAAACTTTTTACTTCATTGTAAGTGCTGTCTAATTGACCTACTTCTTCTCGCTGACAATAATAATATAAATAATTGCCATCAGGCCATAATTCCTGGTGATAAGGTGCAATTTCTAAATTGTAAAATTGTTGTACGTCTTTATGAAAATGTAATGAATTATTAAAAATCCAGGAACTATTTAACGTAACATTTTCTTTCCCGGGATGCTGCTCATTTATCCATGATAACACTTCTTTAGTATGTGCATCGAACCACCATTCTCTTGTGCTTGTAATATTGGCAGTTTGCGAAATATGTATGATACCTATCCCTGCCAATATCAATAATATATATTTGGGAAATTTAATTGATGTAGATATTAGTTCTTGTAATAATGCAATTAATGCAAGCACGAACATAGGGTACAAAAACAATGCTCCTCTCCCATTTAAAAAAGGAACATGCCAAAGGTGAAACTGAATAATAATAATAGAAATATTGCCACTCAGTATAATGAGTACCCAGCTTCCAAATGGCACTTTTTTTCCGGTAGGTTTTTTGAAGAAATAAAATAATGCAATACCAATCAATAAGCCAAATACCACCAAAATACTATTCACAAAAGGTTGTGCTTGTTTAATCCCAAAATACAATTCACCATACCGCATTTGCTCAACTAAAGGCACTAATGTTGACGAGTAGAATCCGGCTGTATCCCAATACACCAGCTGATTTGTTTGCATCATTTTTGTAATTGGTATATAACATATAGCTGCAAGTGCAACAACTATACCGGTGTAAATTAGTAGATGCCTCCATCTATTTTTATTTTGACTAAAAGTAAATTCCATAACGACAACCACGAGAAAAATCAATATAAAATAATGCAGCAGTGTAAAATTAGCCAACACAGCAAAAGCTGCCGCAATTAAAGCTGTTACCGCATATTGAAATTTTTTATTGTTGCAGTATTGATAAAATTGGTACAACGACCAAAACATAAATGCAATTGATAATCCATAACCTCTGGCGACTGCAAAAAAATCGAGCAGATAAGGATTACAAAGCAGCACTAATAATGCAGCAATTACCAATATTCGGGTTTTAAACATAAGGGTAAACAAACGGACAGCAGCTGTATAAAAAAGTAAAAATCCCAATAAATTCGGCAAACGGACAACAAAAGTGGTTGTTCCAAAAAGAGCCGTGAATAATTTCATACTTAATGTATTCAGTATGTGATTATTTGGAGAAGGGTCGCCATTAAATAATAAGATATCAGCAACTGACCTTGGCATATAATTGTAATAAGTGCCCGCTTCATCTATTGTGATAGGAATAACTATAGCCCGAATTGTAAGATAAATGGTAAACAGCAACCCTAGGAAGAAATAAATATCCTGATTGTCGGGTTTATACACAAATCTGTTAACCATGGTTATATACTAATGCGCCACAAATCTTTACATTTGCGGTGGGATATGCAAGTTTTACGCGATTTAAATCAACTGCCTGACCTGGCAGGTTCTGTAATTACGATTGGCACCTTTGATGGTGTACATAGCGGACATTATGAAATTATTCAAAAAATAACTGCCGCCGCCCGGTCAATTGGAGGTAAAAGTGTCATCATCACTTTTCATCCGCATCCCCGACATATCATTACTCCAGAATCTCCGGTTTATTATTTAACCACCTTGGAAGAAAAAATTGCTAAGTTGAGTGTTTGTGGTGTTGATGTAGTTGTGGTGGTACCATTTTCCAGAGAGTTTTCAGAAATTAGCGCAGAATCTTACGCAGAACATTTTTTAATAGAAAAATTTAAGCCTGCTATTATTGTGTTTGGATATGATCATAAGTTTGGAAAGGATCGTTCAGGTGATATTCATTTACTCAAATCGATTGCAGCAAAGTATGATATTCGTGTTGAAGAAATTCCAGCTCACGTAATTGATACCGTAACAGTGAGTTCTTCTAAAATCAGGAAATATTTAAAAGAAGGTAATATTGTTGAGGCAAATGAATTATTAGGCTACCCGTATGAAATTACCGGCCCTGTAATTAAAGGCGACCAAATTGGGCGAACACTCGGATTTCCTACTGCCAATATTTATGTGGAGGATAGCAATAAATTAATTCCTTCGGACGGTGTTTACCTCGTTAAAGTACTTATCAAAAATAATCCTAACAATTATTACGGATTATTGAATATTGGCACCCGACCAACATTTAATAAAACAGAAAAACGTATCGAAGTGAATATACTACAATTTGCTGATACCATTTATGGGGAAACCATTACAGTGCAGTTTTTACAATTTTTGCGGGCAGATAAAAAATTTGAATCCACAACTGCGTTAATAACAGCAATGGAAGGCGATAAACAAAAAGCTGAAGCAATTATCAGCACATTAACTGATTAATTTATATGCTAATTCTTTGAGTAAAGCTGCGTGGTCAGTTTCGCCATTTTCAACGCCTTTTGAACGCAAATCATATTCCAGAATTAATTCAAAAATTTCCTCTACACGCTGACGGCTATAATGTTTGCGGGCACTTCGGAATTCATTTTTTTGGGAAGAGTGGATGCCATATATTTTAAACATATCAAAATCGCCAACATCACCACCTAAAATAAGGTGATACAATTTTTGATAGGCTGCATGAATGGTTGCTATTGTGAGCACAAACGGATTTGCTTTTTGATTATCGTTGATATAATCTACAATAGTAAATACCTGCTCCGTATTTTTCATCAACAAGGCACTTTGTAATTCATAAACATTATAATCTTTACTAATGCCGATATTTTTTTCAATTTGTTCAACAGTAATTTGACCATTAGCAGGTAAATTAATACATAACTTATCCAGTTCATTGGTCATTTTTGACAAATCGGTCCCGAGGTAATCGATAAGCACTCTGATTGCCTTACTTTCTGCAGTAACTTTTTTACGTTTCAGATAAGCCTCGATAAATATGGGCACTTCTGATTCTTTTAATGCTTCCGATTCAAAAACTAAACCTCGGTCTTTAATCTGTTTAAATAATTTTTTTCTGGCATCGTATTTACCATCTTTATAACAAATAACCAAAATAGTTGTTGGAGATGCTCTTTCTACATATGTTTCTAGTTTATCGAGTTCGCTGCCTCGAGTTTTCATCATTTGCGCTTCTCGGACAATTACTAAATTGAAATCGGCAAACATAGGGAAACGCATGGCAGCATCCATTACCTGAGTTGGGGTGGAATCTTTGCCATAAAAAATGGAGCAATTAAAATCTTTTTGTTCAGGGGTCAGGATATTATCTTCCATAAACTCACTAATCTTGTCGATATAATAGGACTCCTCCCCATGCAGCAGGTAAACGGGTTTAAACTTTCGAGCCTTTATATCACTCACCAAATCGCGATAATCCATAGTGCAAATGTAATTAATTGTAAATTTACGGCACGATGGAAATCCACTTTTCAAAGTATAATTTCAAAATAACTGCCAATGGCGAGCAGCAAATGATTTTTGATATTATCCGCAAAAAAAACGTGGTACTAACACCTGAAGAATGGGTGAGACAGCATATCGTACATTATTTAATCAACGACTACGGATTTCCTAAATCGCTTATCAGTCTTGAAAAGCAACTGGTTTTAAATGAACTGTCGAAACGGACTGATATCGTTTTATACAATCAAACGGCAAGCCCGTGTATGATAGTGGAGTGTAAAGCACCTGAAGTAAAAATTACACAAAAAACATTTGACCAAATTGCGCGTTACAACCTCAAATTACAAGTGCCCTATTTATGGGTAAGCAATGGTAAAACCAATTTTGTTTGCCATGTAGATTTAAGCAACCAGAAAGTGCATTTTTTAGAAACGCTGCCAATTGTATCAGTATTAATGGAAGGGAAATAAAATTATTCCTTTACGATAAATTTAAATCCAACCCCACGCACATTTTCTATTTCCACATTTGGCTCATCAGCAAACATTTTACGCAAGCGGGAAACAAATACATCGAGGCTTCGGCCAATGTAATAATTATCTTCACCCCAAACCTGGTGTAAAATAGATTCTCTGCGTACTACTTGATTTCTATTAATGGTAAGCATACGCAACAATTCCGCTTCGCGAATAGTAAGTGTGTAGGTATTTTTTCCATTCGTTAAAGTGAGTTCTTTAAAATCGAAAACATAAGCAGCGATGTCGTAAGTATTTTTTTCCATGCCTGCGCTTTCGGTAAATACTTTACTGCGTTTTAAAAATACTTCGATTTTAAGCACCAGTTCATCTATGCTAAATGGTTTCGTAATATAATCATCACCACCAAGTTTAAAACCTTGTAATTTATCTTCAAGCATAGCCTTGGCAGTCAGAAATAAAATGGGTACATTTTTATCTTTATCTCTGAATTTTTGCGCCAATGCAAAACCATCAATTTTAGGAAGCATGACATCTAAAATACACAAATCAAATTTTTGCTTTTGAAATGTTTGTGCTGCCGTTAATCCGTCTTCGCAAAGCGTAATGTCATATCCCTTTTTGGTGAGGTTATCCTTAGTTACAAAACCAAGGTTAACATCATCTTCTACATAAAGTATTTTGGGTTTTTTGTTATCCATGTGTAGTTATTGTGGTATGATGATGGTAAAGATACTACCTTTATTTAAAACACTATCCAGTCGCAAGCGCCAATGGTGAGCTTTTGCAATCATTTTAACATAGTTGAGACCGAGCCCGTATCCTTTTACATTGTGAATATTACCGGTTGGCACTCTGAAAAACTTTTCGAAAATTTTGCGGTGAAACTCTTTCGGTATGCCAATACCGTTGTCGGCAATGCTGATAAACAATCCTATATCATCACGGCCTGTGGTTATGGTTATTTCGGGAGTTTTATCATTGTATTTAAGCGCATTATCCAAGAGCGTATTAATAACATTTTGCATATGCACTTTGTCGGCATCAACAGTGTCAACAATGGCAGAACTGTCAACAATTAATTTCCCGCCGGATTCTGCTAAACGCACTTCAAATGAGGTAACTATTTCGCTTACCAGTTCATTTAATTGGAATTTTTCTTTATTCAAAACCAGTTCATCGTTTTCCAGCTTTGCCAATTCCAGAATTTTGCTGACCTGCCCGGTCAATCGGGTATTTTCATTTTTAATAATGCCTGCATAACTTCTCAACCGTTCAGGTTCATCTATAATTTCCGGCTCAATTAAAACTTCTGCTGCAATACCAATAGTTGAAATTGGTGTTTTAAATTCGTGTGCAAGATTATTGATAAAACTATTTTGAAATTCACTTAATCGTTTTTGTCGCAAAATTACATCTAACGAATAGCCAAAAAATACAATTACAATAGTAAGCGCGATAATGGACGTTGCCCAAACAAAAATCATAACCGAATTAACAATTGGCCTTTGCGGGAAATTAATTTTAAAATAATAAGTTGACTCAGTTAATTTAGGTAAATTAGTAGGATAAACAATTGTTGCATTTTCAACGTTGCTGGATACACGTTGCTCAAAAACCATTTGATCATGTGTTGATTCATACACCTGATATACAAAATCTACTTTATGAAACGGATTTGAAAATTCGTTTTTAATATAATAATCCAATTGATTGAGGTCAATTTTTTCATCTATATTTACCATATAAGCGTGGGGTGAAATTCGCACAACCGGTTTATTGGTAATTTTTTGACCGTGATTACTTGTCTCAATTTTTGCCGCAATTTGCTCAAGGGTTACCGTAACTGCAGTTTCGAAGTTAGATTGGTTGATAAGCAGCCCTTTTCGAATCCAAAATACCTGCGACAAAATAATAGTCACAATGGCGATAATACCAAGTGCAATTACCCATCTGATTGTTTTTAGATTCATAGTTTAAGTGGCTTCCGTTGTAAAGTTAATCAACAGATGATTAAGCCTATGATGTACATTTTTACTTATTGGATGCAAGCTGCTCACGAGGTTGTATTAAACCGGTATTCATTGCATAAACTAATAACTCGGAAGTAGAGTTGATACCGAGTTTTTTCATGATATTTTTTCGGTGGGTAGTAATAGTGTGAAAACTTCGAAAAAGGGTGTCTGCAATTTGCCTGGTCGTATATCCATTGGCGATTAACCTTATGATTTCTATCTCGCGTTCTGAAAGCAAAGTAGGCTCACAATTTTCCACCTCCTGATTTTGTCCTTCAAGTAAGATGTTTACTACTTTATGGCAGTACATTTTTTCTCCCCTTACCAATGCATGAATGGCATCAATAATCTCTTTTTCATCACAGGTTTTGGTCAAATAACCTTTAGCGCCTATTTCTACAATTTTACGGACAATATCGGTATTGCTGATATCGGTAATAATGAGAATGCGGGTTCCGGGACAAACTGTTTCCAATGTGCTTATATCATCTACCCTAAAATCCTCCAAATTAAGCGGGTCAATAACTACAATATCAGGATTGAGTAAATTGAGGTTCGTAAATAAATCTTCTTTATTTACCATTACACCAACCACCTGTAAATCGCTATATCGCTTAAATATCGATTGCAGACCTTCAATTATAAGGTATTGAGTTTCAGCGATAACTAGCTTAATTTGCTGCACTTTGGTCGTTGTTTAGATTAATTCTAAACATAAAGATACAGCTTTTGTTCAATATTTATGGTGACTTAAAAAAAAGCCCCACAACCTGATGGCAGCGGGACTTAGATAAGTTATTGAGGGCAGATTGTGTTAATGTGTAACCACAAAATTGCCTGTCGCTATGGAGTTATCACCTAAAACCGCAGCTGCATAAATGCCTGAAGGCAGTGTAGCCACGTTTAGTATTACATAATTTCCTGAGATCGTATAATCGATATCCAATATACTTCCGGCAACATTCGTGATGCTTATTACTGAATTAGCGTTAGCTGCTTCCGGTAATTTAAAACTTACTAGCGTATTCGCAGGATTAGGAGCAACCGTCAGCGATTCCTGTTTAAAATTAGCAACAGCAATTGTTTCCTGATCAATTACTAAACATTCTGGTATGGCATAATTAATGACTTCTGTGCTGCACGATTCGCATAATTGTTTTTTCACAAAACAGGCAATATTACGCGAGGTATATTCAGGTAAATAGGCTTCATGGCCTGCAAATAAATTTTGGTGTAACACATTACAAACATTATAGTTTGTTAAAACCTGAGCCATTGATTCAGAGCCATACACAACCTCATATCCATCACAATATTTTATTGGTCCTGAGGTAGGCGGAATTACATCATCAGAAATACCATAAAAATTAATCATCGGTATCATTGGTTCATCAATCATGTAAGCCGTATCAATCATACCGCCCCACATATTAATAATTCCTTTTACCGTAAATGTATTGGTGAGATTATTAGTTGATGTAAACAATGAGCCGTAATCTGCAACATGTGTTGGGTGTATTGCCGACCATTCTTCTTCAGTCATATATAAACCATTCATTAATGCGTAAACACCGGCACTTTCGCCACCAACAAAAATTTGAGCAGTGTCGATACCATAGGTATCAGCATTTGCGGTAATATATCTTAAGCAGGCCTGAATATCTTGCATTGCGCGATAGATAGCAACTGATAAAGAAACAGGGTCGCCTGTGCAATCGTCGCCGGAACCTAACCATCCTTTGCGGTAATTCATAGAAGCTGCAACAAATCCGGCTTCAGCCAATTGTGTAACGTGGTAACCTAGGGCTTCTTTTTCGCCACCCCAAAACCCGCCGCCGTGGGCAAATAAAATAAATGGTCTTTTTTCTAAAGGATCAACATCCAGTTTAGGGTAGGCTATATCAAATGTATTGAGTAATGGCTGCGGGAAATCCATAAACCAATCGTCGGCAAGGCCATATTGAATATTAAAATCTCTTTCAATTTCCAATTCATCGAAATACGCCGACTGCGCAAAACGATCATCGATACAATACTGTGCTTTAATGGTAATAAGGTGTGTGAAGGTCATAAGGAGGAGGAAAACCTTCTTCATAAATGCTGTTGGGTTGAAACTGTTAAAAATGCTGTGTGGGCATTTCTACTTTGGGTTAAGAACTATAATACAAATTTACAAATCGTTTTCGACTAATTTATGCCAAAAAGCAGAAAATAATGACATCCAAAAGGAACGGGTAAACCGATTTGTTATTTGAAGAACTTATTAACACGCTTTACGAACAGTTTGTTTTCTTCCACAAATGCGAAGTGGCCGGATTTTTCAAACACATAAAGTTTCGCATTGGTAAAACAGCCTGCTATTTTGGTGTCGGCAATTTCAGGACTGATGTCGCAAGCCCCACGAATAATCAGCGCCGGAGTTTTGTTATCCTTTATTTGAGCATAAAAATCATAATCATGCATTTCACGTCCAAACCCATACAGCGAAAGGCTTGCCACCATATAATTGTCGGGCAATTTGGGGTCGATTTTGGTTAGATTAGCAGTATCACATAACAACTGTTTTAGTGACAACATCATCAAATCTGACACACTTTTCACATTTCCGGCCTTAAACTCGGGTGATTTCATGATTTCGATTCGTTTCAAACTATCTGCGGTTGAAACTCTGGAAGCTGCATTGCGACTTGATTCCATGGCATACTCATCGGTAAACGGAACCGGGTTAATAAATGCAACAGCCTTAACATGGTCGGGGTAATTTTGAATAAAAGTGGCAACAGGTAAAGCTCCCCAGGAATGACAGAGTATATTAAGTTTATCGATGTGGAAAAACACCCTGATTGCCTCCATATCTGCGGCAAATGTGGCGAAATTCATATTCGCTTTTACATTTAATTGTGACTTCCCGCAGGAACGCTGGTCGTAAAAAATGAGTTTATGCTTTTTTGCCAGTGGCGCCAAATGCGGTAAAAGATACTCATGGTTGAGTCCCGGGCCGCCATGAACGATAAGAATTGGCTCCCCTTCACCCATTATTTCGAGGTAAAGTTCAGTATTGTTTATTGGATACAAACCGGAAGTATCCTGCGCTTTACCCACAACAGCAACAAGAACGAATACAATTAAGAGGAGTTGATTTTTCATAAACCTTTGTTTTGCCTGATACAAAGTTACATGTTGTTGGGGGTGGAAAGAAATACCGAAAAGCAGAATGTTCATTGCTTTGTTTAAAAATGACACCCAACTTGTTAAAATTTGTCAATAGTTACACGATTGTTTATCATCCTGTTTCAAAACAAATCAAGGATAAGATGCAAAAATTATTTATTATTACGAAGAAATAAAAAACAGCAAACATGTTAAGCAACAACGATATATTAAAAAAACTCCGCGTAGCGCTATCCTTGCGTAATGAAGATATCATCCACATTTTATCCTTAGTCGATTTCGAAATAACAAAAGGTGCCCTCGGCGACATGTTCCGCAACGAAGACCACCCCAATTACAAACTTGCCGGCGATCAGATTTTGCGTAATTTTTTGAATGGGTTGATTATTTATAAAAGGGGGAAGAAGGAGGATGGAAGCACTGCTGAACAGGCAACTTGAAAATTAAATCATTTCGCATATTTACACTAGGTTGAAAATTTCTAACTAAAGATTTTTTTTCTTTATTTTAATTTCTTAGTCCTTCATTTGACATTATTTGGGTATAAATACAAAATGTGTTAATCTGTTCAATTTGAAATATTATACGATAACTAAGCAATTTGCCACGGAAAAATTGTATAAATAGTGATTGAATATTATTGGTAACAAACATACAATTTAGGCTAAGTTTAGATTTTTGAAAATTATTTTTTTACTACTTACATACAAATAAATTTATACTTATCACTTATTTTTTTATGAAAGATATTCTAGTTGAAGATATAAAATTATTTTCAAAAATGTTGACAAAATACAACCCAGCTGGGAAACCTGATACATCAATATAGTTGCTAGAAGGTTTGATAGTAGTGTTTGTCAAAACAATTTGGCCAAATGCATTACAAATATTTAATGACAGTTTAGCTTCATTTTGTGTCGGTTGCACTTCTATATTAATGTAGCTATCGGAAGGGTTAGGGATTAATTTGATCCCCACTACAGGGGTGGAATTTAGATTAATTGTAGTAGGTAGGCTAATGTTTTGATAATAGTAAAAATCGCCATACTCACCTCCAGAGATTAAATCAAAATCACCATCAGCATCAATATCACCTAATGATGGGCAGGAATAAGGAAACCCTGTTGAATACAATGAAAAAGGGTCCGAAACAGGAGTATCAAAATTCGGAGCCAGAGAGCTGCCTATGTTTTTATAATAAAAGAAATCTCCGGAACTACTTCCACAAAATAAATCATGATCATTGTCAAAATCGAAATCAACAAAATACGGTGACAGCAATGAAGCATCGGAATTAAGTGAAAAAGGGTTGACTACTTTACTTCCAAATAATGGGGTTTCACTTGTCCCAATATTTTCAATAAAAATAAAACTGCTTGGGCTTCCAGTTCCTATTAATAGGTCAAAATCATTATCTCCATCAATATCACAAGCAGCAGGTGAATTTTGCACTGTTTCCATTGTTGTTAGAGAGAAAGGGTTTACCAACATCTCCTCAAAGGCAGGAGCGGCTGCACTTCCAATATTCTCAAAATAATAAAAATCAGTGGTGAAACCCATGACTAACAAATCATAATCATTATCATTATCAAAATCAGCCAATAACGGTCTGCTTTCGTGATCTTCTATAGTAATTCCTGTTAGCGAAAATGGGTTATAAAAACCATTTTCAAATAGAGGAGTTGCAGCGGTGCCATCATTAATAATGTAATTAAATCCCCCCATAGTTTCACCTACAAATAAATCTAAATCATTATCATTATCTAAATCTATAAACATGGGCCTGATTAATGTCCCTATATCTGCTAATCCAAATGGATTAATTTCCATTTCCTCAAATATTTGAGCATTGGCATTAATAGGTAGAAAACAAATAAAACTTAACAGCACAGTTTGTGGAAGAAATTTAAATAGGGAAGTGTTTTTCATAAAATTGAGTTGTTCAAAATAAAATATGACAAGAAGTAATGTATTTAATACAGAAAAAGGTAATATTTACATCATCTATTGTTTATTAAAATTGGTAAATTAATACATTGATAAAAATTAACTTTAATCAGATACCGTTTAATATAATAAGGACAATAGCAAATTTAAAATCGAATTACCGAATATCCAAATTTTAAGTCAAAGCCTATAATACTTCCAAATTACCATGCAAATCAAAAAAAACGCTTTTCAAACCTGGTATTTTTAATTGCAAAATATGCAATCCACTATGATAATTAAATCAAGTCCATACATAACACGAGCTATTCTTTAAGGTACCTACCGTTGTGTATGAAGTGGAAAGTAAAATACCTATCCTAATTGGCGAAAGCAGATTAAGAATTGCGTACCGGCAGTTCATTTTCTCAAATATCTAAATAAAACCCTAGGTTCAAGTTAAATCCGTTTGGTAATATTTAAAAGCACGTCTTTTTTTTGTGGAACACTTGGATTCCCCACCTGCTCGACGCAGGAGGGCAGGTTTACCCAGCTTTTTCAGATGGGGAACCAAGGACCCTCTGCTTGTAATTGTAATTTGAATGATGATTTTACAAAATAAAAAAGGGGCTAAACTGCTAAGTTTAACCCCTTTCTTGTGGGAACACTTGGATTCCCTGCCCTCCTGCGTCAGGCAGGCGGGTTTACCCAGCTTTTTCAGATGGGGAACCAAGGACCCTCTGCTTGAAAGGCATAAAAAAAGGGGCTAAACTGCTAAGTTTAACCCCTTTCTTGTGGGAACACTTGGATTCGAACCAAGGACCCTCTGCTTGTAAGGCAGATGCTCTGAACCAACTGAGCTATGCTCCCATTTTTAATTTTCAATATCTTTAAGAACCAAGGACCCTCCCGCTTTTTTAATGCGGGATGCTCTGAACCAACTGAGCTATGCTCCCATTTTATTTCTGGATGCTCAAAATCCGCCGTGGCGGAAGCTTGCTCCCAAAAACGAGAGTGCAAAGATATAATCCTGTGTCCAATTTACAAATTTTGTCCACAGATTTTATATATTTTTTTCATCTGCTGCGTTTAGATAGTCGTTGTAACTTTGAACGTGGAAGAAATTGTAACCAACCTCAACCCCCAACCCAAGCCAAAATGGCGGAAAATTATGCGCGTGAGCCTCATTTCGCTGGGAATCATCCTGGGCGTGGTGCTGCTGGCTGCTATTCTGATTCCGCTGCTGTTTGAGGACCAGATTAAAGGATTGTTTATCCGGGAACTCAATAAAAACCTCGCTACAGAAATAACAATTAACCAGGATGATATTTACTTGAGCCTGCTCAAAAACTTCCCCAATGCCGCTGTGGTATTCAATAACGTGGGTATACGCGAAAGCGTGCCTCAAAAAGGGGGTGTAAAGGGCAAATCCGACAAAAATTTCCTCGAGGCTGAAGAAATCAGTCTCGTTTTTAACGTTTGGGACATCTTTAAAGGCAATTACACCATTAATAATATCCAGGTGAAAAATGGGTTTTGTCACCTCATTACCGACAAAAAAGGCAATATCAACTACAAATTCTGGAAGGACAGCGAAGGCGAAAGCTCCTCGGACTTCTCCATCAACCTCGAACAGGTAGATTGTGAGGATATCAATTTTCAATACCGCGACTATAAATATCAGCAACATATCGAAATGCTGATACATAACTGTGCCCTTACTGGCAATTTTTCATCGGATAACTACCTTATGCAACTGAACGGCGATGTATTGTCCAAACGCATAAAAATTGGTGGTACCTCCTACCTGGTTAATAAAGAAACGCAAATTAATACCGGAATAGAAGTGGATGTTCCGAATGAAAACTATACATTCAAAAAAGGGGAAATTACGGTAGATGACAACACATTTTTAGTTGATGGTAATATTAAATTGCTGGATGAAGATTATTATAACCTTGCCATTAACGGCGATAAAATTACGCTCGAAGGTCTTATGCTGTTGTTGCCAGGCAATATTTCCAATAATTTAAGTAAATATAAAAGCAAAGGCAAAATTGATTTCAGCAGCACCATAGTTGGGAATTATACTAAAACGAAAGCCCCGGAAATTACCATTTCGTTTAATGTTGAGGATGGCAGTCTGGAACATGAAAAATTTGGCGGCAAATTGGACAACATGCAATTTACCGGGAAATATTCCAATGGCAACAATCACAATGCTGCAACTTCTTACATTTCTATTGTCAATTTTACTGCAGAACAAAATAATAATCCCGTTAAACTGTCGCTTAAT
>Ga0075154_10001848_pt1 | contig 14399 bp, 13 predicted proteins | sample JI71714BDNA_FD_70965 | JGI IMG/M metagenome (GOLD analysis project Ga0075154, IMG submission 70965) | Wastewater effluent complex algal communities from Wisconsin, to seasonally profile nutrient transformation and Carbon sequestration -... | ecosystem: Engineered > WWTP > Effluent > Algae... | reverse complement strand
AGTGTGCGTCCTTAGCTCAGCTGGTTAGAGCACCACCTTGACATGGTGGGGGTCGGTGGTTCGAGTCCACTAGGACGCACCAAATTATCTTGTATACAAATCGTTGTAAAATATTTCTTTAATCCCCAAAAAATCCCCAAAAATCAATTTTTAAACCTCGCGTGAATAATCCTTTTATTTGAAATTTTTTAATCTGCGACCAAAAAATAGTATAAACATCGATCCATTTTTATTACTTATTGAATTAACTCATTAAGTTTTTATGGGGGAAAAATGTTGTAGCGGCTGTAAAATAAGGATATGCGCCGTTTTTTCTTATTTTTGTACTGAATTATGCTTTTTCGAGACCTAAACAATCTTTTAAAACATAAAATTAATATACCACCTAGATATCTAGCTTCGTAATACCAGATGCTCCTTCACATAAATAGCAGGTTTGAACACTCTTACGATATTTTTCACTGGCAACTTCAGTGAAGTTGCAGTTTTATCCATAGTAAAGACATTTTTCAGTCTATCGGAAAAGCTCTACTTTCGCGGCTGCCACGCGACATCAGCTGGAACCCTGTAACTCCATGGTAAACCCGAATTACGCCAACCATCAACCATCCGTACTCCTTTGGAATTTCCAGTTGGCTGTGTCGTTCCTTCAAACCCATCAGTTACTGACCAGACATTTGTGTACCCTAACTCAACAAGACGATCAACCGCTGGGGCACTGCGGGTAGAGCCGCTTCTACAAATCATGATGATCGTAGTATCTTTCTTTGCACCTAAAATATTCAGCTTAGTCAACATTTCTTGGCTGAAATTTTGATTTGGCTTCATTGCCCAGCTCTGCACTTTTTCATTCCAACTAGAGACGTCAGTAAGCTCGTAAGGTACATGTATTTTTGTAGGGTCTGCAAAGCCCGTAAACTTTATTTCCACAGGATCTCTTACATCAACCAAGATGGCTTCCGGATCTTGTTTCAACATTTCGTAAGCTTCGGTTGCAGTGGCATAAAGCCCCAGCACACTCTTTGCTAAATTTTGAGTACTATTTTCTGTTTTTAAGACATCAGGTCGTTCCTGAGCAATCACATTGGGGAGAAAATTTAAAATTAATAAAGCGGTAAATAATACAATATGAACTGTTCTCATTTTAAAATTCCCATACTAATTAAGGGGTTGATTAGGTCTGTCTTTGACATAACTTTCATTTGTCAGATCGTGATAATTAAATTTAAAAAGGTTCAAAAACGTAGAGGGTCTTTCATGTAACATCAAAACTACATAACGTTGGCTTAGCCAAGGCTGTATGTTTTGCCAGACTCTTTTAGCTGTATCGACATCTAATCCGTTAAATGGCTCATCCAAAATTATTAACTGTGGTTCACGTAATAATAATCTTGCCAAATTAAGTCGTCTTGCCTGACCGCCTGATATGGCTTCACCAGTCTCGCCAAGCCATGTTTCTAAACCAAATACTAAATTATTTGCCCAAGAGTCTAATTCAACCAGAGACAATACTTTCCATATATCCTCATCGCTTACCATGGATAAACCTAATTGCAGGTTATATCGAAGTGTGTCAGCAAAAACGGTATTCTGCTGCGTCAGATGCGCAATTTGACAATATAATGAGGGCAATTCCTCATCTGAAAGACGCTTTCCATTTAAGGATAATGATATTGATGGGTGCGTAATTTCCCCAGCAAAAGCCCCTCCTAATGTTGATTTACCACTGCCTGAGTACCCTGTTAAAAGTAACCATGGGTTACTTTTATCAATTTGTAAGGTTAACAAGCGAGTTAATTGTAGATATGGATGGCTATTCACACTAAGTGATAACGTTTGGATCTTATCAATATTTGTTTTAGCTTTTCTCTTAACATTAGCCTGTTGAGCTAATCGCTCAGCAGCAAAAACTGTTTTTCCATAAAATTGTAAATTACTAGGCAAACTAAGTAGTAATTCAGCTACACCAAGCCATCCTAAAATAAACATTACAGCCAAAGGCCCAGTTAACACTTGCTCCGCGGCGGCCAACAACACTGAGAACAAGATGCTGCTGAACAGTAAAATATTTAAAAACTGCAGCTTTAGTTGAAAACTACGCTGCGATAGGTTCAATTGTTGTTCTAGCTGGTAAAGTTGCTGAAGATAACTTTTCAAACCAAGTTGATTTGGCAAAGACTGATGGGAAACACGCAGCTCTGCCAATCCACGCATATACTCAATAGTTGCTATTCGGGAGTGATTAAAAACCATCGCCATATTCTGTCCAGTTTTATCATTTTCTCTTAAAAAAACACGACCTAATATGAACATGAACAACGCACTGCTTAACCAAAGAACTAAAGATAAGAGAGGCAAACTAAACGCTAAAATGACACAAAAGAAACTTAGCGCAAAGATAGTTACAATAGGAGGTAATAGCAATCTTAGATACAAGTTATCCAGTGTATCTAGTTCAGCAGTCATTCTATTTAGCCAGTCGGCATCTGCAAATAGTACAGACTTTGAGCGTTCTAAAGCTTGTAATCCACGGAAAAGCGCTAAACGACTTTTTGCTAACTGCCTTAATACCGTATCATGATTATATAATCGCTCTAAGTAGCGGCTCACTGTTCGACTGAGCGCAAAAAACCGGATCCCTCCTCCAGGTAAATAAATATCTAATAAAAATGGCAGTCCAAGCAGTAATGATATTCCTGCAAGCGCTGTTGCCGTGATAAACCAACCCGACAGTGCTAGCAATGCAATCCCAGATAAAGCTGTAGCGAGCGCCAAAAGTGCGCCACCTAATAGCCGATTTTTACTATCTTTAAATATTATTTTGAGCCAATACACTAGCGCCTTATTTCCAATCAGCTGCATTGTTCAGAGCTCCCAAGCTGAATCTTATTGTCTGCCAGATCAATTAATTCAATATCGTGACTAACAACTACAATGCTACTGTGAAATTTGAGCAATTTAAGCGCTTCAATAATATGTTTTCGACTTAGATTATCTAAACTGGCCGTGGGCTCATCTAAAAATATAAGTTTATAAGGTAGCAAGAATGCCCTAGCTAGTGCGATCCGTTGTAACTGCCCACCTGACACGCCTTCACCGCGCTCCGATAGAAACTTATCTAAATCTTGAACAGTAGCGCATAATCCATCTAAGCCAAGCTCATGTAATACCTTCAATAAAACTTGGTCTGAGGCTTGGCTCCCTAATAATTTTAAATTCTCTCTAATACTGCCTCTTACTATCCAAGGCTGTTGAGCCAAGTAAAATGCGTGATTACTTAACCCTTGAGACCAAAATACACTTCCCATTGCAGGGGGGAGCAATTGGCAAAGTGTTTTCAATAATGTTGTTTTACCTACTCCAGATGCACCACAAATTAATAAAAGTTGTCCAACTCCCACGTCTAAATTCAAATCTGAAATTACAAGCTTGTTATCACCACTTTTAACAATTAGCCCAACTGTTTTTAGCAATGTCTGCTCATCTTCGATATTAACTATATTTATCGAAGACTCATTTGTTGGCATTAACAACAATTCGCTTAGCTGGTCAGCTGCAGCTAACGCAGCAGCTTTATCATGATAAGATTGTGCGAATTGACGCAGCGGCTGAAAAAACTCGGGAGCAAGCGCTAATATAAAAAGTCCACTTCCTAGAGTTAAGAATTGTGCTGGACCAAAGCTTATGGCTCCGAACAATGAAAAGCCGATATAAATAGCAACAGCAGCTATTGCCACACTACTAAAAAACTCGAGTACCGCGGACGATAAGAAAGCCAATCTAAGCGTTTTCATAACTATGCGACGATAATCATCGCTTCGCTTAGACACTTCAATCGCAACTTGTTCTTCAGCTTGTAAGCGCTTTATAGTGGCAAGCTTTTGTAGGCGGTCAAAAAAGTGTCCCGCTAATCGCTGACGTTGTTTTACATGTCTTTGATTAAGCTGTTCAGCGCCCATACCAATGAGTGACATAAACAATGGGATAAGGGGGGCACTTATCAACATCAATAAAGCAATCAGCCAATTAACATTCACTATGGCTAGCAAAATAAGTAATGGTGATAATAACATCAGTTGCTGCTGCGGCCAGTAACGCGAAAAGTACCCATCTAGAGCATCAACATCCTCTAGCAATCGACCTGCGTGTGAACTTGGTGAATGCTTTGACAACCTTTCATAGGGTGCAACTAACCAATTAGACAGGATACGTTGACGCACGCCATCGCGAATTCGGGCACTAGCATGTTGTGCTAAACGCTCTTGTAGAAAAAGAAAAAAAGCTCTGAGCATAAGCGACAAAGGGATTGCTACAGAGCCTTGGGAAAGCAAAACGCTCTTAATATCAGAGTAAGAATTTGCAGATATGACTTCATTCACTATCACCGCAATTTGCCACCAGGCAATAATCAAAAAGAAAGTTGATATAAGGCCAGCAATAACACTAAGCCAAAGCGGCAAAGCTTGTTCTTTTCGTAACGTCTTTAATATGCTGTTGCCTCTATCAACCGGCTCAACGGTTGATAGAGATGTGCTTTCACTCATCACTTAGTGGTAACCACCTTGTTTGACTTTTCCGCGGAATACCCAATACGTCCATGCTGTGTAAGCAAGTACAATCGGAATAACAAACAAAAAGCCTAATAATAAGAAGAGCTGAGATTCAAATGCCGATGCCGCATCCCAAAGAGTATAATCAGGGGGTACCATATAGGGCCATTTGCTAGCAAGTAATCCCAAATAAGTAAATAAGAAAAGGCCCATCGTAGCGACAAAGGGCATCCCCTCTTTACGGTCACGTAATGACGTGAAAACGATCCAAGCGCAATAGAGCGCTAATAAGGGCAAAATCCAAATGAATGATATTCCATCAAACCATCGACTCATCACGCGATCATCTACAAATGGGGTATACACGCTGATAACAGCAAACACAGCAAGTACCAACATGAGTAATCTTGGTGCAACTTTGTATGCCCAATCTTGAACCTCACCTTCTGATTTCATTATTAACCATGCAGCACCCAGTAACGCATAACCTGAAACTAAACCTATTCCGGTTATAACTGTAAAAGGAGTTAGCCAATCCAGTGCCCCACCTACATACCGAAAGTTTTCTGTTTCAAAACCCTGAATATAAGCACCTACAACCGCGCCCTGTGCAAAAGACGCTACGATTGAGCCGCCAGCAAAAGCCCAATTCCAAAGATAACGCGACGTTTTTGCTTTAAAACGAAATTCAAAAGCAACACCACGAAAGATCAGACCTGCTAATAGTAAGAAGACACCAATGTAGAGTGCTGGCAAAAATACAGAATAAACCAATGGGAATGCAGCTAATAGACCAGCACCACCTAATACAAGCCAAGTCTCATTACCATCCCATACTGGCGCGACAGAATTCATCATCACATCTCGGTGATGTTCAGTTGGCGCAAAAGGAAATAAAATACCCTGACCTAAATCAAAACCATCCATAAGCACATACATCATCACACCAAATGCTATTATGCCGGCCCAGATCAAGGTTAAATCAAAAGGCTGTTCCATTATTTGTCTCCTTCAATAGCCACATGCGCAGCTGAGAACGGACGCTTAGGCCGTTCAATCTCGTCCATTTCATGTGGTGCATTGGCTTTTTCGAGCCCACCACGAAATACTTTTAATAAATAATAAACACCAGAGCTGAAAACCAAGCTATATACAACGATATAACCAATTAGTGTAAAGAGTGCCATACCACCTGTAAGAGAAGGGGTTAAGCCTTCAGCGTGAGTCATTTGCCCGTATATAAGCCAAGGCGCCCTCCCCACTTCTGTTACCACCCAGCCAGCCAACACGGCTAGAAACGGACTTACACTCATCAAACGTAATGCTTGTAAAAACGTTTTTGATTGGTAATAACGTCCTTTAGGCCGCAGTATTAATCCCCAAACTCCAATCACAATCATTAACAAACCCAGGCCAACCATTACACGAAATGCCCAAAAAACAATAAAAACAGGCGGTTGCTCAGCGACAGGAACTTCTTTTAATCCGGGTATAACACCATCCCAATCATGAGTAAGTATGAAGCTTGCTAACTTTGGAATACCAATTTCAAAATGGTTTGTTTGCGCTTCTTTGTCTGGGATGGCGAAAAGTAGTAATGGGGCACCAGATTGAGTCTCCCAATTCCCTTCCATTGCTGCAACTTTCATTGGCTGATGCTTTAATGTGTTAAGTCCGTGATAATCCCCTACAACCGCTTGAAGTGGCGCAAGGATAAGGAGCATCCATAAGGCAATTGATAACGCTTTGCGATTAGCATCAAACTCGCGCTTTTGAAGAATGAACCATGCACTAACACCTGCAACTACCAGAGCTGCAGTTAAAAATGAAGCTAATGCCATGTGTGCAAAACGATAAGCAAAAGAGGCAGTGAATAATGCATCTGCCCATGACACAACATGGTACATACCATTTCTTAACTCTAATCCATCCGGTGTTTGCATAAGTGAATTAGCTGACAAAATCCAGAATGAAGAAATGAAGGTACCTACAGCAACCATAATAGCTGCAAACAAATGAACGCCTTGTGGTACTTTATCGCGGCCAAATAGTAAAACACCTAAAAAAGCAGCTTCTAAGAAAAATGCCGTTACCACTTCATAGCTAAGAACCGGCCCCAAAAAGTTAGCCGTTGCATAGGAAAAATTACTCCAATTAGTCCCAAATTGGAATGACATGACAATACCGGATACGACTCCCATACCAAAAACAACGGCAAATACTTGGATCCAAAATTTGGATAACCTCTGCCATAAAGGATTTCCAGTTTTATACGATAAAGTCTCTAACACAGCTATAAAGCTGGCTAAACCGATCGTAAACACTGGGAAAATGGCATGAAAACATACCACGAAAGCAAATTGCATACGCGAGAGTAACAGAGGATCAAGTTCCATAACCCACTCCATTGATTAAGATTTTACAAACTAAATGCGTTTTTCTGACACAGCCAGCCTGCTTAGCAATAGCGGTATGATCAGTTTTACCAGTTGCAACTCGGTCAACGAGATAAAATAGTTCACATCATTATTAGTATAAATAACCATAAATAATTTAACAGTGAATAAATTAGAGAAACCTTAATCTCGATCATGTTTTCTCTCTTAAAGTTTATGCAAACAATTTTAAGGGAGGGAGAAATTAGTGATAACGTGATCGACTAAGGAGTCATGTATTCAAAAACTAAATGTTTTAACTTTTTCATCAAGAAGCATACTGGCGATAACCGGGGGTTTAGCAACCTCAATACCAGCCTTTAAGGTGACGTTCGTAGTTTTATTAGGTACATACAGTGCACACACTTCTACGGTTGCACCTTGCTGTATCAGATTATTGAGTAGTTCTTCCGGTGATTTGTCCAGCGGTTTTAACTTATCAGAGCTTGTGTCAGCTAAAGCTAAATCACCTGCATCATCGCATAATAAAATATGGACGTTCGCCTTTTTCTGTAACATTTGACCAGATAGTACCAGTGCCATACCTTGTGTTTGACCACTGCCACTTGTGAGATAAACAAGAATATCCTGTGCAATTACTTGACCTGAAAACATCCCTGTAAAAATCAGGGCGCTCAATGAGACTTGACATAATTTACGCATCGTTAATCCTACTATTGCTGATTTGATATATGCTTCATTTAGAAAGAAGCTGCTTGTAAAAAATTGAAACCTTATTTTCGATTAATCAACCATGGTCTGAACATTAACCAACTGTAGATAAAGGCACCAATGCCAACAGCCAGTAAGCTGAGTTTGTCAACCAAGGTCAGCACGTACCGTAATTCAGAGTCAGTGAGCATAGGTGCTATTAGCATTGCCAGAATCGCAATAACAACACTCAATACCCAGAGTGTTGGGCTTGTACTTCGCTTCCAACCAGCATGACCAATAATCTGACTGAGCAATAGCGATACTAGTAAAAAGCTAATCAATGACAGAAAAGGTTTAATTGTGAACCACAGCACAGTGACAATACTTATAAAATCCATAATACGCCTCTTACACCTTACCCAGTAACATAGCGTTATAGGCTGGTTGCAACATCTTCTCTTCCATGATCCAGACTGCCCAGGACTCTTCAGTCGGATCAATAAAACCAAAGGATGGCATCAGCACATTGCCATAACCAAACTCAGCTAATACTGCTTTACCAATCGCAGTAATAAGCGGACAAGATGTATAACCATTGAATTTGGAGGTTAACTCCGCACCGGTTAAATAAGACAATATATTGCTCTCAACCACTGGAGCTTGCAGCTTGACTGATGCAGCTGTTTTGCCTAGTGGGATACCCACTACATCGCCGATACCGAAGATATTTGGATAACGACGATGCTGTAACGTGTATTGATCGACCTCTAGCCAGTCGTGGGCAAAAGGTCCATCCTGCCATGCTAAACCAGAATATCGAACTGCATCCGGTGCTGACATTGGAGGGACTACATGAATAAAATCATAATCTTCTTTAAAAGCGGTACCATTAAGATCTGTAAAATAGGCCTGTTTAGATATGGCATCGATACCAGTGAGTTCACGCTGATAATTTAGTGTCACGCCTTGCTCTGCCCACCGGTTTACCACGAAGTCGTTATAAACCGGTACCGTAAATACTCGATCAGCAAAGGGCGTCATAAATAGAATATCAAATGCATCACGTTTACCGCTTTTTTCAAGACGGGATAAGGTTGTAAATGTCATTTTTAATGGTGCACCAGCACATTTTAGAAACGTTGTCGGCATAGTAAAGAATCCTTTGCCTGCGCCTTTTGCAATAAATTCGTCAATTTGTTTACTGGTTTTAAGGGCACCCTGTGGTCCAGCATAAACTGAACCTATACCTTGCTGGCCGATCAGGCTCTCATCCATACCTTCTATAAGATTGAAGTTAAGCTGGCAACCAGTAGCAACAACCAAAATGTCATATCCAAGATGAGTTCCACCTCCCAACTCAAGCGTTCGCTTGTCAGCATTAATCCCCTTTATATCTTTCTCAACCCAATCAACACCTTTAGGTAACCACTCTGATGTGTTGCTTAAAACGCGATCTGATGACCACAAACCAGTGGCAATCATAGTGAAACCAGGTTGATAAATATGCTCCTGCCGTGCGCCAACCAACGTGATCTTATTTCCTGATAACTGCCGACGTAAACGATTAGCCATTGCTGTCCCAGCAGCACCTACACCCACGATAACAATATGTGCTTGAGTTGATATAGGCTGTGCTAAAGCATTAAGAGCGGGATTGACGAGTGCACCACCTAACAAGGAATACTTAAGAAGTTTTCTTCTAAAAGCATTAGCTAGTATGTTTTGCTCTGTTAATTTCTCTTTCATCACTCGCTCCCAAGCGATTTAAAAGGTCAAAAAGCGATTATGTTTGTAGGCAAAATTAGGTTTCAATTTTTAATCCAGCATCAATCCAGCCTTGAAACCCGCTTGCAACTGAAAATACATTTTTAAGACCCATCTGCTTCAATGTCAGTGCCGCAAGTGCCGAGCGCGCCCCAGAGCGACACATTAAATATATTGGTTTCTCAGCCAAGTCTTCTAAAGCTGTTTTCGCGTCGCAATGGGCTACTACAGAGGGATGTTGATGAATTTTCATCTCCAAAATACCTCGCGGGAAATTAATGGATCGATCAATATAACCTTGTTGATATTCATCAGGTTCACGAACATCAATGAGCACAGTATGATGATCATTAAGTATCTCAGCTAACTCAGCGATGGTGATTTCAGTAATTTGAGCTTTGGCTTCTGCCACTAATTCTTGTGATGTTTTTATCATTTCTTTAACCCTAAATTATTGACCTATATAGAATAAAAAGCCCCATTAGCAGTAGAAACACCGCAAATGACTTTTGCATTATGGCTTTTGGTAGCTTCGTGCTTAGCCAGATCCCGACATAAGAACCAAGAATTCCACCTAAAACCATCCAACCAATCACTGGCCAATCAAAATGAAGCTGCTGTGCTGAAAAAACTTGGTAGTATTTAGCAAATCCAACAAATGACTTCATCGAAATAATTAGAAGACTGGTTGCGATAGCTAACGGCATTGCAAGACCACCCAAGATCACCAACGCAGGTACAATCAAAAAACCGCCACCTACACCTACAAATCCGGTTACTGCGCCTACAACCACACCATCAAGAACAATTTTGAGTCTTGCTTGTTTAGTCTCAGTTGACGTTTGCTCGTTACCAGACCACATTAACTTTGCAGCAAGCAACATCAATAAAACAAAAACCACTAGCTGAATTTTACTGTTTACAAGGGTTCCACCCCATGCACCCAGATATGTTCCGACCATTCCCGGAATACCAAACCAGATGAGATAACGATAACTAATGCGTTTATTCAACACATTTAGCACGCTGCCACCTAAGCTAATACAAGCAACGATAGCCAATGAAGACGCAATTGCTATCTCAGCAGGTTGGCCGACTAAATACATCAAAACAGGTACTGTCAGAATTGAGCCGCCAGAACCAAAGATACCGAGGCTCAATCCAATCAGCGCGGCACCTAACAAAATATAGGTCATATTTTTCTCTTTGTGCCGTTACAACATGTTAATGGGAACTTTCAGATAAACTTGGCCATTATCCTCTTGCGGTGGTAACTGCCCGGCCCGAATGTTAACTTGGATGGATGGCAGAATCAGACGCGGCATCTGTAACGTCTTATCACGCGCTTCGCGCTTTTGTACAAAAGCGTCTTGAGTCACTTCATGGTTTACATGAATATTGAACTCAAGTTGCTCTGCAACCGTGGTTTTGTATTCGTGCTGACGACCTTGTGTTGGATAGTCATGACAGATATAGATTTCAGTTTCAGGCGGCAATGCCAGTAATTTTTTAATCGACTGGAAAAGTGTCACTGCACTGCCTCCAGGGAAGTCACAACGCGCTGTGCCAACATCAGGCATAAATAAGGTATCCCCGACAAAAGCCATCTTATTGTTAACCAAATAAGCTAAATCTGCTGGCGTATGACCTGGAGTATGCATAACCCTTATTGATAAGGAACCGACATTAAGCTCATCACCGTCTTTGAATAAGTGGTCAAATTGAGCTCCATTCGGTAGAAACTCTTTTTCTAAATTGAAAATCTGCTTAAAAATTGCCTGTACTTGCTGAATATGCTCACCAATACCAATTTTTGCACCGAGCTTTTCTTTAAAAAATGGTGCGGCAGAGAGGTGGTCGGCATGAGCATGTGTTTCCAATACCCATTCCACAGTGAAGGTTTTTTGCTCTACATAAGCCAAAATCTCTTCTGCACTTTTTGTCGACGTACGGCCTGACTTATAGTCAAAATCAAGAACGGGATCGATAATAACAGCCAAACCAGAAGTTAAATCAGCAACCACATAACTAAAGGTTTCGCTATCGCTATCTAAAAAAGCTTTAACATGTACTAAAGGATCCATAACCCCTCCTAAGAAGTGAAAGCAAGAGCTGCCAAGCAGCTCTTGAGCAACGTCAGTAATTGATTACAGTGACTTTTTGCTGAAATACCAATCAGTATATTGATATCCTTGGTCTTTACGTGCTTCAGCATCAGCCATGGTAGCTGGTGGTGGCACAATGACATCTTCACCGGGCTGCCAGTTTTCTGGAGTAGCTACTTTATGTTCATCACTGGTTTGAAGCGCTCTTAATACCCGAACAAATTCATCAATACTGCGACCATTACTCATTGGGTAATACACCATCGCACGTAAAATACCGTTTGGGTCGATAATAAAAGTAGCACGAACCGCAGCAGTGTCACTGGCTCCTGGCTGGATCATCCCATAAGCCTTTGCTACTTCCATAGATAGATCGGCGATGATTGGAAAGGTGATTTTTACGCCAAAGTTTTCTTCAATACTACGCGCCCATGCGATGTGCGAGTGAACGCTATCGATTGACAAACCTAACAGCTCACAATTTAACGCTGCAAACTGATCAGCACGAGTCGCAAACCCCATAAACTCGGTAGTACACACTGGCGTAAAATCGGCTGGGTGAGAGAAAAGTACTAGCCATTTACCCTTATAGTCTTCCAAGCTCTTCATGCCAAAAGTAGTTTTTGCATTAAAAGCGGGAGCAGGCTTATTCAGTTGTGGGAAAGTAACATTTTGTTCAGACATTTTTTTATCCTCGATTGTTTTAAAGGTGCTTAAGCGAAACCGCTTATAACAAAGCAGTCTATACTTATAACAAAAGGAAATAAATGTTTTTGATTAGCGTAATCTAATTAATAGATGAGCATATTCCGTTATCTTTAAAACTAGGAATATACGTAAATAAATTACACCTCGCCTTTAACGCCAATGTTGGACATTAAAATTAACTGTATAAAATCAGTAAGTTAATTAGAGTAAGAAATGAATTTTAATAACTTCACTGATCAGTGCTTTTGAAAACACAGTACATCTTGAGAATTTATTTCAACTTCTATCCACTTTGGTGCGACAAAATGTCGCACCAAGAAAAGGTTAAAATAATTTTGGAATCAAAAAGCTCTAGGTGATTCCGGCTTAGGGTGTAGCCTTTTTATTACTGTTAATGTGGAACGCAATCGAATGTTTGGAGAAATGGGGATGCTTTGAAGTGTGGGTTATTGATAAGTAAATTGTTTCAATGCAATAGTCATATCAGTAATTTTATTTATTTGCGCAGATTTGCTTCTTAGTCTACATTTAAATATTAGATTACTCTTTATTAACTAATTTTCATATTTAAAAAATACCCCACACCAACTTTGATTAGAGATAAGATGAAAACTCAAGTAACTACAAACTTCGATGTGCTAGTAATTGGCGGTGGTGCAGGCGGAATATCAGTGATTGCCAGCTTATTAAAACGACAACCTGATTTGAAAATCGCTCTAGCCGAACCAAGTAGCGAACATTATTATCAGCCTGGCTGGACGTTAGTTGGGCGTGGTGTATTCAAACACCAGCAAACAGTTAAATTGATGGAAAACTTGATACCAAAAAAAGTGAATTGGTATCAAAGTGCAGCCGCACACTTTTCGCCAATGCACAACCAAGTCACGTTGGTCGATGGAACTTGCCTTTCATATCGCAGCTTAATTGTTGCAATAGGCCTTCAACTTAACTGGTCAGCTATAGAGGGCCTTGATAAAAACTTGGGTAGTCATGGTATCACCTCTAACTATTTACAAGGACTTGCACCTTATACATGGGAACTGGTTAAGCAACTTAAACATGGGCATGCAATATTTACGCAACCGCCTATGCCAATAAAATGTGCTGGTGCACCGCAAAAGGCAATGTATTTATCTTGCGATCATTGGCAACAAAAACAAGTCTTGAACAAGATAAACGTCGAATTTTGTACTGCAGGTGCTGCCCTGTTTGGCGTTCCAGATTACGTGCCAGCACTTCAACGCTACGTGAAACGATACAATATTAATCTAAATATGCAGACTAACTTAATGGCAATAGATGCCTCTAGCAAAACAGCATATTTTAAACAGACCAATGTAGATGGCAGTTTTACTAATATTGAAAAACGTTTTGATCTGTTGCACATTTGCCCACCTCAGATAGCGCCCGAAGTAATTCGAATGAGTTCTCTGGCTGATCAAGCTGGCTGGGTAGATATTCATCCTGACACGCTTCAACACAAAACATGGGCTAATGTGTTTGCCTTGGGTGACTGCGCAAATACCCCAAATGCAAAAACTGCAGCAGCTGTTCGCAAACAAGCACCTGTAGTAGCAGAAAATATATTGAGCATGCTTAACAACGGGCAGCTTAGGGCTGTATATGATGGATATGGCTCATGCCCCCTTACTGTTGAACGCGGAAAAATCGTACTTGCCGAATTTTTGTATGGCGGTAAAGTTAATCCTACCTTCCCCAAGTGGTTAATTGACGGCACGAAACCATCAAGACTTTCTTGGCTACTTAAGGAAAAACTTTTACCTCCCTTATATTGGTATGCCATGCTAAAAGGCTATGAATGGATGGCTTCGCCTTTATATCAAGATGACATACCACGTGATAGGCATGTCAATCCAAGTTGTAACTTTAATAAAAATTAAAAGAAGTGTCGCTGAACTAGATTGCCCTTGTCTGCACTAGGACGCACCAAGAATTTCAAACAAAAACGCCGCTGATTAAGCGGCGTTTTTGTTATCATGCGGATTGAAAATAGTGCTTATACTTGATGAAATTAACATCATCAATCTATCTAAAGGATCTTAAGGCATAACTCACTATATCGGATTACGTTCTCTATTAAGTAATCTTAACGCCGCAGGTGTAAAACCCAAGGACAGTATAATCGAAAATCCTACCCCACCGGCGAGCACCACAGCCAGTGG
>Ga0075154_10001847_pt1 | contig 14403 bp, 15 predicted proteins | sample JI71714BDNA_FD_70965 | JGI IMG/M metagenome (GOLD analysis project Ga0075154, IMG submission 70965) | Wastewater effluent complex algal communities from Wisconsin, to seasonally profile nutrient transformation and Carbon sequestration -... | ecosystem: Engineered > WWTP > Effluent > Algae... | reverse complement strand
CCTCTCCAGGAATGCATGCCTGGCGTGTTCGACGTGCCATTTCAGTCGAGGGATCTAGACGATTTCGACGGGCTTTACGACTTAAAGCAGCCAGGCCAAGCGGTTCTACATGTCGGACTGATTGCGGCTGACTACCGTATTGCTCGGCTTGAAACAGAGAACCGGGCTCTGCGCGCCGCTCTTGCGAGCGGGGATGCGCTGAACGAAAACAGCCTCACGCTTTTCCCGGGACTTGGGAGTTTCATGGATGCGATGAATTCGGACATGAAACAAGTAGGCGTGACCGGTCGAATGCCCCAGCTAAGGCATTTTGAGCAACGTGTTCGAAACTCAGATACGCGGGCAAAAATTGCTGATGCAGGACGTGCCCTGCAACTTGAAAGCGCGCGGATTGCAGCTGCAAAGGCAACAGAAGCGGAGCGAAGAGTTGGCTGACGAGAGCGGCAACTATCGCCAGCCGATCCGCGTCGAAAGAATGGCCATCCATCAAGGCCGAACTGAAGATGAGGGAAAACAACAAAGGGCGCTAAATGCGCCCTTTGTCTTGTAACTCTATAGCTTATTGCAGCCAGGAGTTCACAGCTGCAACTCCGTACTGCTCCCGCCAAGCCTTCAGTACTTTGTGATTACCGCCCTTTGTCTCGACGACTTCACCTGTATTGGGATTCTTGTAGACCTTGATTTGGCGCTGACGGCGTTGCACGACAACAGCAGGAGTGGAGCGAGGGAAAGGGTCAAGGATGTTAATCACATCTCTCAAGCTCATCCCGTACTCAGCAAACAGTGCCCGCAGCTTTTCCTCGAACTGAATTTCTTTTTTCAGTTCAGCATCATTCTTCAGTGCATCCAGTTGTTGTAACTGCGCTGCCAGTTGAGCTTCAAGACGTTTGAATTCTGCAAGCTTACTCACAACACCCCCAATCATCTATTATTTAAACTTAAAGGATTCAATTTATCAGATATTCTGGGAAGAAGGAAAGCAATGGACAGATTATACTCAACAGATTGATTGTATTCCGGATTACTCTCCTTCATCGCATTTCGTATGATCTCCTTCCGCTTCCTCCAGGTTCCTTTCCGATCTTGCTTATCTAGAGTTTTATCAGCCCCATAATAATGAAGCGCCAAACCAAAAGGCCTAAGGAATTTTTTATATGAAGTGAATGCAAGATTAGTCACTTCCAGCAGCGTCTTAAAACCGTACCCTACTGGCCTACCATATTTTGCGCTCAACATCAGTGAAATGACACTATAAAAAGGAGGCGACCAATGGCTATCTGGCAAAATACCCAAAAACCTAGCAGCCCTCAACTCCCGCTTAAAAGCGCTCCATTCCTCTTTCACTTCTTGATGCGGTGTATCTGAATCGTACCTTAGCCGCTCACTAAACCAAAATGACTCGAAGCGCTCACGCAATTTTTCTAATTGCTGAGCAGTCTCTTCCTTGGCCCGCTTTGACTCCACATCAGCGAGAAAGCTTTCATAATCAAAAAAATATACTCGCTGATCTTCAACGTCGAAAGTCAACTCATCGACAAAAACCTTTTCACTCTGCCACTCGTTCACAAGCAAGCCATACTTATATGATGGAACAGGATACCAACAGTCCAACGAGAATCTTTTATTATTCCTAGACCGTAGAAGTGTTTCATCACTTACCACAAAGACATTCATATTGTTGTTGCAGAATATATCCTCTTCCGCCCGCCTAGTTTGAGACGGATCAAAAGACTGAAAAACCCATATTAATGAACCACCTTCAGCGCGGTAAAACTCCCGCCGCTCAACAATTACGCTGAGAAAAGTCGTAGATAACTGTATTTCAAATGCAAGCTTACGACCATTCATTTCAACCTGAACATCAGGCTTTCGCCATGAAGCTCGCTCAAGAAAATTACTTGACCGCCAAATCTTTTCTAAGCGCGGGCTGGAAAAATTCGGGTCAGCGATAATGCTATCCCGAACAATTTCTTTCAGGTGCTGATGAGCGTAGCTTTCCTTAGCCCCATTATATTTTGCAGCCAGAATTTGATCTGGTGTCAGCTTGTTCTTTGTATTTACCGGACAACCACGATTTTCTTGCTCCGGCATATGCCTAAAATAGTATTTGCGATCTGTATGGCAAACAAGCTGGACGGCCGCGCCACACAACTCACAAGCAAGCCATGGGCTTTCTGGATCAACTAGATATCTTCGGCGAAGTTCATTTCTGGCTTTTACAACCTCCCTGTCATGCCTACAGACAAACGACTGCAGGTCAATTGACAGACCTGTGTCCAAATCGATGATTTCAGTGAGCTTCTGAGTTTCTGTAAGCTCGGCAATCTCAGAGATAACAGTGGTCAAGAGCTCTCTCCATCATCTATGCATGATGCGTACTGCGCTCATAGTAGCTTTTTTAGTTCGAACTATCACTGCAAAAAGGCCCCGCAGAGCGGGGCCTAGTATTACTAGCCACCACCCTGTGGCGGATTAGGATTACGCGAAGGGCTAATAGCTCGGCTGATTGCGCCAGTTAGTACTTGTCGGGCACTCATCGTCAGTCCGCTCATGAAATTCTGAGGTGAATTTTCATAAGGATTCAGACCAGGCTCAGAGAAGGCGATCATGGTCAGCACAGCGCGTGGGAAAGTCATAATGAGTTGAGCTGAAGTGATTACTACACTCCAACTCAAGAATATGATTACGACTACTAGGAACAAACCTCCGATCAAGATTCCGCCGAGGCTTTCCAGTGGCCGGCCGACTTCTGCAGTTCCTGGGTCAAAAATGCCCCATATCCCCATCGCCGTAGCTTGAACAATCGCAAGAGCAATCGCACTAATTACAATGGCAGCAGCCAGACCACCGACAGCTAGGGCCGGGTAAAGTCCGATGAAGAGGAGTGCATTAAAGCCCTTCGATGACATTTGAGACGTGTGTTCTTCACCCTTCGGTGCGGCAAAGCCAGCGCTCCAGAGTGTTACGCCGAAGAAGGTTGTTGCTACTGCTACAAGCCAGCTAACGGCTCCCATCAGTCCGTATACAGCGAAAAGCACCGGCATAACGTAGCCGATCATCCCGCCAGCGATGATCATCAGCGCACCGATTGATTTTGGAAACGCTCCATCGGTCATCGAAGAAAGACCAGGAATGTATTGCGCAATTTTTCCACCGGCAAAAAAGCCAATACCGGTGCCGACCAACGAACGTCCCCAGGCCGCAATTGTGTGAATGTTTTGGATGCTAGGTCCTGTAGTTTCCTTGAGAATATCCAGACTGAATACACGGGCTAGCAACGATTTAGAAGCACTGCCAGTATTACCAGGTTGAATTTGAGCAAGAGTTTCTTGTTCAACCACCTTTGAAAGCACCTCACCACCAGTCAAAGCCGACAGCGACGATTTAGGCATCATTTTGCTTGTAGCACCCTCTGCGTAGCTTGCAGCACGGCTAAAATCGCTCGCAGCTCGCAGAACGAAAGTACCACCGAGCATCCAACCCCAACTCTTCACTTCGTCAAAGTACGGTTCAGCACGCTCTGCCTGGTCACCGGCCAACGTGTTTACAATCGTAGTTTCAACAGTTTTGCTGTACCAATCAGCTGATTGAGCCGTCCAGTTGATTGATTTCTCGAAGTACTCCTTATGTTCTGACTGCGTAACGCCACCGTCTTGAACTGACTTTGCATATTGAAGAGCATGGGCAACAAGTTGAATCCAGATTTGGCGCTGTGCCGAAGAAATGCCAGCTTCAATCGAAGCTGCGTTATTAGCTTTCACTTGAACGAACTCATCAGAGCATGTCATTGAACTCATCCAGCCGAGCTGACAGAACCACCCCTCCGTTTCAAGTTCACGGCCGATAGTCTCATCAACAGCTCCGGAGTCGACCAGGCCATTGGCACCGAGAGTCACCTCGCGAGCAAGAGCGTCTGTCGGGGCTATTAGCGGGATCTGCAGCGATCGGCCAGCAGCACTGAGGAAGGCCTCAGCCGCTTGTGACTGGACATCGCCAGCACCTGCAGGGTGAGAGTTTCCATAAACTTCGTTCCAGCGATTTCGAAGAGCCACTAGGGCCAGCTGTTCACCGGAGAGGCCAGCAACGATTTTTTCTTCAGTCGGATCCCTGAAGACTGCAAAACCTGCCAGTTGCGCAGCTGACAGCTTCCAGCTGTTCAGCATGTCCAGGGCAATGCCCGGATCAACATCGACGCGGAACTTTGGATCATTGAAAAGGTTGTGACGGTGCATCAGCTCAAAAGCGTTGTGCTGCATCGTGTCGCCAAAATCGGTCGCCATTTTCGAAAGACCGCCGATGAGCGCGTGGCCAGTTGTCAGGGTGATGGCAACTCCCCCAGCGCTCGAAACAGGAACAACTGGCGCAACAAGGATCAACGCGACTACAACTCGCAGAGGGTAGAAAAACGCCTCGTTCCCGTCCCTGGCTCCGAAAAAGTTGCCGTTGTTTTTCAGCCGGAAAATCCCTAAAAACATCGCCCAAGATGCCAGCACGCCAAACATCAAAAGGCCCAGCTGCGAAAATGCTGCGGCGAAAATTGTAAGTGGCGTTACGTCAGATATGTTGTCGGAAATAATTTCAGCTTGGGCACCGTCAAATATCCATCTGCCAAACATCCAGGACAGAACAAGCTGAGAAAAGCTATTCATTGGAAGCCTCCAGGCGAACCTTATAATCGCTCGGTAAAGTGCGACCGATTAACAGAGTCGGATTCCTCAAGGTATCCTTCAAGAACTGCATGACAGGAGGAGCAGACTGTGTATATGCCATGTTCAATCGATAAGCGTTCTGGAAAAGGATCATCAGTACAAGATTAAGGAAGACGACATTGGCAAAAACCATCATCGCCCCAGCGTCAATGTTCGATAGCAAATTTCCGACAATCAGCCCAACACCAAGGACAAGAATCAGGTTGGTGAATAGTGCAGCTCTGTACTTTAACCGCACGCTTTGCGTGGTAACTTCATATTGTCGGCACATTTCATCCCACAGACCTTTGTCATCCTGTGCTGCCAGCGCGTTTGCTTCCTTGGCTTCACGTCGTAGATCCTGAATTCGCGTCCAGATGCCACGAAAAAAATTGACCGAAAGGCTGGCAGACGTTTTTACTTCACCAACTGCGCTCTTTGTTTGTGCATATCCAGTCAAATAAGCTGCGACAGTTTTAATCTTGATCATAATTTACCTCGGACGAGTAAACGGGAGGAACTGGGGTTTCATATTCAACTGCATTAGCGTGAGAAGCTGGTTCTACACGATCGACTACTTCGCGGCCCGGCACCACAAGACCAAAATAAATGATCAAGCCAATGCCTATAGCGCGGGGAATTTTCACCTGGGCTTCTTTAAGCAGCATTTTTAATCTCCTTGCTCAGGATCTGCTCAACAGTCACCGCGAGAGCCGCAATGACGTGCGCGTCATGCTCGCAACTCGGCGGCAGTTCTACCGCTTTAACCTGGATCTCACGCAAAGCAGCAAGGGCGCGTTGGATATCTAGGATTGCCATGTTATGCCTCATGCTAATGAATAATTAGCCGTTATTAATCAACTCACATCCAAATAATAAACACCCTATCTATCATTATCTAATTGCTTTTCCCTAAAACACAAAATGCTTTTGAAATTGCGCGAGCATATAAAATTAACGAATAACGAATATTTTCAAACTTACTTCTGACAACTTGATTGACTCTACCTATCACCCACAAAAAAGCCCCTCGCAAGGGGCTTTGGTAAGTTCTTTAAACCTAGTATTCGCGAAGTATTCCAGTTGTTTTGCTGAAGAATTCCTGCGGATGCTCGCCGTGGGTTTTGGTTTCAGCTTCTGCCACATAAGCCTTCCAGGCTCCAGCTTCATATACGAACTTGAAACCTTTAGAGGTTGCGGCACTGTATCCACCGATATTATCGATCGGTCGAATCTTCTCGACACCATCCACCAGTAGCGACAGATAGCCAGTGTCAGGGTTAGCCGCCTCATTCCAGAAGGTCAGCTCGATTCGTTTCGCCTTCGGCGTCCCGAGCACATCCTCTAGGTACTGCGATGCCTTCTCGCTGTAGACGGCATCAGTAGTCGCCTCTTTCGGCATGATTTGGTTTTCTTTAGATTCACCGCAGCCAACCAGGGCGGCGAAGACGATAGCTACCAGGGCAATTTTGATTTTCATGATTCCTGTCCTTTTCACTTCTTGATATTCAAACGGATCGCGTGAATCGCGTATCCGACAATTCTGTCGCTTTGCCGCACGCGAATAACATCCGTTTCGATGTAACCGTTACGCGATCTCGATGTATCGCCATTCAGAACAACCTGTAGTGGTGATTTGATCGTTGCGGTGTAACGCTTTTTACTCGCCAACTCTCGCCCCCCCTCCGAGATCACGGCCCCAGCGCCGACATTGGCAGCTAGCACCAGCTTGTTTTTCCCATTCTTGAGCTGATCAATGTATCCGGCTCGCTCCAGGCTTGATCTCCAGTCGATGTATGCCCTGTCGGTCATGCACGCGACGTGAAGATCCTGCAGCTGCCGCTGGAATGAGCCGTAGTTAAGTTCGAAGGCCTTTATCACACAGTCACGATGGAACTTCAGCAGCGGAACTGGATGAGGTTCACTAGCCGCCTCGGCCTGAGCGGTGGCCAGCAAGATCACCGCGGCAGCCAGAGCTACTTTCAATCGATTCATATCAACAGCGTTCACTGATGCAAACCAGTGCGTCATTCAGAGATGCGAAGCTACCCCAGTCCGTGGGTCGATCCCAGGCGCCACCATCCAGACAATGGACAATGTATCTAGTACCAGACGGGACTTCTCGGGTTTCTATGTACGGGCGGCACGACCACCGCTCAAGTTCCTCCGAGGGCCGCGTACTAATGTCTCTATTACCAAAATTTGGTGGAAGAGCTGGATTGATCAGTACTCCATCCTCAACTTTCTCTGCGTAAAAGACAAACCCGGACTCTTGAAAGGTAAACCGGCTAAGTGGACGGGCAGTTGAGTTTTTCAGCTCAACCTGAAATTGAACTCTACTTAAAAAATGGTGAGCACGCTCACGCATTATCTCCAGTTCATTCAGATCCAGTTGGCCCAGCACATCATCGTCAAAGAAATTCATAACACACTCCTGTTTAGTCGAATGAATGGAACAAGGCGTTCCGAAGGGCCAGATTTAACCAGCATCATTCTGAGAAACAGCGAGCATCCGACAGGACATTTCTTTTTCTTGCCGCAACCCCCCTGTCGCTGATCCTGAGGGCATTGGTGCGCAGCTTTGCTGCTGCTAATTACTACATGACTTGATTATTGCGAAAAGAACATAAACACACAAGCAAAAACAACAACAAATCCATGATAAATATTTATCAAATTTAAGCAGTTGATATATAATTCAAGCAAAGAGTATCAATCGGCCGCACCATTATGACATTAAATCGGAATAACTCTCTTGACCTTGTTAAGTGGATTGCATTGCTTTCCATGATAATTGACCATACTTGGTATATCCTCCCCACTGAATTACAAGAACCTTTCCGATGGATGCGTACCGTCGGGCGGCTTGCGCTCCCCCTGTTTTGTCTCTCGATCGCAGCGAACGTGTATCGACAATCTACTGAGTACCCCGGCGGATGGAAATATCTCGGCGGCATTATTTTATTTGCACTTATCAGTCAGCAACCTTATTCGAGATTTTTCGAAGGAAATTATTTAAACATCTTATTCACATTAGGCTTAGGACTTGTAATTGCTCAAGCAGTACATCAAAGGACTGCAACTCTTATCGCCGCGGGCGCAGTCGCACTGGCAATCACAGTGGCTTATCGACCGATCGTGAGCTACGGCCTTGCCGGCGTACTGTTGCCCGCTGCACTGCTGGCAGCCCTCCAGGCACGCGTTATTGAAACCAGGATCGTCACCTGGTCGGCTGCCGCTCTGCTCGCTGTTCTCGCGAACACAGGCGCCGGGATCCTGATGCTGCCCGACCTGCCAGCCAAAGCGCTGGCAGGTATCTCTGTGGCCGCTCTAGCGCCGCTGCTCGGCTTAGCGCTGCTGCAAGCTCGTGTACGGTCGATCAAGCCGGTCGGCAAGTGGATGTACCCGATTTATCCAATCCACCTGTTGCTGCTCAGCTCGCTATCGCTGGCCTGGCTTTAACGAATTAGGCACCTGACTATCGAGTGATTCAGCTGGTATCGTCTATTCCCCGTCATGAAGAGGCAGGTGTAGTAGATGGCTGTGTCAGTAAGACAACTGGTAGGCAACGAGATCCCCGAACGCTTCCGTCGGCCAGGCTTGCATACGGTCTGGGCGGTATTCAAAAACGGCGAGCTGCATAGGTTCTGCGTGAGCGAAGCTGAAGCAAATGCACTGGCGCAAAGCCTCGACGATGGAGGCGGCTCACCTCCTCCTGCACCTGCCCGGAAACGCCCCGGCGATGGCGGCGGTCCAGGGATGCGCTGATAGAGCGCGAGCGTAGCCTTACCTCGTTCTCAATCCTCCCTTCCCCTTCCGGGGCGCTTTTCCGCGGCGCAGTCGCGCCTTGGAGCGGAGGCACAGCCTCTGCGCTGTGCCTGCCTGCTTCTTATGTAAATACATGTAATATATGTAAGTGAAGTGAAACTGCTCTGCAGCCCTAGTGCTGCAAGGCCTCCAGAAATTCAGCGGCGCAGCTAGTACGAACTTCGGCGCATCTAGTACGAATCTTGGCGCAGCTAGTACGAATCCCCCCACGTCGCTCGGCGCAATTAGTACGAACCCTGTGGATAACCCACTGTAGCCCCTTGAAATAAAGGCGTTTAGGTAGATTCGTATTGATTTTATGGCTTGGTGCAAAGCTAAGCGCTTTCGCAGTTAGTACGAACTCTGTGAATAAAATCGATCAGGTCATCCTTTTTACAAAACCCGACGAACGGTAGCGCTTCTTAAAAATCAACAGGTTACGAAACCAAGCCCTTGATAAAGTTTTACTCACGCAATTTCGATAATAAAACATTAAGAACTTTATAAATTAAGCACTTATTGACTGCGCATCTCGGAATAGCAAAATTGACTTAGCACCAGGCAGTTCCGAGAGATATTCATGAACAACCAAAAACGACAGCCGCTTTCCACCATCGCAGAAATCTGCGAATACCTGCACATCGGGAAGACAACTTTTTACCGCCTTTCCGCCACCCCTGGCTTTCCTGAAGCCATTCGCTTTAACCAGCGAGTAGTTCGCTACGATCTTGCTAAAGTGATCGACTTTATCAAGTCAGATACTCTGAAAGAGTCGGCCTGATTTTTTGGACGCTATCCGTCATGAGTAATCTAGGTGGCGCACACACTAAAGAGCTGAAGTCGAGCAAGGCCGCTAATTCGGCCTTCAAAATACTTCAACGCCACACTGATAGACTAGCTTCGAATACTGAGCTTTGCAGGGGGTTGCTCAGAGAGCTTGAGACTGGGCTATTACCGCCGCTTCAAGAGATCATCACAATACCCTCTTTTCCCAAACGAGCTTCAGCGATGCCCACGGCCTGGGTGCGTACGTCGCTATTTGTTAATCAGCCACAAACAAAAGCCAAATTTCTGATAAACCAAGTTCTAGAAAGTTACGACACTATCAGAATCGAATATACTGGTGAGCAGCTTAATATGTTTGACAATGACGTATACATTGAAATTATACGTCTAGCTCAAGGTCGAGCACCGGGCGAAAAAATACTATTCAACAGGCACTCCCTTTTACGCGCCCTAGGGATATCTGGAGGGAAGAAGAACTATGAGGCCCTGCATAAGTCCCTGCAAAAGCTCAAGGGAAACACGATCAAAATAACAAAATTTAATACTGGCTACGATGCATTCAGTCTAATCGACCAATTATCATGGGACGAGGAAATTGGTTGTTGGCGGTTCTCTATAGGCGACATTGTTATTGACATGCTCAGTACTGAGCTTTCTTATATTGACCTTGATATTCGTCAGAATCTGACAACCCCCTTGTCGAAGTACCTACAAAATTACATGTCGGCCGGACTGCCAGGTGAACGTGAGGTAAAAGTCGATAACCTGATGAGATTAAGCGGCACAACTAGCCAGCTTAAAGATTTTCTCGGAAAGGGAAGAGGTCTCACTAAGGCTCTGGATGAATTAAAAGCAGCTGGATTCCTTGTCAGCTACGCAATTCACAAAAACAAGAACGGCGAGCATATAGTCAGATGGAACCGCAGTGCTCACAAAAACTCCAAACGCCACGAAATTGCTTACTAGCCGAGCACTTTACTAAGAGCCGCTTCAAATCCAGCCATTGCCTTTAACTTCTCGGGTAAGTAGGCCTCCGGATTATTGCGATAGTGCTGTCCAACCACACCAGTCTGGCCGTGAGACTGCAACAGGTCACTCTGACGATCATCTACACCATTACGCTGCATCAACTGCGCACATGTGCGGCGTAAATCACGAGGGGTAAAGTGTGGAATCTGTTCATCATCGATTTTCCCATGCTTTGATTCAAGCCAGTCTCGGATTGCATGAGAGAAGCTGGTTGTGGCGAATGGCTTCTTCCCATAGCTCGTCCACGGCCATTCAAAACCGCCTGTAATCGGCTCAATCTGCTCAAGCAAATCTATAGCCCGATCAGTCAGGGGCACTAGGTGAACTCGTTCGATCTCCCCTCGCCCTTTTCTGTCGACCACACGGAGGAGTCGCTTTTCTTTGTCATAGCTTGACCAAGGTTCTCGCGCAACCTGTTCAATGCGCTGCCCTCCCAGAGCGATGACGAACTGGAATAGGCGACTGATGACTGGACCGATACCGTCGGTTTCGGTGATCGTCGACCAGAAATGCTTCAACTCGGTATCAGAAAGCGCCCGGGTGCCAGGCTTGCTTGTGCTGGGAACTAGAACAGCGTCGACTGGATTCGAATCAATCGAGTAGTTTTTGCTGCTGGATCGGCCAAGTGAATGCTCAGCGGTCATCCCATATTGAAACGCTGCTCGCAGGAACGAACGCACTTTATCGGCCTGCCTAGTAGCGCCTCTGTTCCAGATCGTCTCCAGGACTTGCCGAATATGCTGCGGCCGAATCTCTGAGGCACGAAGTGCCAGCACTTGAGGGTGCGCATCTAGAAGATCGACCTTCAGGATGCGCTCATACTCGCGGACTTGGTCATCGCGTACCTTGCCCCGCCGGCCCTCGATGTACTCGCGAAACAGTTCTTCGAAGGAGCCCTGGACGCGCAACGCTTGGATCTCACGTTCGCGCTCAATCCGTGCTAATTCAGCCTGATTCTCTAGATCCTGCAGGTGTGCTCGCACATCACCATGGTCGACCGCTACCTTTGCTAACTCGCGTGCTCGTTCTCTGATCTCGGGCAGAGTCAGACCAACACCTCGGGCGTTCAGCTTGCAGACCCCAATCTTGATTAAGCAATCCTTGCCTTCCAAGCGATAGCGATAGAATGCCATCGGTGGTGACTCGCTCTGGCGTTTGAAAATCAGCGACCCCATGCCTCGACCAGGCAGGCTCTCTGTCAGCTTTCCACCGCCAGGCTTCATTCCCCTGAGTTTCTGTTCGTTAACTGTACCGACCATTTTTGCCAGTCCCCGGAAGTCCCCGTTTCAGTCCCCACTTTGCGCAGGACTCAACGGTACTAACTGAAACCATGCGGCACAAGAAAAACCTTGTAGACCATTGAAATATGCGAATAGGCAATCCACACGAAACTATCGGATTCTATGAGGAACCACTAAGCACCTCCCTCATAATCCTTTGGTCCACGGTTCGAGTCCGTGTGGGCCCACCATATAAAACAACGACTCAGGCCAGCTACCACGCTGGCCTGAGTCGTTTATTGGGTCGATAAAGATTGGCGCGCCGTTTCAGGTTCGCGGCTATGCCATGCAACAAGCATTTTAGCGCGCAGGTTGCCGCCAAACAGCACGCCAGTGGGCCAGGGCTGCACCCACGTTGAGCGGCTAGCCTCGGCTCAAACCCGTCAAGCGCGATGACAGCGCTTGCATGGCGCTGCTGACCTGGTCCAGGGCCTGGGCGTCACGGGCGTTTTCTTCGCTGATGCTGTGGATACGCACCGCCAGTTCGTTGATTTCCTGAGTGACATGGCTTTGCTGCTGCGCGGCCACGGCAATCTGTTGGGCACGCTGGGAAATGTCGTCGAAGCTTTGCACCGTACTGGATAACGCCAACGCAGCGCCTTCGGCCTCGACCACCGCATGTTCGGTACGCGCCTCACCGGCCTGCATCGCTTCAACCGCCTGGCGTGAAGCCTGCTGCAATGCGTTGATCATGGTGCCGATCTCATTGGCAGATGCCTGAGTTTTGCCGGCCAGGGTGCGCACTTCATCGGCGACCACTGCAAACCCCCGGCCTTGTTCACCGGCACGCGCGGCTTCAATGGCGGCGTTCAGCGCGAGCAGGTTGGTCTGTTCGGAAATGGCCTTGATCACATCCAGCACGGCGCCGACTTGCTGACTGTCTTTTTCCAGCCGACTGATCACCGAGGCCGCGTCAGCCATTTCCGCTGAGAGCGCTTTAATAGATGAGCTGTTGGACGCCACCTTTTGTTGCCCCTGCTGCACCACCACCAGTGAGCTCTGGGCGGTATTGGCGCAGTCGTTGGTGTTCTGCGCGACTTCCTGGGCACTCGATGACATCTCGGTAATCGCGGCAGCGAGCTGGGTGTTCTCTTGCCGTTGCTGCTCAGCGCGCCCTGCCAGGGTGCTGCTCAGCCCGCCCAGCTGCGCGGCTTCGGTTTGCAGGTGGTTGGCTTCCTCCGCGATGCGCTGAAGCATGGTACGCAGCTGTCCGGCGTAGCGATTGACCGCATGACGCAGCGCGCCGATTTCATCCTCGCGCTCGACGCTCAATGCCACATCACGATTAGACGAGCTGCGGCCCAAGGAGTCGATCTGTGCGGTGGTTTCCTCCAGCTGGCTGATCAACTTACGCCCGGCCAACCAGGCCAACGCCAGCAAGACCGCCAGCAAGGGCAGCAGGAACAGCAGAATTTCCCAAGTCAGCGCACGGGCCAACCCCGTCACTCGCTCCTGCGGGGTCGCCAGACCAATGACCCATCCGGTGTCCGGCATGACGAACAGGCTGACGCGACTGGCCTGTTTGAGCTGTTCATCGTTATCCAGATCAAGGTTGCGAATGGCCCCTGCGCTGTTGCTGGCCAACGCGTCCTGCACGGGTTTTAGCCAGCTTTGCTGTTGCGCCACGTCGGCAAATTTGACCATCGCGCCCCCTTTAGCGCTGATCAGGCCGGGGAAATGCAACACGTTGCCGGCCTGATCAAGGGCAAAGGCATACCCCTCGGTGACTTTGCCCTGCTCGGTGAGAAAGCGCGCCAGATCGTCCAGCAGCAGGTCGAGGGTGGCGACGCCGGAAAAGCGCCCCTCCAGCTGATAGGGCACGCTGCAGGTGACCATCGGCACGCCGGTCACGGCATCCTGATAGGCCTCCGACCACAGGCACTGGCCGGGCTTGCTGCTGCGCGCGCCGGTGTACCAGGCATCGTTGTGGTATCCGGGGCCATCGGCGGCATTGTAGTCGTCGGAATAGCTCAAACGGCCGTCTGCACCGCGCGCCCAAAAGAAACTGCGACGCGCTGTGCCCTCGGTGAAGGCATTGGGCTCTGGCCATACACCGCCACCGGCGATTGCCCGATCACCCTGGTTATCGATCAGATTGGGCAGGCTGTTGAGGTACAACGGTTCCTCTCGCGGCAGCACTTCGGCCAGGTGCGCCAAACTGGCCGTCACCCCTTCAATGCGTGCTAATTGCAGCGCCAGCTGACGCACGATGGCGCTGCCGGTCTGCTCAATCAGCTCACCACTGGCAGCCACCACGCGTGGCTGCCCACGCAAGGCCATTACCGCAAATACCGCCAGTGCGGTAAGAATCAGAAGGACGATACAACCCAGGGTTAACCGCTGCGACAGTTTGACGGGGACTAAAGCCATGCCATGACTCCTGCGTGGAAGGGACACTCAAGGGGACTACCAGAACTGCTTACGAACCGTTCCTAGTTCCACCAGCAAGATCAGGTACTGCGTTTATTCAATGGCCTGTGCCATGTGTACCGGCACGCTGCGCTGAGTGACCAGCGTGAGCGTGATTGATAGACATATACGGGTTAGGCCATAACCCTTGATCGGCGAGAAAAGAGCGGGCTTGAGTGAAATGACGAAGGCATCGCTCAGCGCCAGGGTATACCCTCCAAAATAGTCGCCACTGCAAAACCCGCAACACAAGCACCGCTATCATGGGGGACTGCGGGATCATCGCGTCCCTGAACCTCCCAGTCATGTCGTGGCGCAATGCCGGCCAGGGAGCGCTGCTGCGGCAGGAAGGTTTTAGGCCAGGTCATGTGAGTTTTAACCTGATGGTGTGGAGGCATAAGTTG
>Ga0075154_10001846_pt1 | contig 14411 bp, 10 predicted proteins | sample JI71714BDNA_FD_70965 | JGI IMG/M metagenome (GOLD analysis project Ga0075154, IMG submission 70965) | Wastewater effluent complex algal communities from Wisconsin, to seasonally profile nutrient transformation and Carbon sequestration -... | ecosystem: Engineered > WWTP > Effluent > Algae... | reverse complement strand
GCTAAGCGATCCTTTCCTTGCAGCCTAATCCGGGCTGCATCCTGAATCGAGGCGCGAATGTACACCGGATATTCTTTATCATTCGGAATACTCGGTGCAATCAACCATTGATTATACTCGGTTAGTTGTGTTGGCTCTAGAAAGAGTTGCGTGGTAATTTCGTCGATTGACTTATTTTTTGTTTCAATGGAAACCAAATTGTACATACTATTGGGTATGCGGTCCAATCGATGGCTGTAAGCTTCCTTGTGTGCAATGGCTTTGATCAAATAGCGATCGGTGGTCTCGGTTAGATCCAGTACCTGAGCACCGGACCAGGAGGCTGGAATGACTTTTGTCACGCCCGCCAAACCGTAATAGTAGGATAGCAGGGCCGAAATCCAATTTCGGTACACAAGTTGGCTTCTTTTCAAATAGGCGGCAGCGGCCTGACTAGACAAACCGATATGGCGGCGTTCATCCACATAGGAGTTGATCACTAAACCTAATTCTTTGGCCGTTGATTCTTTGAATTGCCAATAGCCCTCGGCTTTCGATTCAGAAATCGCATTGGGCATCAAATTGCTTTCCAATACAGCAATGTACTTGAAGTCTTGGGGAACATCTTCCTTTTGAAAGACCTCTTCAATAATCGGAAAGTACAATTGCATACGCTCCAATTGTTGGTTGAGGTATATATTGGGGCGTAGTAGGTTGTTGATCTCGGTATTTACCATTTGTTGGACACGCGGTGATAACCGCATGGTAATCCCTGCAAATGAGGTTTCTGACCCTACTTGAGGAATAGGATAGGACATTTGTCCAAAAGATAAAAGGGGGAGGAGCCAACCCCATACGAATAGCATTTTTCTTTTCATCATTTCACCCGGGTGATTAATAGGCCATCTCGAATCGGTAACAATATGGTTTCCGTACGAGGGTCTTCGTGTACATATTGATTAAATGCCCGAAGGCCAGTCGTTTTTTTATCCTGAATTTGTGGGTTAGGTACTTTTGAATCCCACAAAACATTATCTGAAATAATTACTCCCCCTCTATTCATTTTATCAATAACCAAATCGTAATACATGGGATAGGCGAGTTTATCAGCATCGATGAAAACCAAGTCAAATTTCCAGTCCGAGGGCAAAGTGGGAATGATGTCCCGGGCATTACCGATTCGGTAGTCTATCTGATCTTTATACGTACTTTGATTGAAGAAAGATTGGGTAAATTCCTCCAATTCTTCGTTAATGTCGATTGTGATCAATTGTCCATGTGGGGCCAAGCCTTCCGCGAGACACAAAGCCGAGTACCCGGTATAAGTGCCGATTTCAAGGATTCGATTTGGGCGAATCAGTTGGCTAAGTAATGCAAGCAATCGGCCCTGATAGGCACCGGAAAGCATTCGGGGCTGCAAAATTTTGGCATGCGTTTCCCGATCTAGCCTTTGCAATAACGGACCGGGTTCGGTTGTATGTGCATAGCAGTATTTTTCAGTGGTATCATCAACCATATAGACAATTGGCTTTACAAAGAAACAAAAATAGTTTTTTTTCGGAATTTCCCTAAGGAATTAGGGTACATTTCGTTCAGCGTACTGATAATCAATGAAAAAGCCACCGTTCAGGTGGCTTTTATCATTAAAGGGTTCTTTTAATTTCTCGGATTTCGTAGCTTTCCAAGATATCCCCGATATGTAGATCGTGGTAGTTTTTGATACTCAAGCCACATTCGTAACCTGTTTTCACTTCGGCCACATCATCCTTGAATCGCTTCAATTGGTTAATTTCGCCTTCGTGCACGACAATGCCCTCGCGTATAATTCGGATCTTGTTGTTCCGTTTTACATGTCCGTTCAAGACATAACATCCTGCGACTGTACCCACTTTCGAGATTTTGAACACTTCGCGAATTTCGATATTGCCCAGAATGGCTTCTTCTTGTTTCGGAGCAAGAAGTCCTTCCATCGCCAATTTAATTTCCTCGATCGCATCGTAAATGATCGAATACAAGCGGATTTCAATCTGTTCTTGATCAGCTATCTTCCGTGCATTGTTCGATGGACGTACTTGGAAACCAAGAATGATGGCATCCGCTGCGGTGGCCAAGAGTACATCGGATTCTGAGATAGGTCCAACCGCTTTGTGAATGATACGCACTTGAACTTCCGCGGTAGCGAGTTTGAGCAATGAGTCAGACAAGGCCTCCACCGAACCATCGAAGTCCCCTTTGATGATCACGTTTAATTCGTGGAAGGCACCAATGGCTTTCCGGCGACCAATTTCGTCCAAGGTAATGTGCTTTTTCGCACGAATACTTTGCTCCCGAATGATTTGTTCCCGCTTGTTCGCAATTTCACGTGCTTCCCGCTCGGTTGCCATGATATTGAATTTATCACCTGCTTGCGGAGCTCCGGGAAGACCAAGAATCTGTACAGGTATTGACGGACCTGCTGTTTGGATACGTTGACCAATATCGTTGACCATCGCCCGAACCCGTCCAAAGTATTGGCCTGCTAGGATGATGTCCCCTTGGTTTAGTGTACCATTCTGAACGAGGATGGTTGATACATACCCTCTTCCTTTGTCCAAAGAGGCTTCGACAACGGTACCAGAGCCTTCGCGATTGGGATTTGCTTTCAGTTCAAGAAGTTCAGCTTCTAGCAAAACTTTATCCAAAAGCTCATCGATTCCAATCCCACCTTTGGCGGAAACTTCCTGTTCTTGGTATTTACCGCCCCAGCTTTCGACGAGGATATTTTCTTTGGCCAAATCCTCTCTGATTTTCTGAGGATTTGCTCCGGGCTTATCAATTTTATTCAAGGCGAATACAATCGGAACCCCAGCATTTTGTGCGTGGTTGATCGCTTCCCGTGTTTGTGGCATCACCGAGTCGTCTGCAGCAATCACGATGATAACAATATCCGTCAATTTCGCACCCCGTGCCCGCATGGCCGTAAAGGCTTCGTGACCGGGTGTATCGAGGAAGGTAACTTGTTTTCCTTTATTCGGTCCCTCTTTGATTTTGACAGAATAGGCACCGATGTGCTGGGTAATTCCACCGGCTTCTTTATCGGCAACCCGTGTCCGACGAATGTAGTCAAGCAACGAAGTTTTACCGTGATCCACGTGACCCATGATGGTTACGATCGGTGCGCGGTGAAGTAAATCTTCCGGCTTATCGGTAGTTTCCAACAAGTCCGATTTTAGTTCGTCTTCAGCGGAGATAAACTCCACATCAAAGCCAAATTCAAGGGAAATCAATTGAATAGCCTCAGCATCTAGACGTTGGTTGATCGACACGAACATCCCCATGCTCATGCAAGTTGAGATCACTTCGTTGACACTGACATCCATGATAGAAGCTAATTCAGACGCAGAGATGAACTCTGTCACGCGAAGGATTTGGTTTCCTTCGAGCTCGCGCATGTTGGCTGCTTCTTCCATTTCAGCACGGCTTCTCCGTTTGTCCCGACGATATTTCGAACCAAAATCAGGTCCTTTGGTATTCATCCGGGCCATGGTTTGCTTGATGCTATCCTTGACGTCGCTATCACGTACGGAATCCTTCCGATTTTTATCTTTTTTCTTATCCGAAGCTTTACCTGGTCTTGCGCCACCGCCTGTCGAAGAGGGGGCGGAGTTTCCGCTAGCCGCTGGCCGTGGTGAGGTATTTCCTCCTGTTGAGGACGAATTTCCTTGTGTATTCCCACCTGTTGGACGGGGCGATTGCTGTCCGCCAGTTGGGCGAGGCGTAGAATTTGACGAAGAGGTCGAAGAAGACGAAGTATCACCGACTTTTTCTCCCTTCTTCAGAACGCGTTTGCGTTTTTTCTTATTCTTGCTGTCCGCACTGTGCTGTGTTTTCCGATCGACAGGCAATTCAATTTTCCCCAATACTTTAAGACCTTGGAGTTTTTCTCCTTTGGCTACGATTAGGGCGTCTGGATCTTGTGCTTCTACGGGGGCTGGCGCTTGCGCCTCAACTTTAGGGGCTATTTCCACAACAGGTTTTGGCTCAGGTTTGGCCTCAGGCTTAGTTTCAATGTGAACAGGAGCAGGCGGAACAACCGGCTTTGGTGCAGGCGGTTCGACTTTTTCCACTGGTTTTGGTACCTCAACCACAGGGGGTGGGGTAGGCTCAACCTTTTCTACGACTTTCTCCTCGATGGGTGGAGCTGGTGCTGGCACTACAGGCTCTACCACGGCTACTGGAACGGTAGGTTCCACCACAGGTGGTGTGGGTGCGGGTGTAGGTGCCGCCGCAACAACAGGCACGGCCTCAGGCTCTGGTGATGGTGTGGGTGCAGCAGCCGGTTCCGGTGAAGGCGCTGGCTTAGCAGGTTTGTTGAGGTCAATCTTGCCAACAATTTTTGGACCTCCCAGGGCGTGGCCCATGCGAATATATTCCGGCTCAGACACCTCTTTGGGTGCTGGTGTGGAGACAGACTCTACAGGTTTTGACTCTGATGAAGTTTTGCTCGATGCCACTCGATCATCCCCCCCTAACAAAGACGGCTCATTGAACACCTTGGCTAAATAGGTCAGGTGGTCAAAGGATAATTTGGTATTGGGGTTGTTGTCGACATGAAGACCGCCCGCTTCCAGCTTCTCTATTAAGGTAGTGGTACCTACATTAAGCTTGCTGGCGGCTTGCTTCAAACGCATCATTTTCTCTTCCGACATAAAAAATTTACCTGTTTTTAAAATAATACTTCTATCTCATCATCTTGTCCGTTTGGAATTATTCGAATTCATTCGATAAAATTTGAATGACTTCGTCTATGGTTTCTTCCTCCAACTCGGTTCTCCGGATGAGATCCTCTTTACTAATGGCCAAAACCGACTTGGCCGTGTCTAAACCTATCTTCTTAAACTCCAACAAAATCCACTCTTCGATTTCGTCAGTGAACTCTAACAAATCTACATCTTCTTCTTCAACTTCCCCTTCAATATCCCGGAATACATCAATTTCGTACCCAACCAATTTACTGGCCAGTTTGATGTTTAATCCGCCGCGACCAATAGCCAAAGATACTTGATCCGGTTTCAAGAAAACAGATACCCGTTTTCTCTCTTCATCCACATTGATGGTGGATACTTTCGCCGGGCTAAGTGCTCTGGAAATTAGCAGCGGTAAATTCTCAGTAAACTGAATTACATCGATATTTTCGTTTTCTAATTCCCGAACTATAGGATGAATGCGCGAGCCTTTCATCCCAACACAGGCACCTACTGGATCGATCCGATCGTCGTAGGATTCGACAGCAACTTTGGCACGATCACCAGGCTCACGAACCACTTTCCGAATCGTGATCACCCCGTCATTAATTTCCGGTATTTCTTGTTCGAACAAGCGCTCAAGAAATACGGGTGACGTCCGGGATACGGTCACTTTTGGCGTTCCGTTATTCATCTCTACCTTGTGAATAACCCCGCGAACGTTGAAGCCTTTGCGGAATTTATCTTTCGGTATTTGTTCCCCTTTGGGTAATGAAAGCTCATTGCCTTCTTGGTCATGCAAAATAACTTCCCGGCCTAACACTTGATAAACATCCGCGGTAATCAGTTCACCGACTTGGTCTTTGTACTGATTGTACAACATCTCTTTTTCCAAATCTTTAATCTTTTGGATCAAAGTTTGGCGAGCCGTTTGCACAATACGACGACCAAAATCTTCTAGCTTCACTTCCTCGGCTACTTCTTCCCCGATTTCAAAATCAGGTTCAATTTTTTTAGCTTCAGTCAATGGAATTTTGTCAACATCCCAAATGTCTTCGGAATTATCGTCAACAATTTCCCGCGTCCGCCACATTTCCAAGTCGCCACTTTCAGCATTAAGAATGACATCAAAATTATGATCTGAGCCAAATTTTTTCCGAATCATGGTTCGGAAAACTTCTTCCAAGACCGCGATCATGGTCGGGCGGTCAATGTTCTTTTCCCGCGCAAACTCTGAAAAGGAAGCAATCAATTCTCCACTATGCATACACGTATGATTGTTTATTTAAAAGAAACCTGAACGGTTGTCTGTTTAATGTCCAAATAATTAATCGTTTGTACCTCAGTTTCCTGTTTTTTCTTGGTGGCTTCCGGGCGAACTGAAATACCTGCTTCGGTAGCCAGTTCAAGTTTTCCTTTGATCACCTGCCCATCTGCCAAAACTACCTTCACCAAGCGGCCCACATTTTTGGTAAATTGCCGTGGTAATTTGAGTGGCGTGTCAACACCTGGGGAGGAAACTTCCAGAACGTACGCATCCTCTATTTTTTCATCTAAAATAGCGCCCATTTCGCGACTTAATTCCCCGCATTCGTCAATCCCGATACCCGCATCTGAATCAACTAAAATAACCACTTTCGAGCGAATTTTATTGACTGACAATTGGATATCGACCACAAAGAAATGATCCTCTCGCAGTACGGGCTGGATCGCCGCTAGAATCTCTTCTTTAGTTAACATCCCCATTTCTTTCCAAAATTTACAACAAAAAAGGAGGATGTTATCCTCCTCACTGATTCAATCACGTGCAAAATTAGTTTTTTATTTGTTTAAATACAATAATAGTTAGTAAAATTGCATGGGTTCTATTTTTTAGCTAAATGACTACAGCATTCCTTTTCTCTTGTCCGCGCGCATGAAGCAACAATCTGGGTGGTTCCGTGGGTTCTTGGTGATCCGACGTTTTTTCTTTCTCCTTAATTTCCTCTTGGTCCTATATACGTTATTGGTCTATCAGCTTGCTTATGAAGCCGACATTAAGCATTGGGTAGCTGGCTTTTTGATGATGTCTTTACCTTTTGTCTGGATCGCCAATGTTTTTTTTATGTTGATTTGGGCCATTGGAGGGTCGTGGAAGTTGTTGCTTTCCGCGGTAGTCATTGCCCTCGGATTTCCTTTTTGGCAGCGTACGTTTCAGTTTAACCCCCCGGCTGAGGCGATGCCTCCCCATGCGATTTCGGTCCTCAGTTACAATACCATGTACATGGATTACTTTGATTATTACAATCAAGGCGATACGGCTTCTGTCAAGTACTTTGTAGCCTCCGCTCCGCTTTTAGATGCCGACATTGAGTGCTATCAAGAACTTTATAACGACGATCAATTTGTTGATTTTCAGATTCTTAGAAAGCTTAAACGCTCCAATCAATTCTATACTTATATGCATGCCACGGAGGGGAACGACCAAGGACAAGGGGCGATTGGCTTGGCTATTTTTTCAAAGTATAAAATGTTTAATAAGCGAGAGGTGTATTGGAAATTGAATAACAACGGCATTTTGGCCGTGGATATGGCTGTTGGGCAGGATACCATTACGGTCATTAACATGCAAATGCACTCCATGGGTATTCGTCTGGGTCGAGTTCTCGCCGTTCGGAATGATAAAGACCGTGTTAAAGATGAAGCGCGTACGGTTTTAGGTCAATTGAAGGCGGGATTTCAGGAACGAATTCACCAAACGGCCGAATTGGAAAAGATTATTCGGGAAAGTCGATATCCCATCATTCTGTGTGGTGATCTTAATGAACTCCCGTACGGATACGCTTATGGCCGTATTCGAAAGTACTTAGCCAATGGTTTTGAAGAACGAGGCCGTGGTTTTGGATTCACCTATAACCACTTGCCTCGTTACATTCGGATCGATCATGTATTTTTTCAACAAGATCACTTCACTATTTTGGGTTTTAACACCCTAAATACGCTTCCTTTTTCGGATCATTATCCGGTGAAAGCCTACTTGATGCCCAAGTCAAAATCCGATGCGTGGCCGACGGATTGATAATTTTCCAGCGATGTATTCCGTAAAATCTGTCAGTTCTTTCTCAAAACCACCACTTAAAATGGGGAATCGACACCACGATCTTGAGTCGAGGTTGTGGTTATCCAGATGAAATCCGGGTGCATAACGTTCTCGCTTCCATTGGTTTCGGCTCCAAAGCCTAAAAAACCGGGGGATCCAAACTTGCCACTCGTCGGCCGAATAGGGCATACCTGAGGCGATCGCCATTTGGTAGCACCCAATGGGTGATTTCCGTTGTTTAATTCCCCAAATTTCCAACGCATTCAAGGCGTCATAGGGCATTAAATCGGCTTCATCGGTTTGGTTTTTTTCCGTTGGACGGAGTTCCGCTGTAGGGGCTAATTGATTAACCGCCGCCAATCCGGGTAATTTGATGCGTTTCCCTGTTACTTCTGTTCCTTCCGTTTCTGCCCACCGGAGCCAGTGACGAAGCCAGTGTTTGTCTATTCCCGAAATTGGGCTAATGCTTCCTGCTGTGTCCCCGTCCATGGTGCAATACCCAACGGCTACTTCCGATCGGTTAGACGTTGCCAATAAAAGATTGCCGGCCAAGTTGGTAAACATCCAAATGGATGGCGCTCGAACGCGAGCTTGGATATTTTGCAAGGCTAGATCGTCTGTTTCCCAAGCTAATTTACGTCCTAATTGACTTTCGACAACTTGGGTGTACTCCTCTACCAAACCCTGAATGGAGATCGAATAAAAGGTCGCGCCAATGCTTTCGGCTAGGCTTTTCGCAGAATGAGCGGTTGAATCGGAGCTGTTTTGGGTACTTTGGTACACGGCATGAAGCAGGTATTGAATGGCTTCACTGCTTTCGTTGATCGGGGCTAAGGCTGTGATATAACTCAACTTTTCTTTAAGTCCATTTAAACCAATGCTTTCCTCGGCCAGTAAAACCATGTATGCAACCAAAGCGGCACATGCTGAGGAGTCTGCTCCTCCGGATAAGGATAGCGTAAAACCGTTTGATTTAGATTTTCGGAGGTAATCAAAAAGGCCAAGTGCGACAGCGCGGGTAAATTCCTCTTCTTTGATCCATGGGCCTTTTTCAAAGGCGTCTTGTGCACATACTTGAGGCACCGGCGATACCTCAGGCCATTCGAAGTCGGATTTAACCGTATTTACAAAGGATACAATGGGGGATTTGACCCAAGTTTGAAAGGCCCGATTTACCTCGATGTCAATCCAGGCTGTAGTTAGCGTGAAATCCGCATAACTAAATCGTGGACTAGAGGCCAGCAAATCGCCATTCGAGGCAATCATGGCATCGCCATCAAATATCAATCGACCGGCTTCGTTGCCAAGAAGATTGGTGTATACATAGCCACACCCGAACGTGCGAGAGGCATCTTGAACGAGTCGTTCTCGGGTGTGGAATTTATCAAACGTAAAAGGTGATGCACTGGGGTTGAGGATGAGGTCCACGCCACGTTCGTACAAAGCTTTTCCTGGGCGGGCCGGAACCCATGCATCTTCGCAAATTTCAAGTCCAATATGGATGTCACCCAATACAAAGGAAAGATCACCGATCGGGTAGGAAAGTCCTTGTCTTTCTACCTCTGCTTTTTGTCCTGCTGGCCATCGATGAAACCACCTGTCTTCGTAAAATACACCATAATTGGGTAAGTGTTGTTTGCATACAAAGCCAAGAAGCCGCCTATCGGCTACTACAGCGACTGTGTTGTAAATTTTATGTTGGTACACAAGAGGGAGGCCAATGGCGACAACCATCTGGTGCGTTTCTGGAATAATATCCAAGAGGCTTTTCCACGCTTGCTCATGGGTTTCTGGAAAATAGAAAGCATCTTCACAGCCATACCCTGAAATACACAATTCGGGTAGACAAAGAACACTGATTTCTTGTTTCTTGGCCTCTAGAATGACTTGTAAAATTCTGCGTTGATTTCCTTGCCAATCGAGGGGTATTTGGTTGATGGCGGCGGCGGCGGCTCGTATGCGGGGGGGATTCATGTCAAATAGTTGGATCTAGTAACAAATTTACGATTATTTTTGGGGAAAACTAAAGACCATCATGTACCGTACTTTGTTTGGATTCGTATTGACTTTTCTACTCTCTGGCTCTCTTTTTGGTCAGTTGCTTTGGCGTGTGGAAGGACCCGGTTTAGCCCAACCTTCTTACCTTTTTGGGACTTTTCATTTAACTTGCCGCGATCAATTTCAGGTGGATGATTCCCTGAGCCGTGTCCTACAAGAGGTGGATGGGTTGATTTTAGAAATTAATCTGCGTGATCCCGGTTTGTTGACGGATTATATCCAGTCTTCGCGATTGCCTGCGGGCGTTACCTTAACCCAAGGGTGGCCAGAAGCCAAGCGAGATAGTTTCCGGCTTGCCTTAAAAAAGTCATATCAATTGGATTTAAGTAATTTTGAAACACTACAGCCTATGGTGTTGATCAGTTCGTTATATCCCAAAATTCTCCAATGCCCAACGGCTTCTTATGAATTGTATTTGATGGAACAAGCCCAAAAGCGAGGTATTCAGGTTGTAGGGCTCGAGAAGGCATCGGATCAACTGAAAGCCATGGCCCGGATTCCCCTGGACAAGCAGATGGCTTCGTTGGTCGAGATGGTACAGGATCCAGTTCAATCAAAAAAAGAATTTGATGAACTCTGGAATTTGTATCAAACAAAACAGGTAGACGCTCTGTTTGAAAAAACGTCTCAAGATCCGCAACTGGGTGAATTTCAAGAATTCTTATTGGATGATCGAAATCGGTTGTGGGTCCAACAACTTCCTCAGCTTATGCAAGAATCTTCGCGGTTGATCGCGGTAGGTGCCGGGCATTTGGGTGGATCTCAAGGGTTGTTGCATTTGTTGAAAGAGGCTGGTTATACCCTCAAACCTGTGTTTTAAACCCGTAAAAGTGAAAAACGAAACGAAACCTACACGTGCCCATTCAGATGATTTCTATTATACCCCCGAAGGCTTTTTAGTCTTTACAGAAGCCTACCATCGGAAAAGAGGGTATTGTTGCCAAAGTGGATGTCGGCATTGTCCCTATGGATTTAAAAAAATTAAAAGATAGGTTTGTTGTTTCACGCGAGATTTACGATCTTTGCACCCTAGTAAAATAATCCGTTTCGGGAAAACGGGATGTTTCATTGTAAAAACAATAATAATAATGGCAAAGGTTTGTCAAATTACCGGAAAAAAGACGCAGGTAGGAAATAACGTTTCACATGCCAACAATAAAACCAAGCGTAAATTCTATCCTAACTTGAAGACTAAAAAGTTCTTTTTAGCTTCAGAGGGCGTTTGGGTTCAATTGAAAGTTTCTACCAAAGCGATTCGGACGATCAACAAGAAAGGTCTTGAAGCTACTCTCATCAGCGCGGCTAAAAAAGGTACGTTATCTTTGTAAGTCACCGACAAAGCATTATAAATCAGGGTTATTGAGCAATCAATAATCCTTTTTTTCTTTCTATCCCTATGACACATACATCCATTCAAGAAGCGGTTGCGTTTATTCGTCAACACATCGCCGACTTTTCGCCTGAGGTTGGGATTATTCTCGGTACTGGCTTAGCCAAGCTTGGCGAAGAGTTGACGGAGGTAACAACGCTCTCGTATGAAGAAATCCCCCATTTTGTTGTTTCCACAGTTGAGTTTCATTCAGGCAAACTGCTTTTCGGATACTTAGGTGGCAAGCGGGTCGTGTGTATGCATGGGCGTTTTCATTATTATGAGGGCTATTCCATGGCTGAGGTCACGTTCCCGGTCCGGGTCATGCATGCCTTGGGAATCCAATATCTTTTCGTTTCGAATGCAGCCGGAGGAATGAATCCTCACTTTCAGGAAAGTGATTTGATGTTAATTGAAGATCACATTGCCTTATTTTTGCCTGAGAATCCTTTGGTAGGCCCGCCCATGTCGGAAAATCGTTTTCCCGATATGAGTGAGCCATACGATGCCCGTTTGTTGGCACTCGCGGAGTCGATTGGTCAGGAAAAGGGTTGGGATTTTCTGAAAAAAGGGGTTTATGTGAGTGTTTCGGGTCCTCAGCTGGAAACCAAAGCGGAATACAGAATGCTGCGGATGGTCGGAGCTGATGCCGTGGGGATGAGCACTGTTCCCGAGGTTTTGGTTGCACGCCAACTGGAGTTGCCTGTTTTTGGGGTGTCTGTCGTTACCGATTTATGTATTCCCGAAACGCTACAAAAGGCAGAAATTCAAAAGATTTTATCGGCAGCTTACCGAGCCGAGCCGTATTTGACTCAACTCATTCGAGCGATGATCGAGCGGCTGTGATCAAAAACCCGAACCTGTAAGGCTCGGGTTTTTGTTTATTCAAATGTCATCCAGAGGACACCATCGCTTTGGAATCGAATGGTATTTCCTTGTATATCCACGTTTTCGCGCACTATGCTATCTTTCAGTTTTCGTTTCCCGATCAATTCCTGTAGGGAATCCAACGAAAGAATTCTTTCCTCTTGCCCTTGATATAGAATCGTGACCCAGGTTTGGGTCTTCCCTTCGCGTGAAAAAGCGTACCAGCCATCTCGTGGGGCTAGGTGCCGGAGTTTTCCTTGGGTCACCTCTGCGTAGTCTTTCCGGTAATTGAAAACACGACGAAATAATTGTACTGCTTCTTTTTCTTGGTCGGTCAATCCTATTTCGGTGAATATACTTTTGGCATCTCCATTCCATCCTCCGGGTACATCCAGTCGAATTTCCCCGTGGGCATCACTCGTAGGATTGGCGCCTAGAAATTCTGTTCCATAAAATACCTGAGGTATCCCCCGCATGGTGGCTAAATAGACAATGGCCTGTTTCCATGCTGTGAAGTTTTCCTTAACTTGGGTGAAAATACGGCTCATGTCATGGTTATCCGCAAAAATGACCAACTTTTCCGGATTTGGATATAAGAAATCATTAGCCAAGGCTGCATACATAGGTAACCAAGCGGGATCCCAAGGATTTTTTTGATTCAATAGCGACTTGACCAAGGCTGTTTGCAAGGGGAAGTCCATCATCGAAGGCATGAAGGATTCATATCCGTTGCTATTTTTCTTTCCTCGTTGCCAAAATGACACCAGCGCTGGATTATCCGTCCATTCTTCCCCCACCATATTGAGCCTAGGATACTCGCGCATGAGGGCCTGTGACCAATTGGCTAGGAAATTCAGGTCTGAGTACGGGTACGTATCCACCCGAATCCCTTGCAATCCGGCATACTCTACCCACCAAATGCTTTGCTGGATCAAATAGGTGGCTAGATGCGCGTTTTGTTGATTAAGGTCGGGCATGGAGGGAACAAACCACCCGTTGGCATGCTGTTGAATATCCGATGGCTGGGCGTAGGGGTCTTGTATGGTTTCCCGGCGGTGGGAAGTCATTTTGGGATTTTGAACATCATTGATCCAATTGTCGAACGGGAGGTTTTTCATCCAAGGGTGGTGATGCCCGATGTGGTTCAATACCGCATCCATAATGACTTTCATGCCTCTTTTTTGGGCTTCATCAACCAGTGTTTTGTATTGTTCATTGGTACCAAAGCGCGGGTCGATCTGGTAAAAATCGGTGATGGCGTATCCATGGTAGGAACCGGCGGGTTGATTATTTTCCAAAACCGGATTCAGCCAAAGTGTGGTAGCCCCTAACCCTTGGATATAGTCCAAATGCTGTTGAATTCCGGCTAAATCTCCTCCATGTCGGGCATCTAAGGCCTTACGTTGCACACCATCGGGATAGCCAATCACCTGATCCTGGGTTGGATCTCCATTGGCAAAACGATCGGGTGTGATCAAGTAAATCATATCCTCGGGTCCAAAGCCTGCACGTTGGGCGGAGTTTTCCTCCCTTTTTTCTAAGGTATATGGCGTTTGAAAGGCTATTTTTCCATTGTTTTTCCATACAATACGCAATGTACCCGGAGAGGTTTGTGGACTGATTTGAAGGTAAAGAAAGGTGTATTTCCCCTGTAGCCCGTGTTGATACCGTTCTAAAATGACTCCCGGATAGTGTATCTCAGGGACAAGGTTTTGTAGATTTTCTCCATAGACCATGAGCTGAAGGGCTGGATTTTTCATGCCTACCCACCAGTGAAGAGGTTCAACTTTTTGGATTTGTCCGAAAGCCTGAAATCCAAGTCCAACCCAGAGTAGAAAGAGAATTTTTTTCATATTAAAATGATTTTAACGACCATATCGTGTAGCTTTTGGCGGGGGCTTCAAGAACAACCCGCCCATTTGCATCGGTTTTAAGTTCTTTGGTAGAATGTTCCATATAATCCACAAGTGTGGCATTTTTCCAAGGGGTCACAACGCTTTGCGTCAAGGCATTATTTCCATTATTGAGGAATACCACCAAACCGGGTACGGCCTGATCCCCTCGTCTGAGGGCGATGTATTTTTCGCGGTCTGTATGCAGTATTCCGGTGGCTCCCCGGGCGAGTGTGCGGTAAATGAGGATAAGCTTTTCCCATTCCCGCCGGGGGATGGTTGTTTCAAGGTCATTGTAAAAGAGACAAGGTAATCCTTCGTGCGTCAGGATATAGGCATACGCTAAGCGCTTTTGGGAAATTCGGTTACCTGGGTTGGTTTCTTTTTCGGTATCGTGATTGGCTACGAACGTGACGGCTTGGTCGGGTAGGCGCTTTAGAAGG
>Ga0075154_10001845_pt1 | contig 14434 bp, 7 predicted proteins | sample JI71714BDNA_FD_70965 | JGI IMG/M metagenome (GOLD analysis project Ga0075154, IMG submission 70965) | Wastewater effluent complex algal communities from Wisconsin, to seasonally profile nutrient transformation and Carbon sequestration -... | ecosystem: Engineered > WWTP > Effluent > Algae... | reverse complement strand
AGACTCAGGTGTCAGGTGTCATCGTCCACTAACGACGACAACGTTATACGGAGAGTGATGACACGAATTTGCAAGACTGTACTATTGTTCCGAATGCTTTACATATACTATTTACCAACATAGTGCAATTTTTGAAACCGTCAGGAACTACCAGTTGACAATAAACACCTAACGCTGCCTTGGTCTTTCAAGGTCCTCACTATTATGATTTACAACTGCGTTCTTGGTCCACAGAATAACGATCCTCACTAAAGGTCAATAATTGCTCTATTCATCAAACCATTCGCAAATTTAATGCCAAACATACTGGAGTGCGTGCGGGCTTTTGCATCTACCTTGAGAGTTCATTTTGAGTTTGAACGCGATTAACTAGCGCCTAACTAGTTTTTACAACGCCATTCAACAATGAGTCATGAAATGTTGAATTTACCCACGTTTCTGCCAAACGAAAAACTGGTGTTTAGTGCAATCCTAATCGTCAAGGCATTTATTGCTCTGGAGGTAGTGCACAGAATTTTTCGTCATTTGGTGTTCGGGCAAGAAGCAAAACGTTTAGCTAAAGCAGCGTCTGCATATAAAAAGCATCAGATTGAGCACAACGATGGAAGCGCTTCGAAAGAGTCACAGCATCAAGAGACCGTTCGAGATGAATTCGCACTTAAACCAGTACCTCGGGATGCACTGGCTAAGACGGCTGCACAGTTCGGACACGTAGTAGCAAACAGCACTCTTGCTTTTTGTGGAGTTTACTATTGGTATTGTAATGAATTGCCGGAGATTTCAGAGGCAACAATTGATGATCGAGTGGCTGGCTATTTTGAAAACAGCATATTTGGTTGCGGTCTTATTGCATACAACTTTTGGAGCACCTTCATCTCTTATGTAAGTGCGAACAAGTGAAGCCTTTTGCCTAGAATGAATTTGGTCTGTGTATCTCAGTACTCGTGATCTGCGATCTCTGTATTTATTGTTGATTTAGACTGTATGGGGTGAAGAAGAATTGATTATGACCATGCATCATTTGTGTGCAAGCACTGTGGGGTTTGTGTCAGCCTTCACGACGCATGGTTCACGCTATTACTCACCATTTTTCTATGGTGTTTCTGAATTGTCTTCAATTCCGCTCAGTCTGGTCAATATTTACAAGTTTCGTCCGGACTGGCACGTCAATATGCCAATTCTTCAACATCTCCTTAAGGGTCTGTTTGCTCTAACTTTCCTTACGATTCGTGTGGGCTGTTGGATGCCTGTCATCAAAAGCTTTTTCTCGGACGTCTATCATTTACAAACAACCAGTGATCCTGCCATGACATTGGGATTTCGCCTGACATTGTTAATTACTTCAGCAATTCCTGCGTTATTGTTGACTTGTCTACAATTGTTTTGGGCGTATCGAATCGTTCAGATTGTATGGAGAATCCTACTAAAACAATTAACACAAAAGGTCAAAAGAATTTGAAGAAAACTTATTTCGTCGTCAAGTTTTCATACAAGAAAACTGATTTGGTTCGTCAAGAGTCAAGATGCTTCGGTACTGTGCTTACAAAATATTACATGTTAAGTTTCTAAAATGTTTCTAATAAGCTCTGAAAATACCAATTCAAAAATTAATGATAACTTTGGTGAAGCGTATTCGTAGAACAGGATTTATGCGAGATCTATGAATCTAGCAACTACTTATTCTCATTCGAGACGAACAGTTCGGAGCAAATGTTGCTGTTCTCTTATATGAATTTCCATCACAGTCGAAGAGTATTCTTCTAAGGCCCGATCCATAGCGGCCCACAATTTTCGTTGGGCCGAAGCAATCTCAGGATGAGATGAAACCTCGTTTTTAAGCGGAATATTCGTTGCTGAGGAAATTGTCAAATCGTTAGTCGATTTGACAATCGGAAAGTATTTTATTTGCACTGGTTCGGGAGAACTTGGAGGTGAGATAGGAGTCATGCACTCGGACATATCGCTCGAGGCTTCATCATTGCTTTGCTGAACACGCGCAGAACTCTCTAGTTTCTTTCGAGCTGGAGGAGTGATTTTGGACGATTCCTCAGCGTCGTTCGAGCTGCTTTCAACGATAGACGGATGAGCCGAATTCGTCAATGTGTGCAATGCAACTTGCCCAGTGAGTTGAGACCCCTGCTTGTTTTGCTTACAACTTTCAAGTACGGTTAGACGTTCTGCTGTGATATTGCTTGTGTCTTTCGAACGAAGCGGAATAGAGCCAATAGCGTGTAAATATCTTTTCTCGTATTCGGACCCTCGAACGGGCTCACCTGACACAATGTCGACGTATCGGTACGACGCACCCTTACGATCTACACGGCAATTAGTAAAGTCTTGAATACGACTAGTTTCCTTAGCCTTTTCCTTCTCTAAATAGTTTATGACTGGTGCCATGGATTGAAATATGAATCTTTTATTATCCTCGAGAGCTTGAGCGAGTTCATGTTTGTTGTGGATTTCGAAATTTTGCCTGCGCAACTGTTCTCGTTGGAATTGTGACACGAGTCTGTATCCTCCAGAAATATCTTCTATAGTCTGAGAATACTCCAAAGCCTTTAACGAAGTTGTTCTTTCAGTTGGTGGAAGTTTGCAAAATTTGCGGACAGCATTTCTTACTTGAGCGTAGCGTTCTGCCGCGTTCTTGGTCTCATTTACTTGCTCAAGTCTATGTGCCTGATGGGACTTTGAACTAGCGAATGAATAGTCATATTCTCGGAAGGTTTCCTCATTCACAACTTGGTTGCGCCGAATCTGGTCTCCACTAGATTTAGAGCTAAAACCAGCTTTCTTTATTTCGCGATCAGCTTCTGGCTTGGAGTCAACTATAGGCGCTTCGCTGAAAGTGAAATCGTTGAATACAACAAAAGGCGAAGCCTTACGATTCTGTTGATCACCTCTAGGTGGACGACTTTGCTTAGACGATGATTTTGTTCGTTTGACGTAACTGGCCCTTACGACTCCATCTTCGCTAAAAGGCTGAGAAATAGTTTTCAGTTTCGCTCCACAAGAGCTTTTAGAGTGAGAAAAATCTACGTTTGTCACGTCTTTTGGAGGTGTGGGTTCTTTAAGTCCTTGACAAAGTTGTGTTGATTGCACGCCGCTGAGCATCATAGGCTCTACTATCGGAACAACATCAAGAGCTGGTGAGGGAACCAAGGGCGAGGATCGTCTTCGCTTCTTACTGTGCTCGTTGCTAATACTGGCTTCATACTCTTCACAACTCGCATCGAAACCTTGGTCAAATCCTGTATTAGCTCTCTTTCTTTTCGGGGTTGGTGGATCTGGAAAAAGGAATGGATCGACGATGTCTTCAACATTCGTTTCGCTGAGAAAGGACGATAAACTAGCGCGCCGTTTGCTAGAAGCTCTAGTCATTTCGTTGTCCCAATACGATTTTTATCGCGCGTGAATGGTTGATTTTGATAAACGACAAATGGAATTCACAGTCAAACAGGACTTTCGTTGAATTGAAAGCCTTTTTTACACTTGGCTGCGGTCACTCGATAGTTATTTACCAGATCTCTTGCATTTCAGTCTATTTCCTCAAAATTGCAATGGAATATAAGTCTTTTAGTGAATATGTAAATCGAGTGTTCCTTTTTCTGTGAACCAAGTGTGTTCTTCAAGCTGAGATTTATTCACTTATTTCTGCTTGATTTTCGCGACAAGTTATTCTATAGAATTATTTTATTTCGGTTTGTGAAAAGTCTCCTAGGTTTCAGTGAAAATTCGGCAGTTTGGAAAACAAAAAACAACCAATAGCTGAGCGGTAGTGACAAAAATTTACAAATTTGAAAGCAGCGGCCTAACGCTTAAACTGGATCCCATTGGTGCGTTGTGCTTAATGAAAGAATCGCAACCGATTTGGATGACCGCTTCTGGTTGACAGGTGTAACAGACTCCTGCACTAAAGTTCAGTTTTCAACATACAGTCCATCGCTTCGGTCTCTCAACAGCTCCTGTTTATAATTATACATAATAAAAATAATTATAACTCTCGGGTAAACTTCTCAATTGTTGTTAAAAATGACCATTACTACCGGTACACTTGCGATGAGAGTGCACAACAACACATCGTGTTATACATACTTAGTTCTTCACAACGACAAGCACGGCTAAATTGTATAGAGAGACATAAATCCGTGCGCACGCGAGAGCACTTACACGAAATTTCACTCAAGCAGCAGAGCACTTTTAGATTAAAGTATAAAGTATGGCAGGAAAGTGGGATGTCGCGTATGGATAGCGAAAAAATTTATATAGGTTGTCTTTCACAACTAAAAGTTTAATCCCTGGAAGATCAGAAATTTAAATTAATTGCTAATTAAAGTATAACTAACTAACAACATCGAAGATGATGTGTTGGAAATTACAGATCATTGGTTTTATCGGCCTTTGTTGACTTAATTCAAATTTTCTGTCGATACACATCCCGTTTTACATACAGGGCCGATCCAGATTCTGAGGAAATGCATCGAATCGCACAATGAAAAAAAGCTAAAGGACAATTAAAGAGTCATGCGTAATTGTAAAGAACATTGCCCATAATAAACAATTGCCGCTTGTAGGTTGAAGTGTACTGGTAGATAAAAATTGACGACGAAAGTAAAAAAGTCAGATTAGTTTCATATCAAGTCAAATGAAGAGCAAATTGGAATAAAATCCAACCAAAATCACAAATTTTTAAATTATGTTTTCAAGTTTAGGGGGTGTCAATTTAGCTTCAAAGTTTTTTTTTGCTATTGAAACTTGTTTTCATGCAATCTGATTGCCTAACACGCAAAAACGCTAATTGAAGTGAGGAATGGTTTTTTGATTCTCTTCGATCGCCCAAATTCAGATCCATTTTTTTCAGTCAAAGCCCAAATGGACCCTAGGTAAATTTGGCAGCAGTAATATCCTCCAAAAGGGGCAAATGAAATCACATCCAAGCGGAGCAACAGGCTCAAGAACAAACTTGTAACATGGCCAAGGAAGACTGTCAATACTTGTGTGAGTATGGAAAGGTCTTAAACAGAGATACTGGAACGTACTATTTCCAAGACAAGGCTGTTTGTCAAGCTGCTACACCCAAAAAGGGCTTTGATTAATGTGTAGAATCTGAGGGCGAGGACTGAAGTCCTTAGGAAGACTCTTGCACATTCATCAAGATTGCCCTTCCTCTGTGAATAAGGCCATCAGCGGAAGTTCCAAGTCAACTAGCAGCAGCGCTTCAGGTGGTGGACACAAGGCTGTGGTTTTCTTTGCATGGTTCTTTGCTTTTGCAACTGCTGGACTTGCTAGCTATGTCTACTTCCATATCAAGAAGATCAAAAACTCCAACTTGGGCTCCCTCGACCACCAAGGCAGAACTGAAGCATGAAGAATCAATCTGACTAGCAGTATTTGATTTTCTGTCAGCGATGTTTGTGTATTTTTAGATTTTCATTCAACATGTACACAGGTGTTTTATTGTAATCAGGGGAGTTTAAGATTGCGCCATCCCAAAGTGGAGATGACCATCAAGCATGCTAAAATAGGGTTAACAAACTTTAAAAATGACAATTTATGTTATGTGTGAATTTCACTTTCAATCTTTTTTACAAATATTTAGTTACACTAGGTTAATTACTTTATATATGAATATCCATACACTTGATGAAGCTTGACGTGATGGCTGGACCTTTTAAAGGATCAAAGCCGCTGTGGGTTCCTGAAAATATAGCTTCCTTTCTCTGCACCCCTCCAATTTCAATTGACCTTTTGGGGCTTCAGAGCGTGCTCTCCATGAATGCAGAGTTGTTTGACCAGACCTGACAGTGTCCTAAGGAAGGCCGTGCACCCTGAGTTGTCGCCATGTCTCTATAAAGTTGTCATAACTTGGGTTGGTCCCAAGTTGATTCATAGCTGTCTTCTTCATCAAGGCAAAAGCGCAAATAAGCCTTAATCATATACAAATTTGCTCTTTGTGAGAATCGAGCATTTTGGGGTGGTCAATTATACTGTTTGCAGATTGGCTTATTTGGCAGTTACTACCTCAAAGTGAATGTTAGAATTCAGAAAAAAGCATTTGAGCGTAAATTGACACCCCTATTAATGCAATGAAAAGAAATCTCCGTAATTTACTGTTAAGTTTAGGAATCTCATTATTCATTAGCGTTTGAAGGAAACGAAAAATAACAAGACTAACTAGAACTACGGTAGCCAAACCTAACAAGATTGAGAAGAGTTATTTCAAAATTGAAATACGTCGTGATTCGACTTAAAAGCTCTCCCTCAATAATCAAAAACATGTGGCTTCGGTACAAGGTCCTACAGCAAACATAACAAGTAGGAAAAACCACTAAAAAAAAAGAATGTTTACAAGACACACGCAATCAAGTATGCAGCACGTTGGTCGGCTTAGTGTATTTTACTTTTTAGTATAAAATCTCGTTGCTGGACAAGCTTTAAAGGAATCAATAAATCAAGTTCTTTACCATGGCCGGCACAGATTGGAACAAAATTTGCTTTTCGCTTGTTTGGATACTATTTCTTATTTTTTTGGGTTGGCCGGTGGCATACTTCTGTGCTGCCTGGTGGGTATTTTTTCTTCCCTTCGAAGGCCTCTTTGGATTCGTGAAGGAAGTAACCACTTTCTTAGAAAAGTACGCACCGAAGCGGGGGGGCGAAAATTAACATTTTCAGGTTCACACTCAACAAATTTTTGTTTGCGTGAAATATTTGCAACAGATTGATGTCATGGCCTCGGGAAATTGGACATGCGGTTTTGGATAGCAAAAAAACGTTTCCAAAGCCATGGTAAGGCGTGAAATGCAAGAAATAGGATTATTGGACGACAGGCAACCATCTAAATGTCTATCATTGACAAGTGCCAAGGAACATATAGTTGATGGACCTGAATCAATGACCAAATGTATTTTCTGTGGACTGCCAAAGAATCTTAGGCTCCTACTGGACATGAACATGCCTTGATGCTAATGAATGTTGAATTGTCTGCATCTGTGTGTAGGCTTAAACCAATTAAAAATCTCATACTAGTAATCAACCTTCAGCTCATCCACGTCACAGAGCCATAGGTGTTCCAATGGGGAGTCCGATCCCTTTAACAACTCAGCAGCAAATTTGGGTGGCCCTTTTTCGAGTGGTGTCCACGAGAGCTTTTCTAGGTCAACTTCATTCAGGCCACGTGAGAGAAATTGGAACCTCAATTCTCTGAGAAATACTTCTCTTTGCGCTCGATCTGATTGTGCAAAGATCCATACACAATTATTCTTTTCATGGCAAACTTTCTTTTTTGTTTTGTCATCCATGATATTCGAAAGCAGTATGTTGACGACATGGATTGCAGCTCCTTTTGCAACATGTCCCGACTCGAACACATCTGCCAATATATAGAGATTAGCATCCGGTGGAGAGGCATCAACATCTGTTAGGTCGAACGTTTCAGTAGTCAATGGTGGCTCAATACAACTTTCTGTATGTGCTCTTTGATGCTTAGCTGCTGTCCTAACCAATTCAAGTGCAAAAACATCGATATCGGTAGCTATTACTTTCGTCCAATTCCCCTTGCATTTTAATGCTGTCAGTGATGGTAATCCGGGACCACATCCAAACTCGCATAATATATTTGATCCAAATTCATGTGAAAACTGCTCAATAGCCATAGCTGCGGCTCGAGCCGATGGCCACACTTGTGTTGCGAGAAAGTTATTATTGGAGCTGATCATTTCTATATTGCTCATGGTTTCTTTATGGACTGTGTGGGTGTTTGCCTGCTGGTGAAAAAGATCTTCAGCGCGGGTGTCTGTTAAAACCGAAGGAACACTTACAAAAGACCACGGCGAAAGCGAATCTTTCTGGCGCAATGGCATTCTCTGTACTTGAATGCCAAATAGTGTTGATGTAAATTCCAATCCAAAACAAAGAGATGCATCGTTGAAGAACAAGAACAAACCCAAGAGTCGAAACGGCACTTGACGCTTCTTGACATACACAAACATTTTTTTTATAGGTTATAGCTTTAACGAAGATCGCGCAAAATATACCGTACTTCTAAAGCGCAGTGCAAAACAAGATTACCTAATGCATAAATTCATAGTTTCTTTTTTTCCTGTCGGTAGATATTCAATTTATTCACGAGCGCTATTCTATTAACAATTTTCCCGACTCATTTTTTGGTAGAAACTGCCGGATTAGCCAATCTGTAATCAGCATAATTGACCACCCCAAAATGCCTCGATTCTCCAAGAAAAAAAAATTGCTAAAAGATTTGGAAGCCGTAGCCAGGCCGTATCCAGAAGCCGTACGATTTAAAAAAAATGGATTAGAACAGAATTGGCCGAGGAGAATCAAAAACCTTATCCTCGGCCAGTCCGGAGTTTTTTTGGATTAGTCAATGAGATTTCTCGAAAAAAAACCTTGCACGTGCAAGAAGCCTAAATTGACAACCCCTTATATTTTTACATTCAGAAATATAAAACTTGTTGTTCTTGTGCCTTGTGCCCCAGATCTACAAGATTCATAGATGTACACTGATTTGTTTTGAATCAACACTCAACTATCCTACGACGTCACCATAGACTTGTTCGCAATGAGTTGTGAGTTTAATTAGCTTGTTATAATTAAACTTCAATGTTGGAGAGTAGATAAAAATTGGGGAATCTAGGATGGTTAGTTATACATGAGTAACAAAAAATGGTATGTGTCTGTTGGGTGCAGGTTGTGAACCGCTCAAAGGGTCACAATGCTAAAGGGTCAGAATGCTCAAGTTGTCATAATTCTCAAGCTGTCAAAGAATGCTCATACTGTACAAGATTTGTGCAAATAAAGGAACTGTATGAAGAAATGATTGAAGAAGTCCGCTGTAAAATGAGCACAAATTAAAAGTCACGCAACACTGACGAAACCAGTCGAACGTTCCAAGAAAATTTGTAAAGAAGAGATTTCATTTTGATTAGGTTTCAAAAATTTTGGAGTATAACGCTAGTATCGAAAATACTTGAGTATCTATCGTTCAATTTATTTCGTTAATCATTGCTGATTTTTTAACGATTGAGATGGTGTTGGTCTGTAATGTTGGCAATGATGACACGTTTCTTCCCTTGGATGCTAACTGGAGCCTCTAATAAAATCACATAAGAGCATTAGATCTTGTTGTAATTTATCATGGGATTTCCAAGCTGCGAGCTGAGAGTCAGGTATTGTGAATTCCAGGCTTCTCGAAGAACATTGGCTGTTGGCTGAGTCCGGAGACGTTCCACATCATCCTGTACTTGTATCCCATTAATTATACGAGGCGTTCAAATTTGTGCGTATGTACGTGAAAACCGCTTATCAAACAAAGATAAGTTTCTCCACACGGAAATTTAGCCCTTACACTAACGGGACGCCGATTTGGGTTTTACATATTTGCCTTTAAGTATCTAATCCTGAATCCTTCTTCTTGTTTGTTCAAGATCTAACCCTCCTAAAACAAGCAAGCATTTAAGGGAAGTTTGGAATCACTGAGCTTATCAAATTGTTTGGGCAACTTCTGCTAGGTTATTTTGTTAGGGCACCATAACTAAAAAGTCTCAGTATTCTTCTACAAAACAAAACAAAACAAATCAACAATACAAATTCGATTTAGCAGTTTTGAGTTCGAATTAGTAGAGAATTATACGGTTGTCATGTCAGAAAATCAAGCATCATCCACTTCGTCTTGTGTTTATGTTCTAGATAATAATTATGGATGGTTGCCGGGAAACTTTATCTCAACGGCACCTGATGGAAAAACTTGCCTGGTGAATGTGAAAGTGCCTGCCGCGACAGGAACAAAAGACGGAGCTACTCAGGAAACTCGGACCATTAAGCTTTCTGAATATCAAAACCAAAATTTGCCGCTTCAAAATGTGGATTCAAATGGGCATTTAATTCCCATGGCCGATATGTGCGATCTTCCTTCATTGCATGAAGCGGCTATTTTATACAATCTACAACATCGCTACGAAAAGGCCTCCGGCAGTGAAGAATGCATCCCGTACACTCGGGTGGGTGATATTGTAATTGCGGTGAATCCGTTTCAGTGGATTCCGCGTTTGTATGCGGACGACACTCGAGGCATGTATGCAGACAAACTTGTCTGGAATGGTGAGCTTATTCAACCTAGTCCATCCTCATGACAGATTTCATGAATTGATGTAACCAATTCTCTAAACCTTTCATATTTTCTTCAGCCAAAAGTGGCGAGGGCGATCCAAAGGCACATTTGGATCCTCATGTATACGAATCCAGCGCAGGAGCTTATAGAGGTTTGGCGGTTGACGGACAGGATCAGTCCATTCTGGTTTCCGGAGAATCCGGTGCCGGCAAGACAGAATCTGTTAAGATAGTCATGAAGCATTTAGCCTCCATTCATGCTCCAGTCGGCGATGAGTCACACGATGAGTCAGGGGAAACTCACGACATTGTTGCAAAAGTTTTGGATTCCAGTCCTCTGTTGGAAGCATTTGGTAATGCCAAAACGGTGAGAAACGATAACTCTTCACGATTTGGAAAATACACACAATTACAGTTCGATGTGGAAGACGCGAGACTTGCTTCTTTCCAAAATCGCAGTGTGCCCTCCTGTATCTTGGCCGGTTCTTATTGTGAAACATATCTATTGGAGAAAAGTCGAGTGACTGGTCACGAACAGATAGAGAGGACCTATCATATTTTCTACCAGTTGCTGTCTGCCCCAGACAAATCCAAAGAGGAAGTCTGGCAGAAGGGATTGGAAGGTACAAATTTTGAGTCCTTCAAGTTTGTGGGGGCAACAGACACCACTCATATTGAGGGAAAGACTGATGCTGAGAAATGGTTTCTAACTGTTAAAGCATTAGAGTTGGTGGGTGTAACAGGGGAGACTTTGATTCACTTGATGAGGGCTGTAGCAACTGTGATGCAGTTAGGAAACATTGTATTTGAAGAAAGTAAACAAAATGAAGATGTTAGTGTCATTACTTCTACCGTGGAGCTCGATAATCTGGCAGATGTAACTGGAATCGACATGAATGAACTATCCAAAGCGCTTACAACTCGCAGTGTGGTTGCTGGTGCGCAGGAAACCTACATAGTGCCACTCAATGCTCGCGACGCCAAAGATTCTTGCGACGCTTTCGCTAAGGAAATTTATCATCAGGTTTTCGACTGGCTTGTGCGGAAAATTAATGTTGCTACTTCTGCAGAATCAAACTACAAAAGTCCTATTGGTGATGGGGAAGTTCCTAGGGAATTCGGTATTATTGGTTTGTTGGATATTTTTGGTTTTGAGAGTTTTCAAGTCAACAGATTTGAACAATTATGCATAAATTATACAAATGAGAAGCTTCAGCAGAAGTATATTTCAGATGTATTTCGATCTGTTACAGAGGAATATGAATTCGAGGGGATTCAATGTGTGGATATCGAGATCTCTGACAATGCGGATGTACTAAAATTAATTGAGGGAAGAATGGGTGTATTGGATGTCTTGAACGAGGAATGTGTCCGACCAAAAGGTAATGATGACTCTTTTGTGTCAAAGGTGAAAACAATGAACAAAGACTCTGAATCGTTGATTCAAGGCAAACTGGATCGCCCAAACGAATTTGCAATCCAACACTATGCGGGACCCGTGAAATATGATGCGTCCAATTTTATCCAAAAGAATATGGACAACCTGCCATTGGATTTGCTTAAATGTGCTGTAGAAAGCACCAACCCGATTATTAGCACAGAGCTTAGAGCTGTTTTGGATGCAAAGGAAGCAGCCGCATCCGCCAAAGGAGCCAAGAAATCAAGTCTGACGATAGTATCCAAATTCAAACGCCAACTCAACCACCTGATGGAAAATGTAAGCAAGACTCGTACGCGTTATATCCGGTGCATCAAACCTAATAAGGACCGAATCCCACAACAAATGGATTTGAAGATGTCTGTGGAACAGTTGCGATGTGCAGGTATTGTGGCCGCTGTTACTATTACACGCGTCGCATTCCCCAATAGATTGATGCACGAAACGGTTATGGAAAGATTCAGTTTTCTGGATGAAAATGAAGAGGAAGAGTGCGCTGAATCATTCGACGAGACAAAAGAAGAAGCAGAAGATGAAAAGAAAGATTCAGCGGGCGATGAAAAATCCAAGGAAGATGTGGCGGCATTGATGGACAAGTTGCTAAAGCCGCTCGAGGTAACAGATACAGAGGGCAAAGTCACGAAGGGATATGTGGTGGGGAAAACACGTGTGTACTTTCGACGCGGATCACTCGAATTCTTGGAAACGAAACGAGTTAAAGCTCTGGGCGTCGTTGCCACGGTTATTCAACGATTCACTCGTGGATATATAGCCAAATCCAAATATTGGCTAATTATGGATGCAACAATAATGGCACAGGCTCTAACGAGAATGTACCAGAGTCGAACTGCGTTCCTTCTGAAAAAGCAAGCTGCAATCACTCTTTCGTGTTGGTACCGATGCTATACTGCCAAAGCAATTCTGATCGACTTGCGACGAAATCACGCTGCATGTGTCATTGAAGCATCTTGGAGACGTGATAGAGCGTTGCGGTATCTGCGTCTATGTGTCAAATCTGCTACCTTGATTGAAACAATTGCACGTGGTGCTATTCAGCGACCATTATATAGACGAATGGTGAAAGAGGCTGCGGACGAAGCTCGTGTAAATGAGAAGATCGCTGCGTTGCAAAAGAGGTTACAAGAGGCTGAAAGAAAATGGATTACTGCTGAAAAGCAAAGGATTGAGGCGGAAAAACGTGCAGAAACGGGAGAAGGAGTCACAAAGGAAGTTGTTACTATTATCAAGACAGTAAGTGACGAAGCAGAAGAAAAGAAAACGGAAGGACTTTCTTCTCTAAGCAAAGCGCTATTCGACGAGAGCACCGAGTAAGTTTTTTGTCTTTCACTCTTTTGATAGATGAATTTTGACATATCATCACTTACATCGTTCCATTTTCCTGAACAGAATGCTTGAATTTCTCAAGAAAGACAATTTCAATCTCAAGGCCAGCAACTATCTTCTGCGGAATGATTTAGAGGAATTAAAAGTTTATACCTCTCAATTGGAACAACACAATGCTTCACTTCAGACGACCGTTCAAATGTCCAAACAAAGTACAGCACATCTAGTTCAAAGTAACCAAAAGTTGGCTGCCGAGGTTGCTGAACATAAAGAAGCAGCATTGGAAGCTCGTCAGCAATTGAAACTAAGGAACTACGAACACTTGAGCGAGCTGTCCAAGGTCATGGAAGACCATCGAAAAAAGGAGGCTGCTAATCGAATGGAAATCGCAAGGCTTAAGAAAGCCCTTGGAGAATCCCCCAACCCCGGCCATGAATCCCTTAAATCACCCTTAACAAGTCCTACCAGCGAAGCTGCAGCCACACCAAAGCAAGTCCCGCAGTCGAGTCTTCGCCGAAATTTGGGAAACACGTCAGGTCGCAATACTCCCACTGGGAGCGTATCTTCTGGTTTCAAAAACAACTCCGTATTCCGAAGAACTTTATCATACAAGTCAATCGAATCTTTGGATCGCTGGGGTCATGACGGATATTTGGCCACAACTAGGAGTGATACTGAATCTCTTAAGAGTTCTGGCAGTCAAGGTGGTGGACGAAATCGCCCTGGGCGAAGTGGCAAACAATCTGGCGCCGGCGGTGGTAAACCAGAAAAAATTGAGGTGCCTTCCTCCCTTGCAGCGCATGGAAATCCTCGTTGGCGCAAGTTTCATAAATCCCGTGTCCATACTGGTGGTATTGTTGCATCCACGCATAAAGCTGAGGCTGCTTCTCTCACAGACGGAGCAGCCTCTCCCACAGTAGCCGGATCCAAGCCAAAAGTCAATAAAGCCCGAGCATCTCCTAGGTCCTCGCTTTCTTCATCACTGCAAGCAACGGTTGAAAAGGAAACTAAAGGAGCAAAGCCGAAGGCGATTGCGTCGTCCTTAGGAACTGCATTAAAAGTTGAACATGGAAAAGAAAACAAAAAGTCTAGAGTCTCCAGCAGTCCAACAGCAGGAAGCGTAGTAGCAAGCAGCCTGTCTAAGGCCATGTCCGGAAAGAAATTGAGCAGTAGTCTATCCAAGGCAGTTTCCAAAAAGTAGTTGAGAATCGGTTTGGGTTGGGGTATTCTTGTTGATTTAATCGGTTGTTTGTCATTTGATAGTAACCTTTCTATGAATACTATACCAGACTTGCAAACGACGCGCAGATCGAATTTCTGATAAAAGTAGTGATTGGATAGCGAAATTTGACATGAGTGGGCGATCAGCGTGAAAATCGTTGGTTTAATTCTTTTTTGACGTGGATTTTAGTCATGATGTTTTTTGTATCTGAACGTTGGTATGAAATTAGTTACGTGACAACAAATTCAGTTTGAAGCAAGTAATCATTAGACACACAATGCTGTTTTTGCTAAGAGTAAAAGCTTCTT
>Ga0075154_10001844_pt1 | contig 14437 bp, 16 predicted proteins | sample JI71714BDNA_FD_70965 | JGI IMG/M metagenome (GOLD analysis project Ga0075154, IMG submission 70965) | Wastewater effluent complex algal communities from Wisconsin, to seasonally profile nutrient transformation and Carbon sequestration -... | ecosystem: Engineered > WWTP > Effluent > Algae... | reverse complement strand
TGGTGGCGGCGGTGGTGGTGGTGGCGGTGGTGGCGGTGGAGAGGGCGGAGTGGGAGGGGGTTCGATAGCGATATCTTCAGCGATAACGATTTCTTGTTCTGCGGCTTTGACCTCTTTGGTGAAAGTTGTCCAATTGAGAACTAAAAATGTTACTACTAATGAAGCTACAGAACCAGCAAAAAAGAAAGAGCTACGGTGTTGTTCCGTTTGCACCTCGTCATATTTGCGCACGAGCGGCGATTGGCTCTCAGGGCTTTCGTCGTATTTGGTGGGTAATTGTTGAGCTTTACTGTTCAAATAGGTTTTTACTGCCAGGGTAACCCCGATGAGTATAGCTATTGTCAATAAAGTTCCCCCAACTACGCCTCCAGTAAAAACTTTTACCCCTGCCAAAAACAGCTGCCCTGTCATAAATAATTTTAGGCTAATCATACTGTTTTGTTAGTTTTGAGCGTGAGGAAATAAAAAACGTATAAAAGAAACTTGGTTCAAAAGTGTGTTTGTTTGCGCATCAACCATAGCCACGCGAATACAGCCAAAACTGCACCTGCGCAATTGGCCAACATATCAGCATAATCAAAACTGCGATAGGGCAAACGCGCTTGTACAAATTCCAAACTTATGCCATAAATACTTGCCAACAAAGCCATCAACCACCAAAAACTTAGGCGGTTATAACTAGCAAAAGATTGGCGAATAGCCCAGCACAATAAAAGAGTTAGCCCAGCATAAAACGAAAGATGTCCTAATTTATCCCAAGAGAGAAGAGTAAATTTGGGCAAATGGGCTGGATTGTTGGTAGAAAGTGCGAAAATTAACCCTGCCCACAAAAAAGAGGGTAAAAAGTACACAAAGCGCAAGTTATTTGCCTATTTTAGCGCGGTAAGTGGCTGCGTCCATCAGCTCGTCCAACTCAGCTGGATTGCTTAGTTTTATTTTTATCAACCAACCTTTTTGATACGGGTCTGAATTGAGTAGTTCGGGTTCGCCATCCAATTCTTTATTCACTTCCAATACCTGACCAGATACGGGCATAAATAAATCGGCTACTGTTTTTACCGCTTCTACTGTGCCAAAAACGGCATCTTTTTCCAATTCGTCGCCCAAGCTGGTAATATCCACATAAACAATGTCGCCCAACTCGCTTTGAGCAAAATCAGTAACGCCTACTGTAGCAGTGTCGCCTTCAACAGATATCCATTCGTGTTCTTGGGTATAGCGTAAATCGCTGGGAAAATTCATAATTTTTTAGTTTTATATGATTATAGAAAAAAAACTGGGGCAAAAGTAGTAATTTTTTCTAAATGGGTATCTTTTTGCTAAAAAAAATTATTTTTTCTGTTGATTTGTACCCCTTAGATGCGGATAAAATTTTTTTTGGTGGGCGCGTTTTGCTTTTTTGTCTAAAAAAATGCATTTTTTTCACCTTTTTTCTTCTTTTTTTAATAAAATGGTTTATTTTTGCGCTTGGGAGCGAACCAAACTTTACTTCGGCTATCCACTCGCATCACCGCTTGTTGATTAAATTGGCTGCAATAACTTGCTCTTATCTCTTCGATAAACCAATCAGAAGCCATTTTTTTACCCTTTGGATAGAATAAAATTACCATTTTGCTGGGTTCTTGTATGGTTGCGCCCGTTTCGCTGTCTTTCCATTGCCCCAACACGCTTACCACGCTCAGCCCGTCTGGAAATCGCCTACTAATAGCCGTATCCAAAAAATTTTGCCAATCTCCATCGCTCACTTGCCCGCCTGTGGGGATGGCGCAGCCAAAATATAGTTCTGTTCTTACAAACGTCTGCCCGCTTCTGCATCCTAATAAATTCAAGCAGAAAATAGCGCTGATAATTATCCCAAATTTCATCATTTTTTATTTTTTTTGCAAATATACAACATTATCCTAAATTTTTATAACTTATTATGTCCAATCAAAACCCCACCGCTAGCGAACTTGCCAACGGTTCTATTCTAGATAAAATTAAAGCTATCTTGTACGCGAGTTTGATTATTGTCATCGCGCCGCTTTATCTGTATATGAGTTTGCCCGTTTTGCATTACTCATTTTGGAGTTTTGCTACAGGTTTTTTCTTTATCAGCGTTTCAGTTGCTACTTTAGAGATGGGTTTGCGAAGGTTGCGGAGTGGTTGGTTGCTGTATTCGGCGATTATTTGTAGCGTTTTATCCGCAATTTATATCCTAATTATGTGGTTGGCTTCCTCCGAAATGGTGAGAACTTCAGCGCATCGCAATTTGATAGGCGAGATTAAGGTGGGGGAGTCTTTTTCTAAGGATATTGCGCCCATTTCTTTGGATGATATTCGCATTATTGACCAAGAAGTAGCGGACAGATTGGGGGATAAAGTGCTGGGTGAAAAACCCGCTTTGGGCAGCCAATGCGAAGTGGGAACTTTCAACATACAAAAGGTGGGAAATGGGCTATTTTGGGTCGCTCCGCTATTGCATACGGGCTACTTCAAGTGGTTGAGTAATAGGGGGGGAACGCCCGCTTATGTGGTGGTTTCGGCTACTAATGAGCGCGATGTGCGTATGGTTACGGAGATTAAAGGCCGCCCTATCAAAATTAAGTATCAACCTGCCGCTTTTTTGGGTGATAATCTGCACCGACACCTATATTTTAGCGGTTTTGCTACTACAGGATTGACCGATTACACGTTCGAAATTGATGACGAGGGCAATCCCTATTGGGTGGTTACGCTTTATACGAATAAAATCGGCTTTGAAGGTGCTGATGCCTACGGTGTGGCAGTTGTAAATGCGGAAACGGGCGAGGTAAAACAGTATGGTATTAACGATGCGCCCGCTTGGGTGGATAGAATACAGCCTAAGGAGTTTGTAAAACACCAATTGGATGCTTGGGGCAACTATGTACACGGCTATTTCAACTTCTCTGGTGCGGAAAAATTGACCACTACCGACGGTATTTCTTTAGTTTACGGTGCGGATAATCGCTCTTATTGGTACGCGGGGCTAACTTCTGTGGGTCGCGACCAAGGCACTGTGGGTTTTGTGCTGGTGGATACTCGCAATAAATCCGCTACTTGGTACAAACAAGCGGGTGCAACCGAAGAAGCTGCCCAATTATCCGCCAAAGGCAAGGTACAAGAAAAGGGTTATATGGCATCTTTCCCCATTTTATACAATATCAACGGCGTTCCTACTTATGTAATGTCGCTCAAAGATAAAGCCGGTTTGATAAAAATGATTGCTTTGGTTTCCGTTGAAGATTATTCTATCGTGGGTGTGGGCGATGATTTAAAATCTGCTGTCCGCTCCTACAAAGACGCTTACAATGGCAGCGGCAAAGATAGCGACTTCAAACTAACCCCTACAGCGCAAGGTTATACTATAGCGGGCAAATTATCCCGCATAGCTGTAGACGTTAGCCAAGGCAATTCTTACTATTATATTTACTTGGATAATGTGCCCAACAAAATTTTTATTGGTTCTACCTCTATTTCCAACGAACTCCCAATCACTCAAGTGGGTGATTCTGTCCTACTCAAGTACGATGACGGACGCACCGAAACGGTAGATTTGACCAGCTTTGATAATTTGGGTTTAAACCCCTCCATTAGCACAGAAATACAGATAAAATAATCCATAGACAACAATCAACAGCAAAAAGCCCCCGCAAGACTTAACTTGTGGGGGCTTTTTTATAATTTTGTACAAAAAATACTACTTTTGCGCCCAAATTTTATCAATATGCAAAATAATAACTCTTCCCACCATACACTAACGTTAGCACCTATCAACCTTTGGCAGCTAAAAAACATATTCCAACAAAGCCAACCTTTGCAATTATCGCCTGAAGTCAATCAAGCCATACAGAAAAGTTACGATTATTTGCAACAGCGAATTGCAGCTTCAGATGAGCTGGTTTATGGGGTCAATACGGGTTTTGGCTCTTTGTGCAATGTGCGGATTAGCCCCAGCGAGTTGGGCGAATTGCAGCATAATCTTATCCTTTCTCACGCTTGCGGCACGGGCGAATTGTTGGATAAATCCATAGCGAGGTTGATTATGTTGTTGAAAATCAAAAATTTATCTTTGGGTTATTCTGCTGTTCAGCCCGCTACGGCCAACTTGTTGTTGCGTTTATACAATTCCGACATTGTGCCTGTTATCTACCAACAGGGTTCTTTGGGCGCATCGGGCGACCTTGCACCTTTGGCACATTTGTCGCTGCCGCTGTTGGGCAAGGGGCGGGTTTATTATCAAAACCAAATTCAGGAAACGCCAGCAGTTTTTGAGCGCGAAAATATATCCCCTTTACAATTGCAGATGAAAGAGGGTTTGGCTTTGTTGAACGGCACTCAATTCTGTTTGGCGAATGGAATTTACGCTTATTGGGAAGCGGCGCGCTTGTTGGAATTTGCCGATGTGGTGGCTGCTTTATCTATTGATACTTTTGGTTGCCGTTTGTCGCCTTTTCATCACTTGTTGCAACAAATACGCCCACACCAAGGACAGATTAAAACCGCCCAAAATATACTCAATTATCTAAAAGACAGCCCTTTGCAACAAACTCCGCGATTGGCTGTGCAAGACCCGTACTCGTTCCGCTGTGTGCCTCAAGTACACGGAGCGAGCCGCGATGCTTTGGCTTATGCCGAAAAAGTGTTGGAAACGGAATTAAATTCGGTTACGGACAACCCAACCGTTTTTGCCGACGAGGGGGAAATTTTATCTGGAGGCAATTTCCACGCCCAACCTTTGGCTTTAGTTTTGGATTTTATGGCTATGGCTTTGTCCGAGTTGGCTAATATCTCCGAAAGGCGCATTTACCAACTTATCGGCGGACAGCGCGAATTGCCCCCATTTTTGACCCAACAGGCTGGGCTTCATTCTGGGATGATGATTTTGCAATATACAGCCGCCTCTATAGTTAGCCAAAACAAACAATTATGTACGCCCGCTTCTGTGGATAGTATCGTATCTTGCGCTGGGCAGGAAGACCACGTGAGTATGGCAGCCAATGCAGGCACAAAATTGCAAAAAGTAGTAGCCAACGTAGAGCGAGTTTTGGCTATAGAATGGTTGGTTGCCAATCAAGCCCTCTCTTTGCGCAACGCCCCAACAGCCGATTTTATACAACAATTACACATCAAATTTAGAAAAGTTGTGCCAACATTAAACGAAGACCGCGCTTTGTACGAGGATATAGAAAAATCAATCCAATTTGTGAAAAATATCCAACTTATTCCCTAAACAGTTTTTTATCCGCCCAAAACGTACCAAAGGGGATTATCGCGGCTAGCATAGCCAAACCCATTTTTGACCAAGACCAATCTTTTTCTATTTTGAGTTGAAGCACCCAGAGCAAATACAGTAAAAATAATATACCGTGTATCATAGCGGTAACTTTGCCCAATGCCACATAACCAGCCCAATATCTCAAAGGCATAGTGATAAATATCATCATTAGAAAAGAAACGCCTTCCAAAAAGGCTAAAATGCGCAAACGTCCCATTTGGGTAGTCAATAATGCCAACATAGTTTGTGGTGTTGTGAAGGTGTAAATGATTGTGATAAAATGGTTTGAAAATAGCTTACCAAAATTTGAATAAACCCCTAAACCAAGGCACAGCTGCTAAAATTAACAATAAAGCGACACTAAACGATATAGCTACAAATTTAAACTTTTGTTGGTCTATTTCTGCCCGCTTGGACAAAGAACTCCCCACCGACATAGCCCCCACAGCCGCTATCATCATCAAAATATGGAAAAAGCCAAAAAACCAAACTTGATAGTCGCCCGTATCGCCCTCTTTTAAATAGGTCGTGCTGTAGGGGCTGTAGGCTAAATAGAGGGTAAAACCTATCAAAAATTGGCTGTGGCTCAATCCCGTAGCAGCCGACGCGGTTATTCTATCCAATTTGTTGTATATGCGCTTGGTTAGCCAGCCTTGCCACGCCAAACAAGTACTTATTACTAAAAAGAAAAGCAACAACCAGCGCAGCCAACTGTGTAGAAAGAGGAAAAAAGCGTACATTTTTATACTTTTGTTTAATCGGTTTTTGGTTGAAAATCAACGCGAGCGCAAAATTATACCAAAAAACTAACCCAGCAGCAAATTTAAAGTCAATAGTTTGTAAAAAAAAATTACCTTTGCGCGCTCAAAATTAGAATCCTTATGATTAAAGTAGAAAATATAAAGAAAACCTTTGGCGAACAGGACGTTTTGAAGGGTATAAATACAGTTTTTGAACAGGGCAAAACCAACCTTATCATCGGCAAAAGTGGGGCGGGCAAAACCGTACTGCTCAAAATTTTGGTGGGATTGGTGCAGCCTTCAAGTGGTGCAATTTGGTACGATGATGTCAATTTTACCAACTTAAACGTCAAACAGCGCAAAGAAATCCGCAACCAAATGGGTATGCTTTTTCAAGGTTCTGCCCTTTTTGATTCTATGACTGTGGAAGAGAATGTGCGCTTTCCTTTGGATATGTTCACCAATCTTACCCCAAAAGAAAAATTGATGCGGGTAAATGAGACCTTAGAACGGGTAGAACTCAAAGGCAGCAATCAAAAATACCCCTCCGAAGTGTCGGGCGGTATGCAAAAACGCGTAGGCATAGCCCGCGCTATAATCCTTAAACCCAAATATCTGTTTTGCGATGAACCCAATTCGGGCTTAGACCCCACCACTTCTATCAAAATAGATGAACTTATCCGCAATATCACCGTTGAGAATCAGATGACTACAGTTATCAACACCCACGATATGAACTCTGTTATGGAAATTGGGGATAAAATTAACCTGCTTTATTTCGGCAATCTCGCTTGGGTGGGCAATTGCAAGGAGGTAATGAGCAGCAACAACGAAATTTTACAAGATTTTATCTTCGCTAGTCCCTTTTTGCAGCGTTTGCGCAAAGCGGCTATAGACAACGGGCTAAAATCATAACATTATCTTTTTTATATGCGTTTTAAATTAGAAATTGAATACAACGGCACGAATTATAGCGGTTGGCAAATTCAAAAATACGAAAAGACTATCCAAGGCGAACTACTCACCGTTGCCAAAAAATTGTTTGAAACCGATGAGGTAGAAATCTACGGCGCAGGGCGTACCGATGCTGGTGTCCACGCTTTGGCGCAAGTGGCTCACTTGGATGTAGAAACCCGCCTCCGCCCCGACCAGATTTTGACCGAGCTGAATAAAGAACTGCCCCACGATATTCATATTTTGTCCGTGCAGCCCGCTGAAGCCAAGTTTCACGCTCGCCACGATGCGGTTATGCGCAGTTATATCTATCAAATCAGCCGCCGCCGCTCTGCTTTTGGCAAAAAACATATTTGGTGGGTGCGCGAGCCTATGGATATTAAAAAAATGTACGAAGCTGCCCAACAATTGGTTGGTTTTCATAATTTCGCCTCTTTTGCGGACAAAAATCCATTAGAACAACTTTCTACCACTGTAGAGATGCGCCACGTGGATATTTACGAGAAGGGCGATTTGGTTATCGTGCGCGTGGTCGGTTCTCACTTTTTGTGGAAAATGGTGCGCCGAATTGTTGGCTCTCTGGTAGAAGTAGCCAAAGGCAATTTGGAACCTGCCGATTTGACCCGTTTCACCAAAGAAGAAACCCGCGAACCAGCCCGTTTTACCGCGCCGTCAGCAGGGCTATTTTTAGAGCGTATTTATTATAAAAATGATAAAGTTAACCGCAGTTTGGAGCGTTTTTTAAACATCTAATCAATGCTGCACAAAGCTATCGTTAAAACAATGAATAACGAACAATACTATAATGCCGATTATTTCAATTGGCAAAAAAATATGGGTGCTTTTGGTGGTTGGGCTAATTTACGCTTTTTTCAACCGCATATTAGCGCTGATGCTTCAGTTATAGATTTTGGTTGTGGTGGGGGTTATTTGCTCAATAATCTCAAATGTAAGGAAAAATTGGGGGTGGAAATTAACGATATAGCCCGCCAAACTATAGCCCAATTTGGTATCAATTCGCATAAATATACAGCCGAAGTAGCCGATAATTGGGCTGATGTTATCATCTCTTGCCACGCACTCGAACACGTGCCGCAGCCTTTGGCTGAACTCCAACTGCTCAAAACAAAGCTCAAAAAAGGGGGGAAAATTATCTTTATGGTGCCTTTCGATACTTACGATTATCGCCCTAATGATGTCAATTATCACCTTTATTCGTGGAGTGCTATGAATTTGGGCAATTTGTTCACCGAAGCTGGGTTCAAAGTTATCAGCAGCCGCAATTTATACGATGCTTGGCCGCCTTTCTATCAAAAAATTGCTAAATGGTTTGGTGCGAGTATATTCCGCTTGAGTTGTAAAATTTACGGCTGGTGGCGCAAGAATAAATTGGCACAATCTATAGTTATCGCCGAAAAAATTGATGACTAATCTATCCAAAATAACATTCTTATCCGTTTTAACCCTCATCTACATAGCGCAGGTGGGGGCTTTTTTTGCTTTGCAGGTACAAACGGACAGTCCAACTTTCGCCAACGCTATAGCTTTATGGGCAGGAGATGATGCCGCGCCCGATAGATTGATGCGCCTTTCCAAACCGTTAGGGTTATTATTCCCTTTGTTATTGTATAAATTGGGATTTTCTGCTTATGCCGCTTTGCTTATCCAACAGCATTTGGCTTTAGCCTTGGCTTTGTTTTTTCTGTATAAAATCGCTGTGCATTTATCCCGCTCTGTACTTTTGGCGCAATTGGTTTGTATTTTGTACGCGGGTTGTGGGGCTGTGGGCGTTTATGGGTTGGCTGTGCTGGTGGATATGTGGGCTTGGGCTACAATGTTGGGGTTGATGTGCTGGAGTTTGTGGGTTTATACGGGAAAAAATGTTTCGTATGCTCAATTATTTTCGCTGGGGATTGGGTTGGGTTTGGGGTTTTTTGTGAAAGAAAATGTGGTAGTTAGCGGTATATTTTTATTCTTAATGATAATTTTTAGCCCTAATTATTTACTTAGAACTAAATTTTTCCAACTTTGCGCTGTAGGTTTAGCTTTTTGTGCTACACTTAGTTTAGGATTATTCTTGACCAGCCATTTTTGGGGTTATAATCTTTACGATTGGATAATTTTTAACAAAATCAACGCTGTAGTGTATGAATCCCCGCTCAAAGCGTTTATTACCCAAACTTTCCGCAGCTTGGATGTGGGTTGGTGGCTGGTTTTGTTGGGGATAATCCAAATAATGAGGATAAAAAACGGGTTAAATCCCACCGAAAGGGCTTTTATTATCACGGGTTTTGTGGGTTTGTGCTTATTTCCACTCATTTGGGCATATTATATGGACAGAATTTTGTTTATGTTTGCGCCCTGTTGGTTATATTTAGCGGGTTGGGGTTTGTTGCGTTTGGGTAGAAAGGCTTATTTTTTAGCTTTTGTAGCCGCTTTTTTGAATATAATCGCCAATTTTATAGTTTATAATCATCCAATAGCGCATTTTTTGCCCGCTGTGTATGCGGTTTATGGGTTTATATTGATGATTTTTTTTATCAAAAAAGAGAAAATATGTTAAATGTTCCCATTTTGATGCTGGTTTTCAACCGATTAGAAACCACTGTTAGAGTTTTTGAACAGGTGCGGAAAGCGCGCCCGCGTCATTTGTACATAGTGGCTGATGGCGCAAGAGCGCACAAAGCGGGCGAGGGGCAAAAATGTGAGGCAGTTAGGCGATTGTTTTTGGATAAAATAGATTGGCCTTGCGAATTGCATACCTTGTTTAGAACCGAAAACTTAGGCTGCCGCAAATCTGTATCTACAGGCATAACTTGGTTTTTTGAGCAAGTAGAAGAGGGGATTATTTTGGAAGACGATTGTTTGCCCGATTTAAGTTTTTTTTCTTTTTGTGCGGAGATGTTGGATAAATACCGTGATAACAAACAGATTATGCACATAAGCGGCTCGCAGTTGCTGGCAAAACAGTACGAAACGCAACCTGATGCTTATTTGTACGCGCGTGTGCCTTATATTTGGGGCTGGGCAACTTGGCGCAGGGCTTGGCAGTTGTACGATGCGGAAATGGAGGCTTGGCCAAAATTTTTATCCACTCGTATTGGCGAAATAGACGGTTTGGGGGGATTTTTGAAAAAGAAATTTCTAAAAAATATGCAGGCTGTGCATCGTTATGAATTGGATACTTGGGATTATCAATGGACTTTCACCCTTTGGCAAAATAGGGGCATTAGCATAGTTCCCAACCGCAATTTGATTTCTAATATAGGTTTTGGAGCGGATGCAACCCATACAGCTACAGTTTCACATTTGGCTAATCAAGAAACTAGCACCATTGGACAAAATATAGCCCCCGCTAACGCTTTCCCGCCCAATTTTAACTACGATAAACAATCGTTTTTGTATATGTACGGTGCGAATATCCTAATTCGGGGCTGGCGTTGGTTTAAAACCAAATTCTTTAAATAAAAACTAATTTCTATAATGAAAAATGTACTAATAACGGGTGCAAGCAAGGGCATAGGCAAAGCTATAGCTGTAGCTGCTGCTCAAAAAGGTTATAATGTTGCCATTTGCGCGAGGGGAGAAGAGGCTTTAACCCAATTGGCTTTTGAACTAATGGCTATCAGCGAGGATATAATCGTTGCCGCCCACGCTGGAGATATGTCCAAAGAAGCCGATTGCGTAGCTTTTGTAGAATTTGCTAAGTCTAATTTTGGGCATATTGATATAGTGGTAAATAATGCTGGGGTTTTTCTACCCAATGCGCTAATTAATCCCGATGATAACGCTGCTTTCCGCCAAATGATGGATACAAATTTATACAGCACGCACTACATCACCCAAAACGCGCTGAAATATATGCCCCACCAACCCACGAGCCATATTTTCAACATCTGTTCTATAGCCAGCATTATGCCTTATAGCGGTTATAGCGTGTCCAAATTTGCTATGTTGGGTTATTCCAAAGTGTTGAGAGAAGAGCTAAAAGCGCGCAATATCCGCGTTACAGCCCTATTGCCTGGGGCTACGCTTACGGATTCTTGGACTGGTACAAATTTACCCAAAGAGCGATTTATGACGGCTGAAGATGTAGCGGCGGCTTTGTGGGCTTGTTACGACCTGAGCGCGCATACTGTAGTGGAAGAGCTATTGCTGCGCCCGCTTTTGGGGGATATTTAAACCATTATAAATAAAAAAGCCCCTTGCTACTACTGCAAGAGGCTTTTCAACTTTTTGTTATCAATTTTATAATCTATCTGCTGCGGCTGGTTTGGCTACTCCCACAAAAAGGCTGCTAAACTCGCTCACTTTCCAAATTCCCTTGTCGTTTTGTTTTAACGTAATCGGGCGGGCTGAGGCTGCGCCGTTGCATTTGATAAAAATGCGCATTGCGCCGTTGCTTTGCCCACTGTATTTGTTGCGGGTAAATTCCATTTTATAGGGTAAATTTCCCAATTTATAGTTATTTTCGGTTTTTGTGCCTATAATATAGCTGTTGGCTAAATGGTCTTTGTGTTTGCCGTAATAATTTTCTATATCGTATTTAGCCCCTTGCACGGGCGCAAAACCCTGATAAATAGAACCTTCTACTACTCGGCTTTGGTCTAAGGCTACAGTAAAAGCCTGCATACCCAAACTTGCGTCCTGGCTGTACATCAACATAGCCACCACAAAAATAGCCGCGCCCCCTTCAGGGCTGGTAGCGGTTTGGTTGCGCAATTGGATGAATTTGTCCATATCGGTGGGTATGGATGGGATGGAGATGATTTTGCTTTGCGCCCAACCCGCTTGTGCGAATAGGTACAACAGAGCGGTAACAAATAATGCTTTCATCGGAATTTAGTTTAGATTGTTTAGAAATGATTTAGTATAGAATTATATCTACAGCAAAAATCGTGCAAATTTTTGAAAAACGCAAACTTTTTTGATAAAAAAATAAAATTTTGCAACCTTATCACAAAAACGGCGTATATTTGCGGCAAGTTTTTTAACTAATATATTTCATTCATAACAACAACAAAATTAAGTATTAAGCACTCAATATGGCTAATCAACTTGTCCTTGAGGGTAAAATTTTCAAAATTGACCCCACTCAACAGATTAAAGATACATTCAAAAAACGCGAATTTATCATAGAAACAGAGGAGCAATATCCACAAAAGGTGAAATTTGAATTTACCCAAGATAAATGCGACCAATTGGGACCAGACTCTGCACCATCTTACGGGGTGGGCGAAAGAGTTAAAGTTTCTTTCAATATACGCGGTAGCGAATGGCAAGGCAAATTTTATGTAAATTTGCAAGCGTGGAGAATTGAGCGCAACACAGGCGACCAACAAAGCGCGCCAGCTCAAAACCAAAACAACAATTACAGCAACCAAACCAGCCAACCCGTGGTGCAAACGCCTCCCGCTTTTAGCAACACAACCACCGCACAAGATAACTCAAACGATGATTTGCCTTTCTAAATAGCAAATTTTCCCGCAAAAAATTAACCTTTTTGCAAAAAATACAAAAGACAAGTTTAGCTTTGCGCTAAATTTGTCTTTTTTTTATTCACGAAAATATGGAAATTGTAGAAAATAAGCCGTTTGAGTTAGAATTTAGCCGCAACTTGCCCGAATTACTGCATCAGTTGAACATCAGCATCGCGCTAACCACCTATCAAGCGGGGAAGGTAATTTTTATCTCTGCACCTACAGCACATACTTTGAGCCAGCGTTTGCGCAGTTTTCGCAAGCCGATGGGCTTGCATTACGAAAATGGGCATATTATATTAGCTACCAAGCACGAAGTGGTGGTTTTTGCCAACGCACCTGAATTGGCGGCTACTTATCCCCGTTTGAAAAACCGTTATGATGCGCTTTTTTTGCCCCGCGTGTCTTATCACAGCAATTATTTGGACATTCACGATGTGGCTATGGGCGAAAATGGGAAAATTTTGGCTGTAAATACTTCGTTTTCTTGTATAGCGGAATTGGATGCTTTTTATAATTTTCGCCCGATTTGGAAACCCGAGTTTGTGAGCGAAATTTGTCCAGAAGACCGCTGCCATTTGAACGGAATGGTAGTGAAAGACGGCAAGCCGATTTTTGCTACTGCTTTTAATCAGGGTGATAGCCCCAAATCGTGGAAAGCGGATATTACCCAAACGGGAATTTTGCTCGATGTAGCACAGAATAAAGTTATTTTGGATAAATTGCCTATGCCACATTCGCCCAAACTGTATCAAAACGAACTCTATATGTTGCTTTCCGCTACGGGCGATTTGATAAAAGTAAACCCTCAAAATGGTAGCTATGAGGTTGTTTTTCAAACATTTAGTTTTGTACGGGGCTTATCTTTTTGTGGCGATTATGCGTTTATTGGTACATCTCGCTTCCGAAAAACCTCCTCTACTTTTGCTAAATTACAACTGCCTCTGCATAATGACCAATGTGGTTTTGTGGTTGTGCATCTGCCCACAAGAACTAAAGTGGCTGAATTGCGGTATAAAAGTTCTGTCAATGAATTATACGAAGTGGCTGTTTTACCCGATTGTAGGCAGCCTTGTATTTTGAATAAAGAGCGGGAAGAATACCAACGAGCTATTATAAGCAAAGAATGGAGCGGTTGGCGTAAAGCTAAAAAACGGAAGTTGGAGTAAGGGATGTTAGGATTTGAAGAAGTTAGGATTTGAGGATGTTAGGATTTGAGGACGTTAGGACGTTAGGATTTGAGGATAAAAATTATAAGAACAGAAAACTTTAGTATCCTAACGCCCTAAAATCTTAGTATCTTAACTTCCTAACGTCCTAAAATCTTAGTGTCTTAATTTCCTAACGTCCTAAAATCTTAACTACAAATCAATCGCATCAATTCGCTAAAATCCTGCGCTGGAGCATACATTCTATCGTTATAGCTTGTTGCACAAAATTTGAAACTATCCAAGCGTTCATTTATAAAATTGAGGCTCAACATTATATTCCCAAAAAGTTGGGGCATAGGTTCGCCTTTGGGATGGTCAAAATTTCTGGGTGGTTTGAGGTAGTGGCGTTGGGTGCTTTCTACCAAATTATTGCGGCGGACAGCGCGAACATCAGAAACGTGCGCCCAATAACCCAATTGTTTTAAACGCTGTTTGAAAAAATCGAATATATGCTGCATATCATCGCAGTCCCAGCGTTTGGGGTCAAAATGAACCACAAATCCGTTGACTGACGGTATCATTAAAAAGGTTAAATGCTCATCTGTTTTCTTTTTGGTGTTGAGATATTGGGCGAAATGGTTGTCTAGCCAGTTCAGAAATTCGCTTTTTTGTGCGGATTGTTCCCAATTTGCGTATCGCTGCAGTTCGCTTTCGCTGCGTTCTATAACCTCGTGGAGCAATAATTCTTCTTTATCGGGGTGGTTTTCGCTAGTTTGGGCAGATTTGCTAAATAATAATTTAAGCCGATTCCAAAAACTCATAGAAACGTTGGGT